>Ga0210410_10003393_pt1 | contig 14104 bp, 11 predicted proteins | sample IncBWC4MmetaG_FD_161058 | JGI IMG/M metagenome (GOLD analysis project Ga0210410, IMG submission 161058) | Forest soil microbial communities from Barre Woods Harvard Forest LTER site, Petersham, Massachusetts, United States - Inc-BW-C-4-M | ecosystem: Environmental > Terrestrial > Soil >... | reverse complement strand
ACTATAGTCATGTTTAATTATTGTTTATTAAAACAAAGTTAGTTTTAGCTTTTTTAAATTAATAGTTGTTTAACTAAACTAATTAATTTTTGTAGTCAAAAAAAATAAAAGTTACGCACTTATATTAAAATCATTAAAATGCAACAACGTATACGTTACCGGAGTGCCTTTAAATGATTGTTGTATATGAGGCAACAACTCGCCTACCAACACACTTTCATCCATAACCTGACAACCGGCACTAAGGTTTTGTACCAGATTGCTGTTGAAGTTTTTCCAGGTGTGAAAATTTATACCAAATATTCCTGTGTTTACTGATGCGTTACGATTTATGGAATTGCCATGATTAACTTCGCGATAAACAGTACAATTTGCGGCTTGCTGCATGTAAGGGTCGCCGGTCCAGCCATCAAAGGCATCAACAAAATTCCACATGCCCATGTACTGCCCTTCTTTAATACAGGCACAACCCGCCGCATTATCAGGGTGGTTTAAATAGGTTAAACCCGGTTTGGTTGATTTAGGATAGGCAATTAATTTGGTATCGGTTATTATTGCTCCATAATCTGTAAACTCATTGGTGTACACATCGCTCATGCGTATGCCTATAAGATTATTTGTGCCCCAGGTATAATTTTTTTGCGCAAAAATATTTTGAAGTTTAGCTAGTAGGTTTGCTGTTGCCGCATTTGATGCATTGCCCAAAACACCATCTTCGGTAAGGCCTGCGTTAATTAATGCGTTGCAAGCTTTTTGTGTGCTTAATGCTAAATTATCCATTGTGTTTTATTTTGTGGTTAATTTAGTAAACATACATATTGTGTTGTATAATGCCAAAAAAGAAAAACTTCGCCTGAAAATTTCAGCGAGGTTTTGTTTGTGTTAGGGATTGCAACGAAAATCCTTTGCCTGTAATCGGGCAAAGATTGAAGTGTAAAGCCTGACGGCGTAACCGACGTAACCCTCAAAGCACTAAAGCAAAAAAGCCCTGCAATCCGCAAGGCTTTTTAATTTAATAAATGCAACTAACTTTTTTTCCACTTTATACCGCAGCCAATTGCTTTGGTAAAATCGGGTGTAACGGGTTTGCCGGCTAAAATATTTGCAATGGCATTTTCAACATATTTTTCTTTAACGGCACTGGCATCTTCGCAATTATCATCAATAGCGCCAATGTATTTTACCACATACGATGCATTTTTTTGTTTTTCTAATACGTAAACATGTGGTGTTTTTGTAGCGCCATATTCTTTAGCTACGTTTTGTGTTTCGTCCATCAAATAAGGAAACGTGTAACCTTTTGTTTTAGCCAGCTTTTGCATGTTTTCAAAACTATCATCAGGTTCAACTGTTGGGTCGTTAGGACTAATTGCCACCACCGGAAAACCTTTTGGTTTATAATTTTTATCCAAATCCATAATACGGCTCTCATACTTTTTTGCAAACGGACAATGATTACATGTAAACACCAAAATAATTCCTTTGGCATCTTTATAATCGGCCATAGCCACCATTTTATTGTCAATATTTTTTAATTTAAAGTCGGCGGCCTTATCGCCAACTTTGTAGCCGCCTTCGGTAAAGGCTGCAAATAGTACCAGGACTGCTGCTGCAAATAGTGTGCTTATTTTTTTCATACGGTTTTATTTTTGGTCAATATTAGTAATTATTGTTTTGTTCATATTAGTTATTGCTTCATCAATTTCAACTTGGGTAAAGTCGCCTTCTTTAAAAAAAATACTTTCACCGCCTTTATACATTATAGTTGCCGGTATCGACCCGCTCCAGGTGCCATCTATTTTATCTATCCAGTTGTTGGGGTTACTTTCGTTTAACAAAAAAACTTCGTTCTGTATTTTTTTTGCTTTCACAAAACGTTCAACTCCGTCAAGTTCTTTAACCGAGTTTAAGCACACATAAATTATTTTTACTTTTTGGTTAGCAAATATTTTACTCGACTCTTCAAAAAAAGGCATTTCCTTAACACAGGGGCCGCACCAGGTAGCCCAAAAATTTACCACATATAAAGTATCGTTATTTTTTAGAGCCGCTTGTTCTTGCAATTGCCCAAAAGTAACCACTTCTACTTTTTTGCTCATGCACACAAACCCAAGTAAAAAAGCAACCGCTATTATTTTTAAAACTACTTTCATGTAAAACAAATGTACTGTAATTTATAAAGCTCAAACAAACATTGCCCTCAATTAACAAGCAATGTTACTTGCGAAATACTCTTTTGTGTTGGGTTGTATTTGTCGCTCGCTAATTAAAAAGCGTTTCCCCGATCCTAAAAAATGCATTTTCAGTCCTTCTACAGTTATGGGGTCGCCATGCCCAACCTCCGATACATCAGTATACTTAATGCAAGTCCCATCTAAAATTACAATCAAACCCGAACCTATAACCTCTATTTCATCGTTCTTTATAATTATGGCTGTATCGTCGCCCAGGCCAACTCCTAACACCGCCGGATTAAAAGTTACCGTTTGCGTTAAGCAACCAAACTTTCCGCGTTCGGTAAAATGCGTATCAATAAAAATATTGCTTATTAAATTTAGGCCGTTGCTAATTTGCAGTTCGCCTTTTAGCATGGGGTCGCTACTGTTGCACGACATAATCATAGTGTTTGCCAACACAGCCGCCCCTGCACAAACACCAATAACCACAAAATTTTTTTCGTTGTGGTAACGTTTTCTTATGCGCGCAATTAAATGTGTGCCGCCTAATAAACTGCTTAACTTTAGCTGACTGCCATCGCTAAACACAATAATATTTGCCTGTTTTACTTTTTCCAAATTCTCTTCCGAGTCGGCTTCTGTATGTACATTAAAATTAATTACCGAAATATCATGAGCCCCCAAACCTTCAAATAAATTTCGGTAATCAAGTTCTGTTTGCTCGGGTTTATCTGCTGCTAAGGTAAAAACGCATATTTTAGGTATAAATTTACCCGTTTCCTGTATAAGGCCTTTTAAAATTTCGGCATCTCTTTTACACTCGCCGCAACCCAACGCAATCAATGTGCCTTTTGGTTTTTCAAACATGTTCTACACTTTTGTATACCAATTCAAAACTAATGCCAGTATATGCTCCTCATTATTAACAATAATTTGGGTAAGCTATAAAAATAATTTTAGCCTTCAACAAATCAGGTTTTGTTTACTAGCACAATTTTTAATTTATTAAAAGCAATAATTAACCTAACACTATGTTTGGCTATTTGATTATCAGTTCGGCATGGTTTAGGTTAATTATTTTTTAAAGCAATTATATGAACTCATCAAAAACTCTGGGCATTATACTGGTTACAATTGGTATACTAATGATGTTATATACAGGCTTTACGTATTTCACCACCGAAAAAGTAGTCGATATCGGTTCACTGCATATTGCTAAAGAAAAAAGCCACCTCGTTACCTGGCCACCTGTAGTTGGTGCTATTTTTCTTTTGGCAGGTTTAATAATGCTTGGCACTCGCAAGGCAAATTAAATACGGTAAACAACATTGTAGAAATATTTTCTCATCCGAAATTAAGGGCGTTCAGGCGATTTAGCCCCTTTTTTAGTTTTTTATTTGTGCCTTTTTGCGCTTGTTGCTTTTATCACCACCAACTAACGGGTCAAACAATTTCCTATCTTTAAAAAACATTTTCAACTAAAATGAAATTACATTTATTTGTTATACTTACTTTTTTACCTGCCACAAATTTTTTCGCGCAAACAAAAACCCATAAATTAAACATTACACACTTAACCGAAAATTTTTACATCTACACAACTTATCACAGCTATAAAAGTGAAACAGCATCAGCAAACGGTTTGTATGCAGTAACTAATAATGGCGTTGTATTAATTGATAGCCCTTGGGATACCACTCAATTTCAACCCTTGTTAGATAGTATACAAGCAAGGCATCACCAAAAAGTAGTGTTTTGTATTGCTACACATTCGCACGAAGACCGCAGTGCCGGACTCCAATTTTACCAACAACAAAACATTAAAACCTACACCTCTCTCCAAACCGATTCAATCTCAAAAGCAACTAATCAAAAGCGCGCCCAATTTCATTTCACAAAAGATACCACCTTCACCATCGGGCAACTTTCCTTTCAAACTTTTTACCCGGGCCCGGGGCACACCGCCGATAACATCGTTGTTTGGTTTCCTAAACAAAAAATACTTTATGGTGGTTGTTTTATAAAAAGTACTGAGGCTACCGGTTTGGGTTACATAAAAGAAGCCAACTTACAAGCATGGCCAACAAGTTTAAAAAATGTACAGCAAAAATTTCCGCAGCCTAAATTTATTATACCCGGCCACGATAATTTTACCAACCTTAATGCCATAAACCACACACTAAAACTTTTGCAGCAAAATAAAAAATAAAATACTTCCTGCTAATTCTGTTTTTCTTTCTGCTTACAACTAAAGTTTTTCCGCAAGTTTTTTGTTCGGGTAGTTTTCCTTAAATTGCGTCTTCTTTCAAAAAACTCATGTATGAAAAAATTACTTACGCTTTTATCTCTCGCATATTGCTTACAAACAAATGCTCAAATAATGAACACCTTTGCCGGAAATGGAACCGGTGGTTACTATGGAGATGGCGGGCAGGCAACTGCTGCCGAGTTTAGTGGGCCAAAGGGTGTAGCGGTAGATGCCGCAGGCAACGTGTATACCGGAGATTCAAATAATAACCGCGTACGTAAGATAAATACGGCTGGCATTATAACAACCATAGCCGGCAATGGAACAAGTGGTTCTACAGGAGATGGAGGTCCCGCAACTAATGCAACATTAAATCACCCAACCATCCTATTTGCAGATCCTGCGGGTAACGTATATATGTCGGTTAATTACCAAAGCATCCGCAAAATAGATGTTACCGGTATAATAAGCACTTTTGCCGGAAACGGTGTGGGTGGTTTTACTGGAGATGGTGGGCCGGCAACTGCCGCGGGGTTATATTGTGACCAGGGTGGAGCGGCTATGGATGCGGCAGGCAATGTATATATAGCTGATTATAATAATCAACGCGTACGTATGGTAAATACGGCTGGTATAATAAGCACTTTTGCCGGAAACGGTACGGCGGCTTATAGTGGAGATGGTGGACAAGCAACTGATGCATCATTAAATTATCCGGTTAGTTTAGTGGTAGATGCAGCAGGCAACGTATATATTTCAGATAATTATGATAACCACATACGTATGGTAAATACGGCAGGTATAATAAGCACCTTTGCCGGAACCGTAGCTGGTTATAGCGGAGATGGCGGACAAGCGGCGGCGGCAAAAATAAATGGTCCACAGGCTATATCAATAGATGCTGCAGGTAATATATATTTTTCTGACGGAAGTAACAGTAGAGTACGTATGATAAATACGGCTGGTGTTATAACAACCATAGCTGGAGACGGAACACAGGGCTACACCGGAGATGGCGGACAGGCAACCGCTGCAGAATTTCGCCCTTTAGGTGGACTTGCGGCAGATGCTGCAGGCAACGTATATCTTGCTGATCCAAGTAACAGTCGTATACGCATAGTAAGCGCGCCCTTAACCATAACCGTAAATTCACCTACAATATGTACCAGTGCCTCAGCAACCTTAACAGCAACCGGTGCTACCACTTATTCATGGAGTACTGGGGCAACAACCGCAAGTATTGTAGTTAGCCCAACAACTGCAACAGTTTATACAGTTAGTGGAGTTTCAGGCAATTCTACAGGTGTAGCCACAACAACAGTAACAATAGCTGCACCTACCATAACTACTTCGGGTAGCACAACAATTTGTGCAGGCTCCTCTGCAGCAATTACAGCAGCAGGTGTAACCACATATACTTGGGCGCCTGCCACAGGTTTAGATGTTACAACAGGCCCAAACGTAAATGCAAGTCCTACTGTAAATACAACTTATACTGTATCGGGCACCGATGCAAACGGCTGCACCGCTTACGATACACTGTCTATAACCACAAACCCTTTGCCAATTGTAACTGCTGTTGCAGCTTCACCATCAATTTGTTCGGGTGCAAATACAAATATTACAGCAAGTGGTGCTAGTACTTATTCTTGGCAACCCGGTGCAAGTTTAAGTTCAACAATATCAGTAAATGTTATTTCGTTTCCTATCGTTAGTACAACATATACATTAACCGGTACCGATGTAAATGGTTGTATAAGTATAGATACAATTACTATAACCGTAAACCCTTTGCCAACCATTACAATTGCTGCAACTTCGCAAACCCTTTGTCCGCATATAAACACAACGCTTACGGCAAGTGGTGCAAGTAGTTATTTTTGGCAACCCGGCGGAAGTGTAAATTCTACAAACGCTGTAAGTGTTACTGCGTTTCCTAACGTTAACACAACTTATACATTAACCGGCACCGATGTAAATGGCTGTGTTAATACAGATACAATTGCTATAACGGTAAATCCGGGACCAAATATGTATACAGGTGGTGCCAACATTTCCTGCTTTGGTGTTTGCGATGGTAACACAACGCTTACGGGCAGTTGCATAAGCTACACGTGGTCAACGGGCGCTAACACAGCGCAAATTACAAACCTGTGTGCAGGCAGTTATACCGTTAGCGGTACCGATGCCAATGGTTGTATCGATTCTGTTATTGCCTACGTAACACAACCACCTCTTTTATCGGTGTCTCTTGCTTCATATACTAATACCGTTTGCGCAAACATATGCGATACCTTATATAGTTCGGCAACCGGAGGCGCAGCACCTTATAACATTGATGTTGAACCGGGTGGTATAAATAAACCAACATCTCCTGTGTGTCCTACAACTACTACCAATTATACATTACATGTAACCGATGTAAACAATTGTAAAGATTCAGTTGTAACAACCATCAACGTAAATCAGTTCGATAATATTACAGGCACCATAAGTGATACGGGTACAGGTCATCTTGTTTCATCGGGTTGGGTATATTTATATAGTCAAAATCATACAGCAGGCGCAGCTTTCGATTCTACTACGTTTTCAAGCGGTATTTATACACTTGCCAATGTAGCACCCGGTAATTATTATATTAAAGTGGTAGCCAATGCCGTTTTATATCCTGGTTCTATTCCAACTTATTACAGCACAAAGCCCAATGTGTTTTTGTGCGATTCCGCCATAACTGCCGCTACTTTTTGTAGCAACGGTGCAAACGATAAGTATGATATCAGCATTATTGATATAGCCTCACCAACAGGCACAGGCATTATAAGCGGCTTTGTTATAGCCGATACTACATACGGGCATGGGCATCGTCTTATTTATACCGGGCATAACTCAGTAATGGGTGCACCCTTAAAAGGCATCGATGTAAAACTAGGTCGTAACCCCGGCGGAGGTTGTGCAGCACGTACCACCACCGATACTTCAGGCTCTTACACATTTACGCATGTAGATACCGGTAGTTATTATATATATGTAGATATACCAAACTACGGCATGGATAGTACACGTCAAGTTACTATCACACCACAAAATACCGTAAGTACAAACAATAATTACGCAGTCGATTCTAACAAAGTGTATATCGATACTGTAGCAGCCACAGGCATCACAAAATTCAGCATACAAAATTCAAACTATAAAATTTACCCTAACCCTGCTCAAAATAATTTTGTAATTGAAACAAACGCTATTGAAAAACAAATGATTTTTATTTTTGATGTAAATGGCAAACTGGTGTTTAATCAATTTATTTATGGCAAAACAATTATTGATGTAAGCAGTTTAAATGCAGGCGTATACAGTTTAAACATTACAAGTAGCGAAGGCACACAAACTAAAAAACTGGTTATAGTTAAGTAAACGCACTAAATTTTTTCTAACCAAAAGCCTCGCACCTGCGGGGCTTTTTTTATTATCTTTACTATATAATTTCATTTATATGAAAAAACTTTTACTGTTCTTTATACTAAGTTGCTTTATACAAACAAAGGCGCAAACAAATGTTTACCATCCTTTTCCTGATAGCAATGCTATGTGGTGCGATACAACTTGCGGCTCATGTAGCTACACCTTAGCTGGCGATACATTAGTAAATAGCAACACCTATCACAAACTACATCAAAGCTGTGTTTATTATCAGTGGAGCGCTAGTGGAATTTGCGAGTATCCTTCTGTTGCCGCTGGCGCAACAGCTTATGTATCTATTGGTTATGCCGGTGCAATAAGGCAAGATACTGCGCAACGCAAAGTATATTTTCTTTTTCCCGGCTCAACAAAAGATACTTTATTATATGATTTTACCTTGTCTGTTGGCGATACAATACGAGCATATATAATGGCTGGTTATGTTATCGACACTATAGACTCAACATTAATTGGCACACAGTATCGTAAAACATGGACAACATCTCAAGGTTTTAGGGGTGGAAAACTAATTGAAGGCATCGGAGGCACGCTGGGTCTTTTAAACACATACTACCAATCTTGGGGGCCTGTTTCAAAACTATATTGTTTTTCGCAAAACAATCAAACATTATATCCTCATTATTCTGCAACATCAGTATGTGCTGAGGTAACTGCTATCTCAACATTTAAAACGCATAATCCAACATTTCAAATTTATCCCAACCCCGCACAAAATAATTTTACTATTGAGCTTTCAAACAACGATAAGCAAATCATTTCTGTTTACGATGTAAACGGCAAACAAGTTTTATTGCAAACAATAAACGGTACAGCTAATATCGATGCAAGCAATTTTAATGCAGGTGTTTATAATATTAGCATCATAAATTCACAGGGTGTAACAAACAAACGCTTGGTTATAGTCAGATAAATCTCATATATTTTTAAATTATATAGCTTGAAGAAGCTCGTGCTCTTTTTCCTTTTAGTATTCGGTTTCTCGTCTTTTGCGCAATGGACGGTAAAAAATCCTTTTACCCCAAAAGTTATTATCCAAAACAATGGGCAGTACAATTTGCGCGATGAAGGCTTAAAAGATGAAATTTTATTTAGCGCCAATCAGGATGGACTTCAATATTATTTCACTAAAAATGCCATTTGGATAAAACACGCCTCAACCCAAAAACGTACCGAACATGAAATTGAAAAACTAAAAGAAAAACTCGGCATTAAAGAAGAAGAAGGCAAAGAGGAAAAAGAGTTTGCGTATAAAATCCAGAATCAGTTTCACGTTATTGAATTTATAAGTGGTGGCAACAGCACAACCATCCAAAGCGAAAGTTTGGTAAGTCAAATATATAATTTTGGCACGCAAACAAATCAAACTATTTCGGCTAAGGCATTTAAAAAAATTATCTATAAAAATTTGTACCCGGGCATTGATATGGAATTTTATTTCCCCGAAGATAAACAGGGCTTTAAATATAATTTCATTTTAAACCCGGGGGCAGATGTACATCAAATACAAATGCGTTTTCCTGAAGCAGAAAAAATAAAAATTGATGAACAGGGCAACTTAGTTGTAACGTCCATCTTCGGAGATTTTATCGACCACGCTCCTATCGCAAAAAATTTGTCGAGCAAAAACATTGCTTGTTCATTCAAATTAAAAAACCAAACAGTTGCGTTTGATGTGGCTAACCTTACCAACAGCAACGGATTTATAATTGATCCTTGGACAACCACCCCAAGCTTTACAGGTAGCACCAATGCCTACGATGTTGATTGGGATAATTTCGGAAATTGTTATGTCTACGGCGGACCAATGACTTCGTATCAGGTTATTAAATACAACGCCGCCGGAACTTCTCTCTGGAGTTTTACACCTGCCATAGCGTGTTTATTTTACGGAGATTTTGTTGTAGATAAAAGAACAGGTTCCGTTTATATTGGCGAAGCTTATAATAATAGTGCTGCCGTAAAAATAATAAAAACCAATACTAATGGCTTGCAGGTTGGCATGTATACAGCCACTATGGCTATCGATGAAATATGGCGAATGGCCATTAACCCATGTTTAAATATAGTGGTAATTGCAGGCGGCGGAGACCACGCCCCTTATTATACAGCTTGCACACTCGATACCAACTTAGCTAATTTTACCGGGGCAAATATTTTAGGTGTAATGAACCCTTGGCACGATATGTGGGGCTTGGCAATTGATAATATTGGCAATGCATATACAATTGCAGCCCTATCACTTTCGGGCACTGCGCAATGCAATAATTATTTATTCAAATCTCCTTTGCCGGTACTTACACCTAGCACCTTCTCAATAGCTACTAATTATCAATTTCTCGAAGCACGTAGCGAAATGTATAACCCCGTTGCCTATTCAGGGGGCGCTTATGCAAATGGGTACAATGGCATGGTGGTTAGTGATACTAGTCTTTACACTTGGGATTCCTATGTTTTTAAAAAATGGAACACCGCTACCGGCGCATTAATTAATAGTTCAACAATTAATGGTACCAGTCAGCTACAAGTATTTTCAGGTGGAATAACCGCCGATAATTGCGATCATCTTTTTTTAGGCGATCAAAATAATATTAAACAGTACGATGGACTTACATCTACATTAGTAAATACAATAACCGCCCCCGGTACTGTGTACGATATAAACCTTACCAACAATAATATTTTGTATGCCTGCGGCAACGGTTTCGTGTCTGCTTTCCAAGTTAACTTGCCAACATGTACAGCGGCAACCAACAGTTTACTGGCTACAACACAGGTAAATAATCCTAATTGCACTTCGGCTAACGGCACAGCAACAGTTTCTATTACAGGCGGTGTGGCACCCTATTCGGTAACGTGGAACACAAACCCCGTTCAAACAGGCACAGTAATTACTAACCTGCCAGGCGGTATTTATGTAGCAATAACTCTTGTTCGCCTTTAATTATTTACGATACTATTACTATTTCTCCTGCCGCAACTTCATTCTCACTTAGTACAACAAGTCAGGCAATTAAATGCTTTGGAGTAAATAGTGGTAAGGCTGTAGTAAATATTACTGGAGGCACAGGGCCATTTGGTGTTTTATGGTCAAACGGGCAAACAGGTTTAACCGATACCAATCTCGCTGCGGGCACATATACAGTACACATTACCGATTTGGCATCTGGTTGTATCGATTCGGCAATTGTGCCAATAACCCAGCCGCAACAGCTAACGGTAACTGCTTCTAATGCAACTGTTTGTGTAGGACAAACTTACTCACTAAATGCAACAGTATCGGGCGGTACAACACCCTACACATATAATTGGAACAATGGGGCAAGCACCACAAATCCATTTATTATTTCTCCTGTTTCCACCTCATCTTATACAATTGCAGTTACCGATTTTAATGGCTGCAAAGCAAGCGATAGTTTAATAACAATTTCTGTTACCCCTCCGCTCAATATTACCCTTGGCGATACAGGCATTTGTGTAAGCAACACTGTTACCATTACCGCACATGCCACCGGAGGCAACGGAGTTTATACATATAATTGGATGCCCGGCAATTTAAACTCAAACAACATATCTGTATCACCTCCAAGCACCACAATTTATACCGTTACCGTAAACGATGGTTGCACAATAAATCCCGCAACCGACACAGGTCAAGTTAGCGTGGTACTTGCACCAATTATAACAATGCCTAATTCAGTAGTCGGTTGCGCCCCTTTGTGCGTTAGTTTTACTAATCCTTCGGGCTTAACAAATTGGCAATGGAATTTTGGCGATAACCTCACATCATCTTTTACAAATCCCACACACTGTTATGCAACTTCAGGTTTATTTTATCCAAGCATCACTTACACATCTACAACAGGTTGCGTTAGTCAAACCAGTAGTACAAATACAATAACGGTATACGGTCTTTCACACACACAATTTATAACAACGCCTAATCCAACTGATATTTTTAACCCCGAAGTTTATTTTTACAATCAGTTTACAAACTCAAGTAATTGGCAATGGTTTTTTGGCGATGGCACATCATCTACCCTTCAAAACCCGAGTCATATTTACGCACAAATGGGCATCTATACCGTAACACTGGTTGCGCAAAACCAACAAGGCTGTAACGATACAGTTACAGGGCAAGTAATCATAACCGATATATTTACTTTTTACGCCCCTAATACATTTACACCTGACGGCGATAGACGTAATGAAAAATTTTTACCCATTGGTGAAGGGTGGAATAATGCAACTTTTTATTTATGGATATACGACCGTTGGGGAAATCTTGTTTTTAAAACCCAAGACCCCTTTAAAGGATGGGACGGAAAAATAAATGCAAACGGTGACATTGCCCAAGAAGATGTTTATGTTTGGAAAGCACAACTAACCGATATATTTAAAAAGCAACATCAATATTCAGGCACTATTACTTTGATAAAATAAAACTAGCTTTATAATTACTAGTTTTTATGAGGTCTTTTCTTTGCTTCGTTTCTTTGGGCAAGCAAAGAAATGAAGGTGAAATGAGTTAATAAAGAGAAAAAATAAACTACTTTTAAAAACTGTTTCAAATGAAGTCTATCAAAAAAAAATTAATTATTCTTTTTCTTTTTTTACAAATTGCCATGTTCGCTCAGCAACAAGTAAAAGTTTTTGTTAGCTACACAAATAGTTACTGCAATGGCGCACGCCCCAGTAACGAAATACTAACCAGGTACAACACACCCGCTAAATTCACCAACTTTAAAATTAAATTGGTAGGCAAAAAAACAAGCATAGTTGTAACTGATACCGCCGGTTGTTTTACCCATAAATTACACGCGGGCAAGTATCAGGTTTTTCTTACCGAAGAAAACAATAAAAACCTCTTCACCAATTACGACCCAACTTGTGTTAAAATGCTAAAAACAGCCTATGCCGAATTGCTTATAGAAAAAGGTAAAAATAAGTACGACATAAGCCTGCATTTTCCCTGCAATTTGTGCGAACCGCACGATAAACCATAATAGGGGTGTGTTTTCAAGTTTGAAACACATTAACATTTACTTCAGTATTTAAAAATTATTTCGTTAAAAACCTTTCTTTTTTAACTAAAATTCTCTTTATTGCACCACAACCAACCACTCAACAACTCATGAAAACAATTTTACAAAAAATAGTATGCTTACTACTGCTTAGTTCATACATAACAGTACAAGCACAAAATGGTAGATTCGATTTAGGAAACCCTAATGAAAATTTTTATCAAACTCAAAAACGTTTAACCAAACATTTTAAAAAACACCAGCGCCAACTTAATGAAGAGCGTAAAGAAAAAGCCGAAGGCCGTGTAAAAATTGGAGGAGAAGAGGAACAGGAATTGGCAGGCTACGAACTTTTTAAACGTTGGGAGGCTTATATGGCACCACGTGTATATCCTAGCGGAGATAAAACATTAGCTTCTCGTTCTTACGAAGAGTTTGTAAAATATCAGGCAGAAAATGTAGGTGCACAAAACCGTACCAATGGTACTAATCAAACTTCAGCCACACAATCATCAACCTGGCAAGCGGTTGGTCCTTTTGGCGACCCAACAGGTGGTAACGCGGGGCGTATAAATGCAGTGCGTTTCGATCCGGTATCTTCTACCGGCATTTGGATTTGTACACCCGACGGTGGTTTATGGAAGACCGCTAACAGTGGTGGTGCTTGGGCAACCAACACCGATCAGCTTGGTGTTATAGGAAATTCCGATGTTGTTTTCGACCCAACAAATGCACAAACCATGTACATGGCAACCGGCGATGGCGATGCAGGCGATTCATATAGTATCGGTATTTTAAAATCAACAAACGGCGGCAGCACTTGGGCTACCACAGGTTTAACCTGGACTGTTTCGCAAGGCCGCAAAATTTATAAAATGCTGATTAACCCGCTAAATCATAATGTATTATTTGCAGCTTCAAATATTGGTTTACTAAGGTCAACCAATGGTGGTACATCTTGGGGCACAGTACAAGCAGGTTCTTTTACCGATATCGAATACAAACCAAACGATACTACAACTGTTTACGGTGTTACAACTACTTTCTTTAAATCAACAAACGGTGGCGCATCTTTTAATGCAGTAACAACCGGTATAGCTACATCAGGTACTTGCGATAGATTAGCCATTGCAGTTACACCGGCTAACGCAGCTTTTGTTTATGTTGTGGGTAGTTCT
>Ga0210410_10003392_pt1 | contig 14107 bp, 12 predicted proteins | sample IncBWC4MmetaG_FD_161058 | JGI IMG/M metagenome (GOLD analysis project Ga0210410, IMG submission 161058) | Forest soil microbial communities from Barre Woods Harvard Forest LTER site, Petersham, Massachusetts, United States - Inc-BW-C-4-M | ecosystem: Environmental > Terrestrial > Soil >... | reverse complement strand
ACATGTGCTTCACGACTTCGCGTCATTTGCTGGCGACGCGAATGTGGCCGTAAAACGTGTTTGCAGGCGGCTCCCGAGAATTACCCAGCGTGTTGCAGGTCTATCGGGTCCGCTTTCGAATCAGGGCCACCGGATACATGGATCACCTTGGGTCGTTCGCGGGAGCCGCCTGCAAAGCATATTTTGCGGCCGTACTTTGCGTTATACCAAACAGCGTGATGTCTTCGGATACGGTGTAAAGCGGCTCCCCTCCAGTTCCCGGTGTCAGGCTCGTTGTATATGTCCTCGCAACATATACAGCCCAACGGCGACAATCGGGAAAAGGAACAATGGCCAATAATTGACGATCGGTGGAAACGGAGCTGCAATGTCCACTGTTCCTTCAACGACGCCATGTTGATCACCGCGTTGAACCTCGATTCGCGCATGCCAAACGCCTGCTGCCGGCACTTCAACCACTGCACCGTAAAGCAGATGATTGCTCGCTCCGGAGTGAAGCAGCGGCACTCTGGCTAAATCGGCCGGCGGAGCGACAGCACAACTTGGAGGATACCAGGCAGGTTGTTCATTTTGATGAACCTGGACCGGTGTCAGTGCCAAGGTGACGGCCGCATCCAACACCGGTTGCCCCGTTTTGCTGTCCTGTATCAAAACGCTGAAATCGATCTGTCCCGCTCTCGGTAAAGGCGGTTCGGCAAAAAGCGTTATGTCGAAAGGACCGCTTACCGAATGCAACTGGACAGAGCCGCCATCCGCGAAAGCGTTGGCTACGAAAAAGAAAGAGATCAAGAGCAGATACCGCCTCATCGCTGATCGGGTTTTAGGTTCTAGGTTTTAAGTTTTAAGTTTGGACGTTCGAGGCTCGATCAGCGAAGGCCACAATCTACAACCTGAAACCTAAAACTTATAACCTAGAACTTAAAACCTAGTGGAGCATTCCCCGCATCTCCATTGGCTGAAAAACAATCCAGATCCCACACAAGTAGAGCGACGTAAGCAACGCGCCCCAGGGCAAGAAGGCTGCAACCGATCGCCGATTCGCCCGGGCTAAATCCTGGGAAACTTTCCAGGCAAAGTACAAACTCAACAAGAATCCCAGATCCAACGCCAGACATTGAAGGTCTAGCAGTTCAGGAATTGCCGGAGTGCGTAAACTCCACCAAGGAGACCCGCCTGAAACGAAATGGAGATCGAGCAAAAGCCGTTGCACCACGGGTATTGGGGTCAACAGGGCCGTGAAGAGATGAAATCCAAAATGAGCCAGCCACATGGCAGCGCCGAGCGGCGCCAAAGTCATCGCAAACCGGCAAGCAATTGTTCGCCAGCTGCCGCTGAGAGCAGCCCACTTCCGGCTCGCCCATGCGCATCCGGCAACTGAGACCAGCGGCAATAATCCAAGCACCAACGCGAAGAAGATGAGCAGAATAGCCGGCCGCGAAATTAGACCAAATGTGAATCGGGAAAAACTTAATACACTTTCAACCGGAAGGGTCATCGAGGCGGCGTTAAGAAACGCACCAAAGACAAGCACCAGCACCAGGGCTGCTAAATCGGTTCTCTCGGCAAACCTCCCGATTGATGAACGGAAATGGTCTCGGCTTAAAGTACGACCCGGCGCTACCGCGATGATTCCGACATTGTCATGCGGACAGGCTCGGACGCAATCCAAGCAGAACGTACAATCTAGATTGCTTTCTTTCTTGGGTTGAAACAACCGCAACTCGCAACCGCGTTGTTCCTCATTCCCTTTGATGCAGTCAAAGGATTTACAGGTGCGGCAAACCGACAAGTCACGGGTCTTGACCTCGAAAGGTGAAACCAAGGACTGCACAAAATGAAATTGGCCGATCGGACAAACGTATTTGCAAAAACTCGCCCCGCGAAAAAAGCCATCAACAACAATGGCAGCCACAAAGTATCCGATGATCACCCAGGCCGTCAGCCAAGGGCTATTCCACAAGCTGAAGGCTTCGTAACACCAAAAATAAATACCCAGTAAACCGACAGAGACCCACTTGGTTCGCAACCATCTTGGCCATTGTCGATTCGCCGGAAGGAGACGGCGTCCCAGATCACGAGCAAAAGTGAACGGACAAGCAAAACAAAAGAAGTTTCCGATCGCGACCAATGCCAGCACACTCAGACCACGCCAATGGGTCCAGGGCAACGTCCCGGCCAGGTTCATCGGTCCAATCTGAGACCCAAATAATCCGTCGTAGATGGTCAATAGAGCCAAGCCGAAAAGGATGGACTGCAGCACTCGTCGAAACGCCAGGGAACGAATCACGCGGCCGAACCAGCCGAGAGCAAGGATGTCAAACCCTGGCGCGCCGGTAGGGACGAGATCCCGCTTGTCTACATTTCTCCGGCGCGAAGGGTTCAAGCCCGAACGGACAAGCGAGAGCTCGTCCCTACCGGCGCGCCGTGGAGAGAGAAACCGCATCGCGATGATAGCGGCGGGTATCAGATACACGATAGATCCCGGCACCCACATAATTGCTCCAGCGGCATGCTGATCACTGAGAGGGTTCATGCCCGGGAACTGCGGAACGAGACCGTAAGTCGGGTAGACGACGCGATCGGAGAAAGTCAAAAAAGCGGACAGAACCGTATTCTGAACATCGGCTAAAAGAAGATACGGAATCATGGCCCATTCGGGCCAATGCGGCCGGCTGGGCCAGGGCTGAATGACCGGCCACCAAAAAAGTACGCCCGATGACAGGAAACAAGCATGCTCAACCATGTGCCACGTTGGTGACCGTAAGGTAAGCTCATAGAGCGGAGGAGCGTGCCACCCCAAAGTCATCGTTACAAAAATGATCCACGTAACCTTTGGATGTGTCAGCCATCGTCCTATTCGTTTGCACAGGTTCCATAATAGGAATGGCCGGACCGCTTCCCGGACTATCGGTCGGGGGAGACCAGATAACACCGGCAAAAACGGATTCGCCAGTAACAACAACGGGGGCGCAATCATCATCAGCAAAAGATGCTGAATCATGTGTGCCTGCAGCAGCAGGTTCGCGAAGGTGTCGAGCGGCGAACCGAGCGCCAGAAAAATAGTACCAACGCCGCCTAAAAACGATGCGAGCCGCCATCCATCGAACCGATGGGGAACCTGTCTCCGTAGCTTCAACCAGCCGCGAAAATAAATGATTGCTAGGAGTACTAGTCCTACCGTAGGCCACAATGGGATCGACCAAGATCCAATGACAGCATCGGCGGCGTCCTCCATAGGTCAGTAATCAGTAATCAGTGAGACAGTAATCAGTAATCGGTGTTGCAAATGACTAATCCAATGATGGTTTGCGTGGGTGCCACTTATGGCGGTTTCGAAGGAGCCTCTCCATCCGTTTCCCGGGCGACCAACTACCCGCCCGTTGAACGTCGATTACTGACTACTGATTACTGGTTACTGCTTTCCCCGTCGGCGCTGGAGTCGGCTGACTGTCACCGATCGGCTTCAACGGACCAACCGCCTCACGTGCCGGCGGGATGTTGGGCGGATGCAATGAAGAGAGATACGCCACCAGCGCTCGGGTTTCCTCGGGAGATAAATTCTTGCCGTACGCCGGCATATTTCCGCCGCCCTGTATCACCTGCCGGACCAATTGCGGATTCGTCAAACGAGTCGCTACTTTCGCGAGATCCGGCCCGCGGTGCCCCCCTTCTCCGTCTATAGCGTGGCAATTCCGGCACTGCATTTTTTGAAGCACGACAGCGCCCTGTAGTTCTACTGGCGTCCGACCTTTGAGATAGTCCTGTTTTATGGGCAGTCCGCTCCATGCATCCATATGCGGTGACCAAGGTCCCACCATCGCTTCATAGGTCAGCATGCCGATGCCCAGGTAGCTCAAGACTACGGTCGCGATCGCGACCGGCCTTCGCCGCCAATGCTTTTCACCTTCATTCGAGATGAAAGGCAGCGCGAACAGTAGGAGCCCGGCGATGGTAGGGAATATGAAGAAAAGAAAAATCTCAGAGCCGCTAGGTAATAGCGCTGCGGCCGCAAATAACCACAGAAAAGGGTAATCCGGCTTCGCCTCGGGAATAACCAGGGGCGGATTCGCCGGAATACCGGGCCCTTTTGGTCCTATAAAGAGCGCCAGCGCGACAATCACCAAGAGAAGGATTCCGTTAGCGACGACATCTTTGCCGAGGATACCCGCAAACGGCACCCCTTCGCGCTTAATGATACCACGATAGTGCTGATCGTAGGTCGCCCGTTTTACCAACACCCCTTGCTTAGGCTGCTCGTTGATCCCTTTGCCAAGGACCAGACGCAAATGAATGCTAACGAATGCCAGAAGACTCCCGGGCAAGATAAAGACGTGCAAAGCAAAAAAACGCGACAGGGCATCGCTCCCGATAATCGGTCCACCTAACAAAAGATGGACGACAGCATCACCGATTATTGGAATCCGGCCGGCGACTGCTGCCCCGATGCCGACGCCCCAATAAGCATCGGCGTCAAACCGCATGACTTGGCCGCTGAACGCCAAACCGAGAGTCACGACCAGAAGGATAATGCCGGATATCCAGGTAAGTTCACGAGGATATTTGTAGGCGCCCCAGAGAAATACCTGGGTCATGTGGCACATCATCATGATGACCATCATCGTCGAACCCCAGTAATGCATCCCTCGCATTACCCAGCCAAGCGGCTGAGTATAATTGAGAAGCTCCAAGCTATGATAAGCTTCAGCCGCCGATGGCACATAGGACATCGCCAAGAAAATGCCGGTGGCGATCTGGATGACGAAGCAGGTCAACGTCATACTACCGAACGTGTAAAACCAGCTCCCGGTGCTCTTGGGAACCGGATGTCCGGCAGTCTGTTCCCAAAGTTTGACCAGATGCAGCCGCTGCTCGAACCACAGGGCGACGTTTCGTAGCGTAGACATCATAGACTAAGAAGGATCGGCCAGGGTCGGGAGAACGCCTGCTTTGATCATCAGCTCACCTTTTTCTACTTTATGTTCGTAAACATAAAGACCGCGCGGCGGTGGGCCGGCCGCGTGGCTGCCGTCTTCATAAAACGCTCCGCCGTGACACGGGCAGAGAAATAACTTTGATTGTTCGAACCAACGGACCGGACACCCGAGGTGAGTGCAATTGATAGCAAAAACCTTAAAGGTCTCGCCGGACGCCCGCTTCACCCAACAAGGAATATGCGCCGTATCACCATCCGCTTGGTTACGGTATGGATTGATAAAGACAGCCATCCGGGTTGCTTGCTCCGGAAATTGGTCAATTGACCCCAGGGACACCCAGGTCCGTCCTTGCTTTTGCACCACGCTCGACACAAAAAAACCGATGATCGGGATGCCCACCAGGGCGCCGGCAACCGCGTTAATTCCAAGCCCCAGCTTAAGCATGAAGTCCCGCCGGGTTGCCCGATAGTCGAACTTGGGCATTTCGTGTGCACTATCTTCGTTTGGATCGCTAGAAGCCATAGTCTATTGAGAAGAGCCGTTTGCGGTTGGTGAAACTGCCGCATTCGCTTCCTCGGTGGTGTGTCGATGTGAAGCCAACCAAGCAACAATATTTGCGATATCTTCCGGCGACATCGGATGGTCCTTTACGAATTGTTGATAGTTGGGCATGCCCAGCTCAGGTCTCCCGGCAATGATTACGCTTCGCAGGTACTGATCCGAAACCAAATGCAGATAGTCCGGGTTAACGATCGCACCGGCCTTTTCTCCACCTTGGCCGGCCTGACCATGACAGCTCGCGCAATATTGATTGTACGCTTCAGACCCGCGCGTGGTGTCACCTAAAGGAGCTGAGTAGGCGGGCAAATTCGTTGCCGGCGGATTCTTGCCGGAATCTTCACCCGAGTGGCCGACCTTGCTAATTAGGTTGTTAAGTAGAATGTCGACTTGTTCATCGGTTAGATCGCCGCCGCTAGACTTGGCAAATCCTGGCATCCCGGTCCCTTTGAGCCCATCAGCGATGATCTTTCTTAAAATCTCCTTGGGTACCACGGACAAGTAGAGCGGATTCTGGACCGAAAGCGTCGGTCCAATTGAACCCTCATCACCATGACAGGCGCTGCAATTGGTACCGAAGAGGGTTTTAAAATCTTTCACTGCTTCAGGCGGTTGCCAGCGATCCTCCAGCTTGGGCTTGCCCGGTAGCTGGTCGCATCCTGCCATCACTAAGAGACCGGCAGCGATGCAGGCAGACGACAAAATGGTTTGCCAGGACAGCTTCATCGCTCTTCTTCTTCCGCTTCCATGGCGTGCACTCCCATGCGCGCCGCTAACGACCAAGTTTGCATCGTCTCGACTTTCTGAGACTTGAAGACCACGAATCCACCAACGAGACCAAAGGAAATCTGACAGATAATAAACCAGACCCAATCCACATGCGTCGCTAGGGCCGGATTAACGATATCGAACATCGGATAAAGCATCGCGGTCCAGATCAGCGGAATAATGATACCGCCCCAGAACCATTCGTAACGGGCGGGTAACATCGGTAACAGCACGGTATAAAGCATGCCGACCAGGATGGACAATACCCCGTGACTTAACACGGCGATGATAAACGCAGACAGATGAAACTGATTCAAACTCTGCACGTCGGCCGTCTCCATGGTAGGCAAACCCGCGGCTGCCAGCAGATTGATCGGATACCAGATACTGTGTTGGAGGATCAGCCCGTATAACATCGCTAGAACCGCCATGGCCGCTCCTCCGGCTAATCCGCCGGTGATGCCGGCCGAATACCGATGAACCCGGAGCGGGTAATAGGCGCGATGCCCGCCGGCTCCTAACGCCAGATGACTGATTCGGCGTGGAGAAATCTTGATCGGAGCCGCTCGCTTGGCCGGTTCCGCGTAAGGAACAATTTCGTGATTCGGTAACGGGAATAATTCACGAAACCAACCAATCCCCCCGATAAGCGACAGGAGAAAACCTACCATCGAGACTATAATGCTAGTGACGAAACCTCCTGCGATTAACATGATACCCAAAGCCGCTAACATCGGCCACGCGGTCGGCGTTGGTAGTTCCACTCCGTCCGGGGTCGCGCCATGATCGTGTTCTGCGTCCATAATTTCAGGATTGCATGCCGATGATGTAGACGACCGTAACAACTACTGCCCAAATGCCGTCCACAAAGTGCCAATACCACGAAATCATTTCGATATGCTCGTGATGCCGATGCTGGATGTTGCCAGTCAAACTAGCCACGAGAATAAGGCTTAATAGAACTAGACCGACTATCACGTGGCTGGCGTGCAGACCCACCAGCGAATAGAAGGTAGAACCAAACAGGTTCGTACTCAGGGTTAGACCATCATGATAGATCAGGTGGTACCACTCCGAGCCTGTGTAAACCAGAAAACCTGCACCCAGCAGGATGGTTATTAGCCACCAAAGATGAAACCCGCCCAGATCTCCCTTTTTTAGACGTTGCTCCGCTACTACCACGGTGGCACTGCTAGAAAACAGAAAGAATGATCCCAGCCAAGGGAACTCGAGTACTTCTCGCGGATAAGGCGGATTTAGGCTCTTACCAAGATAGAAGAGATAAGCCACCACAAATATGGTGAATAGGGATGACTCGGTAAGGATCACGAGGGTTATCCCAACCTTGCGCGGCGAGGGTAATTTCCACTCCGTCTCTGGTGTTGCGTATGTATCCGTGCTCACAAATTATCCAATGGAGAGTTATTCAAACTTCCAATCCGGGTCTTCCGGATGTTTCAAGTCCCACAGTGGCCGCCGGCTGCGCACTTCCGGTATTTCTTCAAAGTTGTATTCCGGCGGTGGTGAAGTAGTCGTCCATTCCAAGGTCCAGGCATCCCACGGATCGTCTCCGGCGATCTTACCTTTCCGGGCCGACCAGACCATGTTGATGATGAAGATAATGGCTCCGATTCCTTGAATGATCGCTCCGATCGTGGAGAGCATATTAAGGAACTCCCAACCTCGGCCTTCCTGGTAAGTGTAAATGCGTCGCGGCATGCCGAGAATCCCCAGGAAGTGTTGCGGATCGAAGGTGAGATGAAATCCGATGGTAAACACCCAGAAGTGCCAAAGGCCGAGGCGGGTATTAAGCAGGCGGCCGGTCGCTTTGGGGAACCAATAATAAAAGCCGGCGAAAACCCCGAAAACGATTCCCCCTACGATGACGTAGTGAAAGTGGGCGATAACGAAATAAGAATCGTTGAGCTGCCAATCAAAAGGGGCGCAGCCCAGCATTATCCCAGTAAGCCCTGCGATCAGAAATTGGAAAAGAAAAGCGATGCAGAACAGCATCGGAATCTCCAGCCGTATTTTGCCGCCGTACATCGTACCTAGCCAATTGAAGATTTTAATCCCGGTAGGAATCGCGATGACGAAGGTGGCAAACGCGAAGAAAGTGACGCTGAACGAGTCCATCCCAATCGTAAACATGTGGTGAGCCCACACACCCGCACTGATGAATCCGATCATAACGCTGGCTGCTACCATCATCGGATAACCGAAGATCGGTTTCCGGGAAAAGACCGGGATCACTTCCGAAACGACGCCGAACGCCGGTAAGACGAGGATATACACTTCCGGGTGGCCAAAGATCCAAAAGAAGTGCTGCCACAACACAGGGGAACCGCCAGCCTGGGCTTCGAAGAACTTCGCTCCAAAGAATCGTTCCAAAACCAACATGATCTGCGCAGCTGAGAGCGGCGGGAAAAACATGACGACCAAGAACATGGTGACCAAGACCATCCAGGTGAACAATGGCATCCGATAAAGGGTCATTCCCTTGCACCGATAGCAGAAGATCGTCACCATCACGTTCACGCCGCCGGTGATAGTGCCGACGCCGCTGATCAGCAGACCCAGCGACCAATAATCGATATTGTTGCCGGGGGAAAAGGCGCGAGAAGTGAGCGGAGCAAGCGCGAACCAGGAGGCATCGGGCGCAGCGCCGGTTCCATACAGTCCGGGACCGGCGACGTAACTCGTGAAAAGAAAACACCCTCCGAAAAAAGTCGTCCAAAACGAAAACGCGTTCAGACGGGGGAACGCCATGTCTCTAGCCCCGATCTGAAGGGGCACAATGTAGTTGGCTAGTCCGAACACCATGGCCATCGCGAAGAAAAAAATCATCGCCGTGCCGTGCATAGTGAACGCCTCGTTGAAGGCTTCAGGGTCCAGCACATGGTTGTTCGGCACCGCTAGTTGCAACCGAATCAGTGAGGCCAGAATGCCGCCCGCGATGAAGAACAGCCAACCCATCCCAATGTACAGAAACCCCAGTTTCTTGTGGTCGACCGTGAATATCAGATCTTGAATCCAGGCCGTTAAAGTACCGTGTTCGTGGCCGGGTGGAGCCGGAGCCAACTCCGTTCCGATTTCTTTTAGCGAGTCAGTGCTGTTAGCCATAACGGATCATTTCAGGGTGCGGAGATAGGCCAAGATCGAGTCGACTTGGTTGCTGCTCAGCTGCATATTCGGCATCAAACAACCCGGTTTGAGGTCCTGAGGATTCACCAACCAACTACGGAGATGCTGGTCATCGTTCAGAGCTACGCCTGATCCGAGCGTTGCCCGGCTCGAGAAATGCGTTAGGTCGGGTCCAAACACCCCGGTTGCTCCGCGTGCATTCTCGATATGGTGGCAAGTCCCGCAAGAGTTAGCGATAAACTGCTGCTGTCCCTCGGCCGCTTGCGGGTCGGAAACCGGCGCTTGTTTTTGTGACTCTAGCCACTTCTGATAGACTTCCGGCGTGTCGACGATCACCCGAATTAGCATGTTGGCGTGTTGCTGGCCGCAAAGTACCGTGCAATTCCCCAGATAGATCCCGGTAGCGTATGGTTCGATCCACATTGTATTCCGATAGTTCGGAACTAACATGGTTTTCCCGTTCAACTGCGGCACCCAGAACCCGTGAATGACGTCGGCCGACTCCAACACCATTTGCGTCGGTAGCCGATTGGTCCGGCTACTCAGCGGCACATGGATTTCGTTGGCGGTCACCACGTCATGTTTAGGGTAGCGGACCTCCCACCAGTATCGGTGTCCAATGATGCGAACCTCTTCTGCCGTATCCGGCATTTTAGGGTGTTGGATTTCACCAATCGTCCGAGCGGTTACCAATACCAACATCACCACAATCAAGATGGGTGGTACCGTCCAAGCCAGTTCGATCGCGGCACTGCCATAGACCTGGGGCGGTTCTTCGTGGTCATCCTCCGGACCGCGGCGTCGGTACCGGATGATGGCGTAGGTCAAGAGCCCGCCGACCACCAGAAAGATGACGGCGCATACGGCCATCACCAAAAGCGAGACCTGATAAAGCGTCTCGGCCGGCGCAGATAATGGATCGAAAATATTCTGGATCGCTCGGATCGTAGAATCCTGACCCCGAGCAACGGGCGCCCACGAAAGGAACCCTGCAAATGCCGCGAACGTGGAACCCAAGAGTTGCCAACCTCGTCCTGAGCCACGTGTCGCAAGCGCGTACCTGGTGTATTGATGGTTGAGCACGATACCTGTCCTGCAACTCTTTACCTACGCTTCGCTCGCGTAGCAACCAACTCCTTGGTGCTAACGTCGGTATTTTCTAATTTCATGGTCTATCCGATCCGTCCATTAGTTTTTCTAATAAAGAGCAGATTTTTGATCCAGCAGGTTTCTCCATTCTCGTTCACCGCCATAGATACGCTATTGCTCTTTGGATGGAGATTCGTTTCTGACAAACGGAGGGATCGCAGCATGTCTTCGCCGACGCCCGGCTGACTAACGTAGAGAGCTGGTTTAGCGAATCCGCTGAGGAGTGCATCTTGCCCAAGCTGCGGTGGCGCAGCATTGATAGTTTATTCTGTTGTAGCGATTGTCTGGCGGTTGCCACGATCGGTTGCTACAACCGGTCAAAGCGACCGGTGCCACCGCTGATCTCTTTTGATAACACGCCCTACCGCCCCAACCCGTCCTAAGAATCTTGCGTGAACACGTCTTTGATTTGGCGCCACCCGGTGGGAGCGGTTCCTGCCGATCTATCTTGGTGGGGCGAGGCTCCCAAACTACCGAAAAGGTTTCGCAGGGCGACGAGGTTTTCGTCTAGACGTTGGTGTGTCTAGGCCAAACAACGTGCCGAGCCGCTACCCAGCGCTGGGCCACGGCTCGGCGCATCGCCCGGCCTTAGTCATGTATTTGGACTGAAACATCGGTCGCCCTGCGAACCCCGTTCGGCCATTCGGGAGCCTCGCCCCACCAAACAGGGGCATCGTTTCGCCCTTTCGCCCACTCGCCGTCTCGCCCATTCGCCCTTCCCAGCCGCTTGCGCAAAAGGAAGCCCTGAGGTAAGGACATTTTCTCCTAACTTGACGACGTCGGTCCTCCGGCGTTGCCCTCTCGACTAAAATGAACCTCGATTTTCGCTACTCTAAAGACGGCCTCATTCCAGCCATCGTTCGTGAATCAGCGGCCCCGGGCCGGGTGCTAATGCTGGGTTGGATGAACCGGGACGCAATTGATCTTACTTTGGAGACTGGGTTTATGCATTATTGGAGCCGGTCACGGCAGAAGCTTTGGCTAAAGGGTGAGACTAGCGGGCACAAACAAAAGGTCGTGCGCTGGTTTACCGATTGTGATCAGGATGCCCTCCTTTTCGAGATCGAACAGGTGGCCGGCGCTTGTCACACGGGTTATCGGTCATGTTTCTTTCAAGAGCTCGATTTAGAGGGACGCCCGAAGGAAACCGAAGAACAGAAGGTTTTTGATCCCGCGGAGGTTTATCAAGAATGACGACGGCGCCACTCAATCCCCCTAGGGAAGCATTCCTCAAAATCGCGGAACCTGGGAAATTGGTTCCGATCTACACCGAGTTTGTCGCCGATTACGAGACACCGGTTGGTGTCTTGGAGAAGATTGACGACGGCCGGCGTTCCTTCCTTTTCGAATCGGCGGAGGTCAACGATCACGTCGGCAGATATTCTATCCTGGGGAGTTCGCCCCGGGTCTATTTCGAGAGTCGCGGGCCCAAGATCCGTATCGAAGAAAACGGAACGGTCCAAGAGTTCGAAACGAATAGCGATCCGCTGGCTGAGTTGCGGAAGCTGATGGACCGGTATTCTTTTGTTGATTATCCGGGATTGCCTCCATTTGTGGGCGGAGCGGTAGGCTACATCGGGTACGACGTGGTCCGCTTTTTCGAGCCGACCGTTACTCCTTCCCCACCCGATCAATTGAATGTTCCGGATTCGGTATTCATTATCACCGATACGTTTATTGTATTCGATCATCGGTTCCGGCGTTTGAAGATTTTTGCGCCAGCTTTTATCGACGAACGCGGGCCGGATGCGGCTTATGACGAAGCGGGCGCTAAAATCGCCAAAATCATCGAACGGCTACAATCACCGACGCAATCGCGGCTGATGAATGCCGCTCAAGTCGCTCCCCACCTTTCACCGCAATCAAATACCAGTCCGGAAGAATTCTGCGACATCGTTCGGCGCTGCCAGGAACATATCCGGGCAGGAGATGTCTTTCAGATTGTGCCTTCACAGCGTTTCCAGGCTGCCTACGAAGGAAACCCCATCTCGCTTTACCGCGCCTTGCGCTTCGTGAATCCCTCGCCCTACATGTTCTATCTACGCCTCGGCGAGAACTTCTCTTTAGTGGGCAGTTCGCCGGAAGTGCATGTCCGGCTTCGCGATCGGAAAGTCGAGATCCGGCCGTTGGCGGGCACCCGGCGAAGAGGGGCTACACCGGAAGAAGATCAAGAATTAGCAGCCGATCTATTAAAGGACCCGAAAGAACGGGCTGAGCATCTCATGCTGGTCGACCTGGCGCGAAACGATGTCGGGCGGATCTGCGAATTCGGCTCCATCAAGGTCAGTGATTTCATGACCATCGAACGGTACAGCCATGTCATGCATATCGTCTCCAATATCGAAGGCGAATTGAAAGCGGGACGGGACGCGGACGATGTCATGCGGGCAACGTTCCCGGCTGGGACCGTGTCTGGAGCGCCAAAAGTAAGAGCCATGCAGTTGATTAACCAATTCGAGAAAGGGAAAAGAGGGGTCTACTCCGGAGCCATCGGCTATTTCGGATTTGATGGGAATCTCGACTCCTGCATCGCGCTTAGAACCATCGTGTTGAAAGATGGGATAGCCTTTGCCCAGGCTGGTTGCGGCGTAGTGGCAGATTCAGTCCCGGAATCCGAGCATCAGGAATGCGTCAACAAAGCGATGGCCTTGTTCCGCGCTATCGAGAGGGCCCAAGCCATATGATGCTGATCATCGACAACTACGATTCCTTTACCTACAACCTGGTCCAATATTTTGGCGAGCTCGGAGCGGACCTCGTCGTTAAACGCAACGACCAGGTTACTCTGGATGAGATTGCCGAGATGCATCCGGACAGAATCTGTATCTCGCCAGGACCGGGGACGCCGCTTGATGCCGGTATCTGCAATGACCTGATTCTTAAGTTCGGCCCCACCACGCCTATTCTCGGCGTTTGTCTGGGGCACCAGTGCATTGGACATGTTTTCGGAGGCGAAGTCATCCGGGCCGACCGGATTATGCACGGGAAAACCTCCCCCATTATGCACGAGGGAGACGGCGTTTTCCGTAGTCTGCCGAATCCGTTTGAAGCAACTCGGTATCACTCCCTGATTGTGCGACGGGAAACTTTCCCGGCGGATTTGGAGATCACGGCCGAGACTGCTCAACGCGAGATCATGGGTCTTCGCCACCGGCGTTATCCGATCCAAGGGGTTCAGTTCCACCCCGAATCGATCATGACTTCGGTCGGGAAACAGCTGTTGTTGAATTTCCTGAAGGCGTAACCATAGGGATCGGCTCCGGCCGATCCGTTTTTGCTGGGGCGAGGCTCCCGAACTGCCGGACGGGGTTCGCAGGGCCTATGGTTTGTCCGGACTGATCGTGGGCAACGTCGATATGCGCGCCGAGCCGGGCCATGACGTGGCACCGTCGAGGGGTATAAACCAAAAATGGTTGCTAGCAGCTCCGGATCAATCTTAGGAACGAAACACACGCTGCGCACAATCGCGGCTCGGCACACATAAAGGGGTTGCCCCCGCTTAGTTATGACGCGTCAGTCGCGCTGCGGAAGCGTTCCGGGCCGTTTGGGAGTCT
>Ga0210410_10003391_pt1 | contig 14107 bp, 13 predicted proteins | sample IncBWC4MmetaG_FD_161058 | JGI IMG/M metagenome (GOLD analysis project Ga0210410, IMG submission 161058) | Forest soil microbial communities from Barre Woods Harvard Forest LTER site, Petersham, Massachusetts, United States - Inc-BW-C-4-M | ecosystem: Environmental > Terrestrial > Soil >... | reverse complement strand
CGCTATGCCTTGCTCGGTGTACCACTAGGTGTGATAGGAGTCTGGTTTGCCTGGGATGGCAATGCAAGGAGACCGGAAGGAGCCATCCTTGTTGCCCTCTATGTAGCCTACGTGTGTCTCATCTGGATGATCGCATCCGAGTTGACGTTCATTCTGAATTCGACGCGACTGTTGCCGCCTAGAGAAGAGGGCGGGACTGCCGGTCACGAGCAGGCTCCGATACAGGTTTGAGGACGGGCGCGATGCGGAACTTTATGCGTTCAGGTTTGTTGAGCACACTCCTCGCTGTGCTGTCGTGGATTCTCGTGTTGCTGATGGCGTTCTTCTACATCCAGGCTCTGATGAAGGAACCCATCTGGTTTGACTAGGGCGAATTCGCGAACGGTTGCGTGTGTCGCCGGTTGGCAATCCGGAGTATGCGTGGATCGTCTTGCCTACCCGTTGTGGCCGCTGTGCCGTCTAGGTTATCTCAACCTCGGTTTGGTTGCTATGATCGACGACTTCGAAAGTCACAAATATTTCCGCTGTGGGTCTGAGCGTAGCCGCGACGCTGCAATACTTGGAATCGGCTAGCTCGATTGCCTGTTTTACAGCGCTTTCCGAGAGCGATTCACCGGTAAGGATATGGTGAAGCCTGATCGACTTGAAGCTCCGCGGAAAATCCTCGCGGCGTTCGCCAACAACTTTAACTTTATAGTCGGATACGATCTGCCGCTTCTTGTGGAGAATATCGACCACATCGGAGGCCATGCACCCACCAACTGCAATCAGCAGGAGTTCAATCGGCGTAGTAGCAGATGCTCGATCGCCATTGGTCTCCATGACTTGAGCGTGTCCGGCGGGGCTGATACCAATAAAGAAATCGTTACCGCCATAATGCACCGTCGCTTTTGTCTCTGCCATTTTCTCTCCTCAGTGCACACCATCGATGATTGATCACAGGTTGCTCGGGTAATGCTCTGCTCTCATCGTCTAGGTGAGTCTGGCTAAATTGAACGAATCTGTCCAATGAATCTTTTTCATTTGTTCAATTCATTACAGGCATGGATATAATGCGCCCATGGAAGTCCGTCAATTGGAAATTTTTCGCATTCTGGCGCGTGAGCTCAGTTTCACGCGCGCCGCTGAGAAAGCACATTGCGTGCAGTCTAACGTTACCGTTCAAATCCGCGGAATTGAAAACGAGCTGGGAGTTCCCCTCTTTGAGAGACTTGGGAAGCAGGTGCGGCTAACGGACAATGGGCAAAGGTTATTGCCATACGCTGAAAGGATTCTCCATTTGCTCGAAGAAGCATCTGTGGTCGCAGTCGGTGCGGATCGTCCGACAGGCACACTATATATAGGCTCTCCGGAATCCGTACTTACGTATAGGTTGCCGCCTGTTCTCCAGGTTTTTCGTTCAACCTTTCCTGAGGTCGATCTTGCTTTTCGCGCAAGCGGGACAAAAGAATTGATCCCACAACTTGAACAGGGGGAGTTGGATATAGGGCTTGTTATCGACGATGTTTTCGAGCACCAACGGCTCCACATCGAGGAGCTTTGTAAAGAACCGTTGTCTCTGCTTGTCCGACCCGACCACCTACTCTTGCGGCGGCCAAAGCTCGCCGTGCAAGACATGGCAAGCCAATCTTTTCTGCTGACCGACGTTGGCTGCGCATACCGGACTAAACTGGAAAAAGCCCTCGCGCACGCCCTGGTGACCCCCAAGAGCATTATGGAATTCACGAGTGTGGAGACGATCAAGCAATGTGCCGCATTAGGTATGGGCATTGCCTGCCTCCCGGCAATTGTGGCAGAGTCTGAGATCGCTGCCGGAAAGCTAGTAACCCTGCCCTGGTCAGGAATCGACCTCTCCATGCGTACTCTCGTCGTTTGGCACAAGGACAAGTGGCTTTCGCCAGCAATAAGTGCCTTCGTCTCTCTGTTGCGCGAACGACTAGCTCCGATGAAGTCAAAACGCGCAATGCCGACACGAGGGCCCAAAATTCTTGATCGTCATAGTGTCTCGAAACCACGTCGGCGCCTAACCGGGCCATAGTGCTAGACCTCTGGGTTTTGGACACGAGACGCAAGACTCAGGCTATGCAGAATGGTCCACACTTGGATGCTATAAATTATAGCCATTCTCAATATGAATCAGATGGATGCAAAAGATTCATTGGACAGATTGGAGCGAAACGATAAACTTCAAGTATTCAGACGTGTATTCCGGATGTGGGAAGTGAAATCCGTGGATTTCATCCGAAAGTTGAATCTAGAAGATGTTTCGTAAACCGGCACGTACGTCCTTTACCCGTTACGCCCGGTCTGTGTCAGGCGCCAGCCGCACAGCACTGATCCGTTATGTGTGCGTTTTCAACTGCGCGCAGCGGATTGATGATTCATGTTGTTTCTGTTGTCAGTCTCCTGATTGATCAAGTGATCTGTCGTTTACGCGCAAGTCTTTGATTTGAATGCGTTGCTCCAGCACTCAAGCTGTTTCGCCATTCCGATATTGATTTCAGGCATTTAAGCGAATCAGCATTGACATTGTTTCCAGGAGAAACATCCATGATCGTAAAGCCACGCCTCCAGATTCTGCAGATCCTGTTTTCTCTCACATCGGTCGCTACCTTATGCGGCCAGTCATACCAGGGTGGCGTGCGCGGCTTAGTGACAGATCCACAAGCCGCCGTTCTCTCCAATGTTCAGGTGAGCCTGACCAATGAAGCAACGCATTTGGCGAGAACTGCAGTAACGGATTCTGCGGGGCAGTATGTATTTACCGCCGTCGAGCCGGCGACGTATACGATTTCGGTTACGGCACCTGGTTTCGCAACGCTGGTGCAGAAGTCGGTTGTGGTGGGAGGCCAGCAGTTTCTCACACTGGATTTCCAGTTGAAAGTTGGCTCAAGCTCTCAGAGCGTGGAAGTAACCGCAGAGACTACGCTGGCCAACACTTCGGATGCATCGAACGGGCAATTGCTTGATTCGAGAAAGCTGCAAAACCTGCCTGCAGTGAACCGTAACCCATACGTGTTTGAGAGGCTGGACAATAACGTGGTGAATGCGAGCACAGTGGCGGGGAACTCTAAGTTCTCTGACCAGAGCGGTGTCTCAAACGTCTCGATTGCGGGCGGACCACCGAATGTGAACAACTATCTGGTCGATGGTGTTCCAATCACAAATCTGAACAACATCTCAGTATTCATTCCATCTATCGAAGCGGTGCAGGAGATCAACATACAGGCAAACACCTATGACGCGGAAATCGGACGCACCGGCGGCGGCACGTTTAATACCGTGCTCAAGTCGGGGACCAATGTGCTTCATGGGGTGTTATACGGCGTAGACGGGCAGACAGCATGGGCGGCGCGCTCCTATTTCCTCAAGCCCGGCAGCCCCTACAACATCAATTACTTCAACTACGCTGGCGCAATTGGTGGACCTGTACGCATCCCACATCTCTACAACGGAAGAGATAAGACATTCTTCTGGCTCACCGACGAGGGGTACAAAGGCAACGCCGTTTTGACGAGTACGACTTATGTTCCGACAGCCCTCGAACGACAGGGAGATTTCTCGCAATCAAGCGCTAAGATCTACAATCCCTTCCTTCCGCTTGTGGCCTGCCCCGCGCCGTACCAGTCCACACAGCGGTGCCGCCAGCCATTTCCAGGAAATAAGATCCCATCTCAATATCTGAACCCTGTTGGTCTGAATATTGCCAGCGGTCTTCCGCTGCCTAACCAATCTGTAACAACATACGGGGCATCCGACTATTTTCAATCGCGCTTCTATAGCCGCCACGCGAATGAATTCATCGGCAAGGTAGACCATCAACTGTTTTCGTGGTGGTATGCAAATTTCTCCTATGTACATTTTGCCAGCACTGTTCCCTCAACAACTGCCTTGGAAGGTTTAGCAGGCAAGACTCTATCGACCGTGCTCTACCGGAAAGTGGACGCGATCGCACAGAACAATACGATCACGCTGAATCCGACGACGGTGTTGACTGTCGGATACGGATTCAATCGGTTTCCGAACAAATATGTAGATACTCTCAACGGCTTTAGTCAGGCAACGCTTGGCTTCCCCGGCTCGTACGTGAGCTCCTTGCAGAAAAACTCTTTCCCGAATATCACGATGCAGACGGCCGCAACGCAGGGCAATAACAACCCAGGTTTTGCCGTCTTCTATTCTCGCAGCGTTGTTGCGGCTCTCGCGACAAGTCTGGGCCGGCACAGCATAAAATTCGGCTACGACTTTCGCACCATCAGTGAAGATTTCACGGACAACAGCTTTGCAAACGGAACATATTCGGTCGCGAATACATTCTCCGAGCAACTGCCGAACGCCGGGAATGTCTCGACCGGCGCAGACGTGGCCGACCTGTTGCTCGGCACTCCAACCAGCGGAGTTGTTACAACCGTATCGCCTCTTCGTTTGAATGTTCACTATCAAGGTGTATACCTGCAGGACAACTATCGCGTAACGCCCCGGCTAACGCTGAATGTGGGGCTGCGCTACGAGTATGAGTTGGGTATTCGTGAGAGGAGCAACCATTTCGTTGTCGGTCTGGACCCTAATGTCATCAATCCGATCACCGCGACCTCCGGCGTCCAGACGAAAGGTGGTGTTGAGTTCGCAGGCCAGAACGGTTACCCCGTTCATTGCTGCGCTGCCAGTCACACCATGCTTTCTCCGCGGGTTGGTTTTGCTCTGGCACTGCACCCGAAGACAACGCTGCGCGCAGGCTTCGGAGTGTTTTATGCGCCGGTCTACTATACCGCCAACTCCAGCATCGCTCCCGGATACACTCAGACGAACGTTTATGTGGCGTCGAACGATGGAAATGTAACGCCCGCGAACACGCTCAACAATCCTTTTCCGAATGGTATCCAGGCGCCCTCCGGCAACTCACAGGGCTATCTCACAGGAATCGGCAACTCCCTTACGTTCATGGCGCAGAACCGGCGATCTCCCTTGGTAGAGCAATACTCAGCCGACATTCAGCAAGAGCTCCCATTGCACTTCGTCTTCAAACTAGGCTATGTGGGGGCCAAAGGTAGAAACCTTCTAGCCAACAGCAATGGCACAGGCGGCGGCAGTACGGTTGCGACTGCCGGCATCATTCCGGGTACTGCCAATATCAACCAGTTGCCAGATCAATATCTTTCGCAAGGTTCGGCGCTGCTCGCCAAGGTTGCCAACCCTTATTACAACAAAGGCGGAACGGGCGTAATCGGAAGCTCCACCGTCGCCTACAATCAACTGCTACGCCCCTTCCCGCAGTTCTCTAGCGTGAATGTCTTCGCGGGTGGGGCTCAGTCTCTCTACAATGCCCTGAATGTGAAACTACAGAAAGACTTTTCGCATGGGGTTTCCCTGCTCGCCTCCTACACATGGTCGAGCAATTGGGACTCGGAGTGGGGGTCAAGCAATACATTTAGCACAAGTCCATCTCTTCCTCAGGACGCTTATAACCTGAAGGCAGAGTATGCGCGCTCGGTTTTTGATGTCCCCAATCGGTTCGCGGTTGGCGCTACCGTTGAACTTCCGTTTGGCCACGGAAAGGCTTTCCTCGCACAGAGTCATCTGCTCGATCGCGCTGTTGGCGGCTGGAGCGTGAATGCAATCGGGCTCATACAAACAGGGGAGCCGTTAGCGGTCTCCCAAAACACAAATAATAACTCCTCTATCGGAGCGGGCTTGCAGCGACCTAATCTGATTGGAAATCCCTGCTCGACCGGCAGCCCGGAAAGCCGCATCAACAATTACTTCAACGCCTCAGCATTTTCCACTGCGCCTGCGTTTACTTATGGAAACGCGCCACGCACACTGCCATGCTATGGTCCCGGCTACGCCAATCTGGACCTGTCTGTCTTCAAGGACATCCATGTCGAACGGGTGACTATTCAGTTCCGGGCAGAAGCTCTGAATGCGTTCAACACGCCGCAGTTCGCCTCGCCCGTATCCAAGTTCGGATCTGCCACTTTCGGTCAGATACAGTCGCAGGTAAATCTGCCGCGCTATCTCCAATTGGGCGGAAGAATAACTTTCTGACGGCTCGCCATCCAGGCGAGAGAACTGTGGAATTCGAGTGGTGGGGAAGGAGACAAGGGACAGTGACCGGTCAGGCATTGCAAACCGAGAGTCGTGACAAGATGATAAAGAACGGTAGCCAACCGCTCAAGGGGTCCTTTTGGACTAATCCGCGACAGACTTCCCTGCGCCGCTGGTTCTTTTACATTCACTTCTATGCTGGACTGATCGCTGGAATTCTGTTTTCTATTGTCGGAATCACCGGCAGCATTCTGGTGTTCGTACCCGAACTGCGAGTGCTCGAAGTTCCAGGACATGCGGTGGTGCGTCCAACGGGACAACCTCTACCGCTTGAGACGTTGTTGCAAGTCATCAGAAAATCGCGACCGAATGACTCTATCGAAAGCTTCAGTTCGGCGTCGGAACGGGACAGCTTTGAACTCACTCCCCATAAGGCACTCAACTTTCGTTCGTATTCTCCTGCTAAGGAACGCATCCAGACATTTATTGATCCCTACACAGGAGCGATCATCTGCCAGTACAACTACGATCACCGCTGGCTGCAAAAGATCTATGATCTGCACGAGAATCTCCTCGGTGGCCTTACTGGTAAGAAGATCAACGCCTGGTTCGCCATGCTCTTATTGGTCGTCTCGATCGCGGGATTGCTACTCTGGTGGCGCGGCAAGAAATATTGGCGTTTAGGACTTGAGTACCGTATTCAGGCAAGTTGGAAGAGGCAAATGTGGGATCTTCACAACTTGGGTGGATTTCTCTTTTTCCTGCCGTTGCTCATCCTGGCGGTTACCGGAATTTACTACTCCTATGAGAGTCAGTTCGCGACCGCTGCTGGCGTCTTGACACACAGTCCGACTTCCATTCGAACGCCGCGATCTTCTGTCCCTGGGGCAAAGTGGCGCCCTGTAGACGATATCTTGCGCAGTTCAGACCAGGCAGCACCGGATTGTAAACCCACCATCTTCTATTTCCCTAAATCCTCAGACACGGACTTCTACGTTCGAGTACGGTGTCCTTACGATCCCCACGCTGTTGGGCTGACTTACATTTATGTCGATCCACCTACTGCTCGGACGATCCTGGTGGATCGGTTTTATCAGGAGCCCTCTGGGATGCAGATTGTTCGGCTGATGACTCCGATTCATTATGGAGACGTGGGAGGCCTATTCACGCGGATTCTATGGATACTCATTGGCCTTACTCCAGGAGTTCTCTTCGTCACTAGCCTCCTGATGTGGTGGAATCGCTCTCTTTCCAAAGGGTTCCGTCGTCGGTCAGCTTAGGGTCAGTTCGCATGGGTGAAGTGAGGGATCTCTGATTGGACCCTTAATGGTCCCTCAAGCAACTTCGCAAACCCCGTAAGTTTATGAAATGTAAGGCAGGCCTATACAAATTTCAACGGTGACCTCTTCCTTGGCACTTCGGCAAGGTTGCGGGCTTGCTTGAGATCAAAAGCCACAGATACAAGAGTGTCGGCGCGGCTAGGATCAATCGCGCTTTAATCGCAGATAAGCTGTTTAGAATCAGTTATTTTGCCTACGACAATGTAAATTGTCGTTGTCGATTTTCGTGGTAGCCTGAATTCGTTAAAAATAGCCTCCAGCTACCCTCCGGCTACCCCGAACTGCTCGCTGAGCTCTCCACGCGCATCCGCTCCGCCCAGCTTAGGGCCGCCTTTGCCGTCAGCCGGGAGCTAGTCCTGCTCTACTGGTCGATCGGGCGCGAGATCCTGGTCCGCCAGCAGACCGAAGGCTGGGGCGCTAGGGTCATCGACCGTCTCGGCGCCGATCTGCAGAACGAGTTTCCCGGAGTCGAAGGCTACAGCCCCCGCAACCTGAAGTACATGCGCAGCCTGGCCGAAGCCTGGCCCGACCCCCAAATAGTGCCACAGCTTGTGGCGCTTTTGCCGTGGGGTCATCTGCGGGTGCTCCTCGATCAGCTCAAGGATCGGGAGGAACGCGAGTGGTACCTCCGAGCCGCCGTCGAATATGGCTGGAGCCGCAACGTCCTGGTGCTTCAGATCAAGAGTGGGCTTCGCGAGAGGGAAGGGAAGGCCATCACCAACTTTCAGCGGGCCCTGCCGCCTCCGGACTCCGATTTGGCTGAACAGGTCTTGAAAGATCCGTACAACTTCGATTTTTTGACGGTCACCCGCGAAGCGCATGAGCGGGAGATCGAGCGTGGTCTTCTGATCCATCTCCGGGATCTGCTCCTCGAACTGGGCCGCGGGTTCGCCTTCGTCGGCAGCCAGGTCCCACTTGAGGTCGGGGATGAGACCTTCTACATCGACCTGCTCTTCTACCACGTTCGCCTCCACTGCTACTTCGTCATCGAACTTAAGACCGGGAAGTTCAAGCCGGAGTGGGCCGGCAAGCTCAACTTCTATCTCTCAGCGGTGGATGATCTTTTTCGTACCGCGCCCGATGTACCGACCATTGGCCTCCTGCTCTGCGAGAGTCATCGCAGTCCGATCGTGGAGTACACACTGCGCAGCATCGATAAGCCGATTGGCGTCTCAAGTTATCGAGTGACGCGGGAGCTCCCGCAGCCTATCCGTGAAGAGGTCCCGACCGTGGAGGATCTCCAGGAAGTCGTCACCAAGCTTCGTGACGAAATGGAATCTCTGCGTCAGGAGCGTTCGGATGAAGAGTAAGCAAAGCGCCTTGACGATCGAGAACAGTCTCGCAGCAGCGTCGCGAGAAAAGTGCCACAGCTTGTGGCACTTTTTGAATCGCAGCAGTAATAGAGAGGTTGGCAGGCAGTGAGCACTTCTCTCGTTCATCTCGAACAGCCATCCGCAGAGCCGCCTTTTGCTCTCACCCAGGCTCAGGCCAGGTTGCGACAGATGGTTCTGGACTCGGTGCAGTCCGTCCATTCCAAGCGCAACTACGCCAAAGCCCTCGATGATCTGTTTGCCTTTTGTGCCAGCCGACCTCTCTCTCGTGCGCTCCTGATGGAGTACCGGACAACGATGGATCATCTTTCCCCTTCGACCATCAATGTTCGGACGTCAGCGATCCGAAAGCTAGTCGGCGAAGCATTGCGCAACGGAATGATCGGGCGTGAAGAAGCCGACAATTTGACTGACATTCCCAATGTTCGCCAGAAGGGAACTCGGCTGGGTAACTGGCTCACCCGCGAACAGGCTAAGGAACTCTTGGCCGTACCCGATCGCTCGAAGCTCAAGGGAAAGCGCGACTACGTCATCATCGCTCTCCTGGTTGGCTGCGCCCTTCGCCGGCGGGAGCTAGCAACGCTCAACATCGAGGATATTCAGCTCCGGGAGGGAAGATGGGTGATCATCGATCTGCGCGGCAAAGGTGGACGAATTCGAACCGTTGCGGTGCCCATCTGGGTGAAGCAGGGAATCAACGCCTGGATGACCGCGGCCAAGATCGAGGAGGGGCGGCTGCTGCGGCCGATCTCGAAGTCCGGCAAGATACTGCGGGACGAGTTAGGAGACTGGGCCATCTGGTCGGTAGTTGAACAGTCATCGAAGCAAATCGGGATCGAGCATTTCGGCGCCCATGACCTACGTCGGACTTGTGCCAAGCTCTGCAGGAAAAGTGGTGGCGATCTTGAGCAGATAAAGTTCTTGCTCGGTCACTCTTCGATCCAGACGACCGAACGATATCTGGGATCGGAGCAAGAGATCGCAATCGCGGTGAACGACAATTTGGGATTATGAGATGGCCGGTGAGGCGCAGGCAAGTTATCTAGACCGGGCTAGTTGCGATAAACTTTATCGCAAAGATCGAGGTGTTGACCTTCACTCCTTGAAGTTATCGCTCGAAGGATCGCAAGACTCCTCGCCCAGTCGTACTAACCATTGAAGCCCGAAACATACATCCGACTGAGGACTTTGCGATCTTCTGCTCGATGGTCGCATCTCTGGTAATCCCCCATAAGGCACGGCTGCCTCCGATCTCCTTGGAAGTCATGGCCCAAATGTGTCGCCAAACCATTGGCGCCCAACGGCTCCTGCCACGGCCTGATTCTGGAGCATTCTTGCATCCAATGCTTATGACGAAACTCTTTGCGATGTTCGCCCCTGTGTTGTTTTGGCACCTTGCGCACGAGGGGCAGCGCCGCTCAAGTGTCCTCTACCCACTCCATCCGCCGCTCCTACCTGGGCTTGTGAGTGTGAAGGGCTGCACAGACTTTGCCCACGTGTGTGCCGTGAACGCGGATAGCCTCGTGAAGCTGTTCACCGGTGACGCCGAGGGCCCTAGACCAGTAAGCGATGTCCGAGGCCATCTTGGGGTTGATCTCGTGAGGGTCGAGGGGACCAGTCTGTTCTGGATGCTCGAAGGGTACGGCGCTTGTAATGACGTCTGACATTTTCATTCCTCTTTCCGGATGCCTTTCCCTAAATAGATGTGCAGGGTGGCATCGAGGATGCGCTTGTCAAAACAAAATGACGGCATAGTGAAGCAGTGATGATTCCGGAACGCAAAAAAGATTCAGGGCGCGGAGTAGCTCAAAAGGAGTAGAGAAAGAATATTCCATCGCACGATGCGTGTGCGGACGAAGTGCGTCATTATCTCCTTACTGACGACTGCAATGTCGAAGGATCGGGCAGCGAAGTTTCCTGACGTTGTTTGGCAGGCGGAGCGCATCTTGTTGTTGAACTGGGAGGAACCGACATGCGAACGACTCAGGCATACATGGGAAGCGAACAGAGTGCCGACGCCCCCATCCGGGAGATGCAGCATGTTCTCTCACGGTCCCTACCGTCGTTTTATAGAAGGGCGTATCGATACCTGGGCAATGCAGCCGACGCTGAGGATGCGGTTCAGGACGCACTCCTGTCCGCTTGCCGACATTTGGGCCAATTCAAGGGGCAGGCGCAGATGTCGACGTGGTTGACCACAATTGTCACTAATTCTGCGCTGACCCAATTGCGCAAACGGTCACGTCAGACCCACTTGTCGCTAGATGAAGGATTCGGGGAGGAGCAGGGATATTGTGTGTCAGAACGATTGGCGGACTGCAGACCAAGTCCCGAAGATGAGTGTATAAAGTCGGAACTGCACGAGCGTCTGATGCAATTCGTAGCGGACCTTTCGCCTTCGTTGCGCAGGGTATTACAGTTACGTGACTTGGATGGGCTGACCACGCGCGAAGCAGCACACATGTTGGGAGTGGCAGACGTAACAGTGAAGGCTCAGGTATCACGGGCACGCGCGAAGCTCAGGCGGCTAATGTATGCGGCGCTCGATTCACAGTCTCGTTCAGCTCTGACCTGCACTGCTTTGCCCGTCGTGGTAAGGAGTAAGCGACCAAGGAACCCCAGCAGCGCGGTGGGAAGCTCTGGCCCTTAGGGGTATTAAACGAGATCACGGACGGCGAACCGACGACCGTCTGTGATCAAGACATACAGGAGCAAGACCGCTGGGTAAGAAACGATTGAGGTAAATCCACAGCTCCCAGACGCTGCAGCAGTAGTGGATGCAAATACCGTGAGGCCAAGGGGTGCTAATGCAGAGAATCGATTCGGGTATTTTTCAAGTAGCAGAAATAGCAGATGAGTTCTTATCAAATCCGATCGCAGCTCGAAAGCGTAAGGCCAGATCGAAGAGACTAGCGGCAGACAAACCGACGATACTTGTAGTCGATGATCATAAGATCATCGCGGATACGACAGCAGAGATTCTGAACAGGCTTGGCTTCCGAGCCGTTCGCACCTACGACGCGCAAACGGCGCTGCAGATTGCCGCAAAGCTCAAGCCGGACTTTTTGCTCACTGATGTGTCCATGCCAATTATGAATGGGGTGGAGCTCGCCATCGTAATCACCAAACTATTGCCCGCAACAAAGATACTGCTTTTTTCCGGTCAGGCGGGGGTCTCAAATATTGTGCGCGAGGGAGAAGAGAAAGGTTATGTATTCGATGTCGTTGCCAAACCCATCCATCCAGAGAAACTAATGGAACATCTAAAAAGAAAAAATGATTACAACCACTGAGGAGAAATCTAATGAATACTGCTACATCCGGACAACATGCTTCAGTGAAGTCCATCTCCGATGTCAGCGTTCCTGACACCAAGCTGGTACAGGAGATTACGGAATTCATTCGGGACACAGAGACAGAGTTGCTCTTCAACCATTCCAGCCGTGTTTACTATTTCGGCGCGCTCGCAGGCAAGCAGCGTGGACTTAAGTTCGACGCGGAGCTGCTTTATGCTGGCGCCATGTTCCACGATCTGGGGCTCATGCCGGATCACAGCAGTTCCGCAGACCGCTTCGAGGTTGACGGTGCGAACGCTGCACGCGACTTCCTTAAGGAGCGTAATATCCCGTGGCAGGACCTCGACACAGTCTGGACCGCAATTGCGCTGCATACCACCCCGGGAATTCCTCAGTACATGCATCCGGTTATTGCGCTCGTTACAGCAGGAGTAGAGATGGACGTCCTGGGTCTCACGTATGTCGAGTACTCGGACGATATCCGCAACGCTGTGGTCTCGGAATATCCCCGGACGCCGCACTTCAAGGAAGACATCCTGCAGGCCTTCTATGACGGCATCCACAAGAAGCCCGAGACGACCTTCGGTAACGTCAAGGCCGACGTGCTTGCGGATAAGGACCCTAAGTTCAAGCGCGGCAACTTCTGCAGTGTGATCCGCAACTCAGCATGGATTGGCTAAGTACCTCGTACAACCCCGCTCAAGAAAGGCCCCTCCAGAGAGTGGGGCCTTTTTCTTGAGCGAATGCTCGCTCCCGCAATGAGGTCAGGAACACGCTTGGCATCGGCTCTAGCGATGTGCGGCCCTTGTCAGCGACAGAATCAGATTGGCAAGGCCTACCGGTGCCGCAATATGTAGACGATGTCCGGTTTCGGTCTCAGAAACGCTCGCACCGGGTAGGATTCTCCTCGGGCAAGTACTGCCCAAGTGTCGCGCGATATTTAAATCCCGGAATTCGCCGAGTTCGTTGTACTCAAATCCCGGACCGTAACCGATGCACGGATAGTGTCATCTTTGTGCTATATCCCGAACAAACTTCTGCAGGAACTTCGTCCGCGTTTTATGTGCAACAGTCCGGGATTTCAGTGCGGTGACAATGTAGGTAAAGCCCGGAAAAGGATGGAAAACAAACAAACGTGATTCCGGGGATTGAGTGCAGCGCGACAGCCGCAAGGGAATCGAGCGGCAACACCGGCAAGGCATTCGAAAATCTTCTGGATATCGCGGCCCCGCTTTCGCTCAAAACAAAATGACGGCATGGTGAAGCATTGATGCTTCGGAATGAAAAAAAGATTCAGGGCGCAGAGCAACTCAAAAGTAGTAGAGAAGGAATATTCGATCGCACGATGCGTGTGCGGACGAAGTGCGTCATTATCACTTTACTGATGGCGGAGTAGTCAGTAGAAGACTCCACCATCAGTGTTACAGCGACAGGTGTTCAACTACGCCGCGAATGTCCGAAATTGCTGTATCGGCGTCATGGCACCCTTCCAGATGGCGATCTAAGCTGACCTAGTCCGACGCAACACCCAAGGAGACACATGAAGAAACTTACGACTGCATTCGGCGCCCCCGTCGACGACAATCAGAACATCGCAACAGCCGGCGAACGGGGTCCGGCGTTGCTCCAGAACATCTGGCTTCTTGAGAAGATGGCGCACTTCGACCGCGAGGTGATTCCAGAGCGCCGTATGCATGCCAAAGGCGCGGGAGCCTTCGGCACCTTCACGGTTACTCATGACATCACCAGGTACACCAAGGCGAAGATCTTCTCCGAGATCGGAAAGAAGACGCAGATGTTTGCGCGTTTTTCGACCGTCGCCGGCGAACGCGGCGCAGCGGACGCCGAGCGGGACATCCGTGGTTTTGCGCTCAAGTTCTACACCGAGCAAGGGAACTGGGACCTGGTGGGAAACAATACTCCGGTCTTCTTCCTTCGCGACCCGCTCAAGTTCCCGGATCTCAACCACGCGATCAAACGTGATCCGAGGACGGGTATGCGAAGCGCAGACAGCAACTGGGATTTCTGGTCGAACCTTCCGGAGGCGCTGCATCAGGTCACCATCGTCATGAGTGATCGCGGAATCCCGAAGTCT
>Ga0210410_10003390_pt1 | contig 14118 bp, 15 predicted proteins | sample IncBWC4MmetaG_FD_161058 | JGI IMG/M metagenome (GOLD analysis project Ga0210410, IMG submission 161058) | Forest soil microbial communities from Barre Woods Harvard Forest LTER site, Petersham, Massachusetts, United States - Inc-BW-C-4-M | ecosystem: Environmental > Terrestrial > Soil >... | reverse complement strand
CAAGCACTCGCGTCATTCGGGACTTTGCAGGTCTTGAACGGGCTGGCTCTCGGCGAACAGCCCCAGATCGTCGAGTGTCTCCCGCGCCAATCTGGCAGCGGCCTGCGCACGATCCTGCAAGGCAGACTCGTTCCTGTAGCCAGCGATCGTCTTCAACGCATCGCGCATCTTCTCGGCTTCGTCTTGTCTGATGGGTCGCAAACTGTTGAATCTATTGAAGACTTCGGACTGCCATGAGCACCACGCCTAACCCTCAGCGCGGCCGATACGCGTCCGCACGGTGCGCGACGGCGACGACCGACACGCTGCGCGACTCGTCGTCGATGCGGTACACGATCCGGTATGGCCCGCGGCGTGCAGACCAGCAGCCCTCCAGCTCAAAGCGCAGCGGCTTGCCGAGACGACGCGGGTTGGAGGCGATCGCGCCGAGCGTCTCGATGACCGCGGCGACGACCGAGATCGGCAGCCGGTCGAACTGCGGGCGTGCGGGTGGCATCACCCGCACGTCCCACGACCGCTCGCTCACACCGCGGCGTCGCGCCGACGAGCGAGCTGCGCCTGCACGTCGGCGAGCGACGCGCCCGGCTCGCCATCGGCGATCGCCTGCTCGCTCTCGCGAATCTGATCCATCGCCGCTGGGTCAGACAGGATCGCGAGCGTCTCCTCGAGGCTCTCGAGATCGTCCGGGCTGATCAGCACCGCCGCCGGCTTGCCGTTGCGCGTGACGACCACGCGGTCGTGCTGATCCTCGACACGGTCGACCAGCTCGGACAGGTGCGACTTGACGGACGACAGCGGAAGCGTCTCTGACATGACCATGATTCTAGTCAGGAGAAGAGGCTCTTGCAAGGAGCCGCTCCGTGCAACCTCTGTGCAGCCGAGATCGTGAACTCCTGTACCCCCGGGTTCCCTCAAATCGCCGAAATCCCCGATTCCAAGGGACATGAGGGCACGGGAGGGAACCCGCGGCCGCGCCTTTGGAGCCGGCTATCCGGGTTCGAGTCCCGGCCCCCCAGTACGGCCATGACGAGCTGGGCGTCCCGGGTACAAGCCGTTCAGCTCAGCGGTTCATTCGATGCCTGTCGCCAGAACGCATCCAGCGACCCCGTGCGCGAGCAACCACCGCTGTCCCTCGCGAGCGAGTCGGCGGCGCTATGAAGATGCTGTCGGCGAAGTCGGCGAGCATCTTCGCTGCGTCCAGACACTCGGTTCGGGACCTCCACAGAATCTGCCAGTTGCGTTTTGAGATTTCGGACGCGCCGTGTTGCTCCTCAAACGCTCGCGCCGTCGTGATGGCGTGCAAGCCGCTCATCAGGACCGTCCACTGGTCAGCATCTAGACGCGTGCCGAGAACTCGTAGCTCCTCGTCGAAGTCAGACGCCCGCGGGACGTCAAAGAGGGAGCCCCAGGGAGTCTAGCTCTCTGCACTAGCGCCGAAGACATCGCCCGTTTGCTCGATCATCGCTGACATCGTCCGAGCCACCCCGCGGGCCTCAGCACTCAGCGCAACCTCCTCTCGTCGCGCAACCATTGATTCGCGCTTGATCGCCGTACCGAGCGTCGCACCACCAGACACCAAGCCGCCAACGACGACGGCCCCAACGGTTCCCCAGTCCCACGGCATCGGCGCAGCCTTCCACAAGGAGTGCCTCGGCGAGTCAGGTCGCCTGGTTCAGGGCGTGTGAGGGCCCGAAGCGCTCCGCGTGCAACTGGCGGATGTGCCGTAAGCAGGAATCCTGTTTCGAGCTTGGGCCCGTGAGGCCAGTTGGTCAAATCGCCCGTGTGACAGGCGATTGTGTTTGGCCAGGTAGCTGGCAAGGCAAGCCTGCGATCCATTTCACCGCGGCCGGTAGACGTCCGCCCGATGGCGACAGCGACCACGAGCACTGCGTGTGCCTCGTCTTCGATGCGATAGACGATCCGGTACGGGCCGCGGCGAGCGGACCAGTAGTCCTCCAGCTCGAAGCGCAGCGGCTTGCCGAGGCGACGCGGGTTCGACGCGATCGCGCCGAGCATCCCGAGGGCGGTACGAGCCTCCTTTGCACCACTATGGCCTTGACATGGCGCCACTTTGATGTCACAGTGGTGCCATGAATCTGACGCCATACGTTGAGCACCTGCGGAGCGAGCTCGCCGTCGCCGCTGACGCCGGAGGCGAGGACGCCCGCGCGCTTGCCGAGCGCTTGGTCGCTCCGCTCGAGTCGGCGGTCCGGCTGATGTTGCTCGATGCGCTCTCGGCGGCCGCGGACGAGATCACGCGCGAGCTCGCGCCCGCTTCGGTCGAGCTGCGCCTGCGCGCCGGCGAGCCCGACTTCGTCGTGACGCCGGCGCCGGCCGACGAGCCGGACGAGCCGGCTCATAGCGCCGCGCCGCCGCTCGCGCCGCCCGAAGGCGACGAGGGCGCGTCGGCGCGCATCAACCTCCGGCTGCCCGAGCAGCTCAAGGCCGGCGTCGAGCAGGCCGCAGGCCGCGAGCGGCTGTCGGTCAACGCATGGCTCGTCCGTGTCGCGGCCGCCGCGCTCGCGCGCGACGATCCCGGCCGCCGCCCGCCACAGCGCGGCGGCCGGGTCGGCGAGGCCTACACCGGCTGGGTGCGCTGACCGCCCGGCCATCCGGCTTCCACACGACCCGACTTCGAACCTGACCTTGCAGGAGGACACTGCCATGCCGAGCTTCGACACTCCCGGACCGATCTCGGCGACGATCGACGTCGCCGTCGGCGACGTGCGGATCGCCGCCGGCGACCGCAGCACCACCGTCGTCGACGTGCGCCCCAGCAACGCGTCCAACGACGAGGACGTCAAGGTCGCAGAGCTGACCCGCGTCGAGTACGCGGACGAGCAGTTGCTCGTCAAGGCTCCCAAGCTGCGCTCCTGGTTGAGCCGCAGCTTCGGGTCGATCGACGTGACGATCGAGCTGCCGGCCGGCTCGCACATCGACGGCGCCGGGCAGTTGACGGACTTCCGCTGCGACGGCCGACTCGGCGACTGCCGGATCAAGACCGGCATGGGCCACATCCAGCTCGACCGAGCCGACGCGCTGAGCCTGAAGAGCGGCGTCGGCGACATCGGCGTGGACCGTGCGACAGCCCACGCCGAGGTCACGGCCGGGTCGGGCGACGTGCGCCTGCGCGAGCTCGACCGCAGCGCCGTGATCAAGAACTCCAACGGCGACACGTGGGTCGGCGTGGCCGGCGGCGACCTGCGGCTCAAGGCGGCCAACGGCAGCATCGCCGTCGACGTGGCGCACGCCGGCGTCGTCGCCAAGTCCGCCAACGGCGACGTGCGGCTGGGCGAGGTGATGCGCGGCTCGGTCGTGCTCGAGACCCAGCTCGGCGACCTCGAGGTCGGCATTCGCGAGGGCACCGCCGCCTGGCTCGACGTGCGCGCCAAGGCCGGCAAGGTCCACAACGCGCTCGACGCCGCCGAGGCTCCCGAGCCGTCGGGCGAGACCGTCGATGTGCGCGCTCGCACGACCGCCGGCAGCGTCGTGATCCGACGTCCCTGACGAGCCACCGATCACCAGCAGACCCCTAGGAGAATCTCCGATGCCACCTCCCATGACACGCCCGCGATCGGCGATCGCGGCGACCGGCCTGCGCAAGTCGTTCGGCGAGCACGTCGTGCTCGACGGCGTCGACCTCGACGTCGCCGAGGGAACGATCTTCGCGCTGCTCGGTCCCAACGGCGCCGGCAAGACCACGATCGTCCAGATCCTCTCGACCCTGATCGGCGCCGACGCCGGCGAGCTGACCGTCGCCGGCCACGACCTCGCCCGCGACCCCGACGCGGTCCGTGCGGCGATCGGCGTCACCGGCCAGTTCTCGGCGATCGACAACCTGCTGACCGGCCGGGAGAACCTGATCCTGATGGCCGACCTGCACCACCTGGGGCGGCATGAAGGCCGCCGGCGCGCCGACGCGCTGCTCGACCGCTTCGACCTGACCGACGCGGCAACGCGGCCGGCCGCCACGTACTCCGGCGGGATGCGGCGCCGGCTCGACCTGGCGATGACGCTGGTCAGCACCCCGCGCCTGATCTTCCTCGACGAGCCGACGACCGGCCTGGACCCGCGCAGCCGCCACACGATGTGGGAGATCATCCGCGACCTCGTGACCGGCGGCGTCACGGTCTTCCTGACCACGCAGTACCTGGAGGAGGCCGACCGGCTCGCCGACCGGATCGCCGTGCTCGACCACGGCAGGCTGGTCGCCGAGGGGACCGCGGACGAGCTGAAGCAGCTCGTGCCCGGCGGGCACGTCCGACTGGAGCTCGCCGACCCGCACGGACTGGACGCGGCCGCCCGCGCCCTCGGCGCGTCCGCCCGCAGCGACGAGTCGCTGGCGCTCGAGGTTCCCAGCGACGGCAGCGTCGCGTCGCTGCAGGCGCTCCTCAACCGCCTCGACGCCGAGTCCATCGCCGTCGCCGGCCTGAGCGTGCACATGCCCGACCTCGACGACGTCTTCCTCGCACTCACCGGCAGCGACACCACCCACACGGAGGCCGCACGATGAGCACCGTCTCGTATGCACTGCAGGACTCGGCGACGATGCTGCGGCGCAACCTCCGCCGCACGCTCCGCTACCCCGCCGCGGCCGCCGCGACGATCGGCGTTCCGCTCGTCTTGCTGCTGCTGTTCGTGTACGTCTTCGGCGACACGATGGGCGCCGGCCTGGTCGGCGTGTCGGGCGGGCGCGCGCAGTACCTCAACTACGTCACGCCCGGGATCGTCCTGATCGCGGTGGCGGGCGCAGCCCAGGGCACGGCGATCGCGGTCGCGATGGACATGTCCGAGGGGATCGTCGCCCGCTTCCGGACGATGGCGATCGCCCGTGTCTCGGTGCTGACCGGACACGTCGTCGGCAGCCTGATCCAGACGATGGTCGCGATCGCCGTCGTGATCGGCGTGGCGCTGCTCCTCGGCTTCGGGCCGTCCGCCGGCCCGCTCGAATGGATCGCCGTGCTCGGCCTCCTGGCGACGATCACCTTCGCGCTGATCTGGCTGGCGGTCGCGCTCGGGATGGTCAGCAAGAGCGTCGAGACCGCGAGCAACCTGCCCCTTCCGCTGATCCTGCTGCCCTTCCTCGGCAGCGGGTTCGTCCCCACCGGCTCGATGCCGGCCGGGATGCGCTGGTTCGCCGAGCACCAGCCCTTCACTCCCGTCATCGAGACCCTGCGCGGACTGCTGATGGGCACCCCGATCGGCGACAACGGCGTCCTCGCCGTCGCCTGGAGCGTCGGCATCGGGCTGGCCGGATACGTGTGGGCGAAGCGCCTGTTCAACCGCGACCCGACGCCGTAGCCCCGGCACGCGCGTGCTCGGCCGGATCGCGCCGACCGTGCTCCAGGCGCGGACCGCTATCGTCCTTGGCGGAGTCGATCGCACCCGAGCCTCGGGTCAGGGAATCCGGTTCGAAATCCGGAGCTGACGCGCAGCGGTAGGGACGCGCGAGACGACGCGATCGCCACTGGGCCGGACGGCCTGGGAAGGCGGTCGTCTCGATCGCGTCCGAGCCCGAAGACCTGTCGATTCTGTCCCACCTCCGCGTGGGGCACCGGACAAACAGCGGCCCCGCGAGACGGGCCGCACGGAGACAGGAGCAGACCCATGGCACGCACCGCCGTCCTCGGGCTTCGCCGCATCGGGCCCGACCGCGAGCTGAAGCACGCGCTCGAGTCGTACTGGAGCGGCAGCACCGCCGCCGACCAGCTGCAGCAGACGGCGCGCGCGCTGCGCGCCGCGAGCTGGCGTCGCGCGAAGCTCGCCGGGATCGACGCGATCCCCTCCGGCGACTTCAGCCTCTACGACCACGTGCTCGACACGGCGTGGGCGCTCGGCGCGATCCCCGAGCGCTTTGGGGACCTCGACCGCACCGACGACGACCTCGCGAGCTACTTCGCGCTCGCGCGCGGCAGCGCCGACGCGCGGCCGTTGGAGATGACCAAGTGGTTCGACACCAACTACCACTACCTCGTGCCCGAGCTGCGCCCCGGTCAGGCGTTCGCGCTGCGCGCCGGCCACTGGCTGCAGCAGCTCACGGAGGCGGCCGATCTCGGGATCCGCACGCGCCCCGTGGTGCTCGGCCCGTGGAGCTTCCTGCTGCTCTCCAAGGGCCTCGACCGCCCGCTCGACGCGCTCGAGCAGCTCGTGCCCGCCTACGAGCAGCTGCTGCGCGAGCTGCACGATGCCGGCGCGCGCGAGGTGCAGATCGACGAGCCCTGCCTCGTGCTCGACCGCAGCGCCGCCGAGCTGGATGCCTTCGTCGCGGCCTGGGTGGCGCTCGCCGCCGCCGTGCCCGAGCTCGAGCTGTGCCTCGCGACCTACTTCGCGGGTCTCGACGGCAACGGGACGCTGGAGCGCGTGCTCGCGCTGCCGGCCGCGGAGGTCCACCTCGATCTCGTCCGCGCGCCGTCGCAGCTCGCGCCCGCCCTGGCGCTGCTGCGCGAGCGCCCGACGCGGCTGTCGCTGGGCGTCGTCGACGGCCGCAACGTGTGGGCGACCGACCTCGACGCCGCGCTGGAACGCGTCGACGCCGCGGTCGGCGCGCTCGGCTCCGATCGCGTCACGATCGCCGCGTCGTGCTCGCTGCTGCACGTCCCCTACGAGGCGGCGCGCGAGCAGGAGATCGACCCGGAGGTGCGCGGCTGGCTCGCCTTCGCGGTCGAGAAGCTCGCCGAGCTGCGCACGCTGCACGCCGCGGCCGGCGCGGTGCCGCGCGACACCCTGCTGGCGCCCGCGCGCGCGGCGACGAGCAGCCGCCGCAGCTCCTCTCACACCAACGACCCGGCGGTGCGCGGGCGCGTCGGCGCGCTCGCAGCGGGCGACTATGCGCGCTCGGCGCCCCATCCGGAGCGGCACGCGGCGCAGCGTGCGCGCGTCGCGCTGCCGGAGCTGCCGACGACGACGATCGGCTCCTTCCCGCAGACGGACGAGATCCGCGCCGCGCGGCGCGACCTGCGCGATGGGCACCTGACCCCGGCCGACTACGAGCGCTTCCTCGAAGGGCAGATCGCGCATGTCGTCGAGGTGCAGGAAGAGCTGGGCCTCGACGTGCTCGTGCACGGCGAGCCCGAGCGCAACGACATGGTCGAGCACTTCGGCGAGCAGCTCGCCGGCTTCGCGTTCTCCCAGCACGGCTGGGTGCAGTCGTACGGGTCGCGCTGCGTCAAGCCGCCGATCCTCTACGGCGACGTCTCGCGCCCGGCGCCGATGACGGTCCGCTGGTGGCGCCACGCGCAGTCGCTGACCGAGAAGCCGATGAAGGGGATGCTCACCGGTCCCGTGACGATCCTGCAGTGGTCGTTCGTGCGCGACGACCAGCCGGCTGCCGAGACGTGCACGCAGATCGCGCTCGCGATCCAGGACGAGGTGCGCGACCTCGAGCGCGCAGGCGCGTTCGCGATCCAGGTCGACGAGGCGGCGCTGCGCGAGGGGCTGCCGCTCCAGCGCGGCGAGCGCGAGGAGTACCTGCGCTGGGCGGTCGACTGCTTCCGCCTGACCGTCGCCCCCGCCCGTTCGGACACCCAGATCCACACGCACATGTGCTACTCGGAGTTCAACGAGATCATGGACCACATCGTGCGCCTCGACGCCGACGTGCTCTCGATCGAGGCGTCGCGGTCCGACATGGAGGTGCTCGACGCCTTCTCCCGCACCGGCGCCGACGCCTACCCGAACGAGATCGGCCCCGGCGTCTACGACATCCACTCGCCGCGGATCCCGTCGATCGAGGAGATCGAGCGGCTGCTGGAGCTGGCCGAGACGCGCGTCGGCCGCGAGCGGCTGTGGGTCAACCCCGACTGCGGGCTCAAGACGCGCCGTTGGGAGGAGACGCTCCCGGCGCTGCGCAACATGCTCGCGGCAGCCGAACGGCGCCGCGCAGCGACGCCCGTCGCGACCTGAGCGACGGGCGCGAGCACGATCGGCTCGGATGGCCGCTCGTGCGGGCATGCTGTTCCCGAACCCTGGCGTGACGGCAAGGAGGCAGCATGAGATTGAGTGCGCGGAACCAGCTCTCGGGCACCGTGACGAGGATTCACGAGGGCGCGGCGATCGGAAACGTGGAGATCGACGTCAACGGGCAGCGACTGGTGTCCTCGATCACGGTCGAGGCGATCCACGAGTTGGGGTTGGCCGAGGGGGCGAGCGTCGTTGCGATCGTGAAGGCGTCGGACGTGATGCTCGCAGTGCCGTAGCCGCGCACCGTCGGTCGCCGGCACGCTCCGGGCGCTAGGCGTCGGACTCGGCGATCGTGTCTTCCACGAAGCTGAGCGCCGCGGTGGCGGTCGCGCGGCGCCAGGCGTTGATGAGCGCCGCGGGCTGCACGTCGGACGACTCGACCGCCTCGAGTCGCGCGAGCGTGTCGACGAGGAGTACGAGCTGCGCGTGCAGCAGCGGGAGCGTCGAGCGGTTGCGGCGGCGCAGGAGGTGGATCTTGAGCAGCAGGTTGGGGCGCATGTCCCGGATGCGGCGCTCCGGCGTTCTCAGCCAGCGTGTCACGAGTCGCTTGGCCTGCGTGGTGGCGACGAGCTCGGTCCGCCGCGGGGCGGCGTCGCCGGCTGTGATCGCGCTGACCTCGACCAGACCGAGCGACTGCAGGGAGCGCAGTGCGCGATAGGTGAGCTGCTCGTTGAGCGACCAGATCTCGCCGACGTTCCCGGCAGGTGCCATCAGCGCGGCGATCGCGTAGCCGTGCGCGGGGCGCTCGCACAGCAGTGCGAGGACGGCCCACTCGCCGACGAGGAGATCCTTCTTCACGCGCACGCGCGCAGCATACGTTCGCGTCGCGGAGCGCCGGACGGTCGTCAGCCGAGCCGGTAATCGCGTGCGTAGGCCATGACGAGCTGCCCGGCCTCGGCGTTCAGGGCGCGCACGGGCACGCGGGCGTCCTGCGGTGCCCGGCCTTGCAGCAACCCGTAGGGGAGGTCCACGAGCGCGTCGGCGAGGTCACGCAGCCGTGGCGCGACGAGGCAGCGCAGGATCCCGCCGTGCCGCAAGTCCTGGAGCGTCGCGCGCGTCGCGATCCCGGGGAGCGCGACGCCGCCGGCGTAGCGGCGAGCGTGCTCGCCTTCCGGGAGGTGCTCGCCGAGGGCGCGAGCGGCGCCGGCGGCCGTCGCGTCGTTCCAGCAGAGCACGACGCGCACCTGCGGGTAGTCGCGCAGGGCGCGTGCGACGGCGGCCTGTGCGTCGGCCGTGCCCTGACCTTCGGTCGCGGCGACCGCCTGCACGCCCGGCGCGCGGCGCGCGAGCTCGTCGAGCAGTGCCCGCTCGGCGACCGGCGCGAGCGGCGCGACCGGATCGGGGACGGCGGGGCGCGCGGGCGGGCGCACGAGCAGCGCCTGCGCGTGGTCGCCGAGCGAGCGCGCGGCCCAGCCGGCGACGTCGCGCGCGAGCAGGCGCCCGCAGCGGGCGGGGTCCGCGACGATGCGCGCGGTCTGCTGCGGCAGCGGCGTCAGGTAGGAGACGACCTGGACGTCGCGCGCGAGCGCGGCGCGCGCGAGCGGTGCGACCGCGGCGGCATCGAACGGCGCCACGACGATCGCGCGGAAGCCGCCGCGCGGGCCGGTCCACGTTCGCAGCGTCGCGTGCTGCGCCTCCACCCCGGCCGCGTCGTCGCTGAACGTGATCGCGGCCCCGCGGGCGTGCGCACGCCGCTCGACGAGCCGGCGCAGGTCGGCGACGGGCGGGTAGTAGGAGGCGTAGTCGATCGCGATGCTGCGCCGCGCGACCGCGCGCGCGTGCGGACCGGAGTCGCCGCCGCTGCCGCACGCCGCCAGCGCGCTCGCGGCGCCGGCGCCGAGCAGTGCGCCGACTCCGGTGCGCAGGAGCGTGCGGCGGTCGATCGGCTCGCCGTTCATCGGGCCGCGCCGCTCGGGACGCGGCGGCGTGCGCGGACGCCGCGCTGCTGTGCGACGGTCAGCACGAGGCCGAGCGCGAGCACGATCGCGAGCAGCACGAGCGCGTCGGCGGTCGCGCCGGCCGGGTCGCCCGCGGAGAGGTCGAGCAGGACCGTCGAGGCGAGCGTGTTCGTCTGGTCGCGGATGTTGCCGCCGACGATCACGACGGCGCCGACCTCGGCGACCGCCGAGCCGAGCGCGGCGATCACCGCCGCGAGCACGCCGACGCGCGCCTCGCGCAGCGCGAGCAGCGCGAGCTGCCCGCGGCGGGCACCGTACGCGCGCGCCTGGTCGAGCAGGCCGGCGGGCAGCGCGTGCACGGCAGCGGCCGTCAGCGCCGTCACGAGCGGGAGCGCGAGCAGCGTCTGCGCGAGCACGACGGCGTCGAGCGTGTTCGTCCACGCCAGCACACCGAGCGGCGAGCCGGGCAGCAGGAGCAGCGCGAGATAGATGCCGAGCACGACCGGCGGCAGCCCGAGGCCGGCGTTCGCGGCGACGAGCGCGGCGCGGCGCCCGCGCGAGCGGGCGTCGGCCAGCAGCAGCCCGAGCGGCAGCCCGAGCCCGAGCGCGAGCGCGGTCGAGGCGAACGCGACCCACAGCGTGCGCCACGCGGTGGCCACGAGCGCCGCGTCGCCGTGAGCCACGCGGTCGAACGCCTGCGCGAGCAGCTCGAGCACGAAGCGCACGGTCAGTCCGCCTCCCGGAAGCGCACGCCCGCCTCGACGCGCAGCCGCACGGCCTCGCCCTCGGCCGGTCCGGGATGCGGCGCGCGCACCTGCACGCGCCCGTCGTCGAGCTCGACCTCGCACAGCACGCCGTCCTCCTCCGGGATGCGGCGGCGCACCGTGCCGGTCAGCTCGCCGGCGGGGTCGAGCGCGACCTGCGCGGGGCGCACGCAGCGAATCGTCCCGTCGCGCTCGCGGATTCGCCCGCTGAAGCCGAGGAAGGCGGCGACGTCGATGCTCGGCGGCCGCTCGAGCACGTGCGGCGGCGGGCCCTGCGCGGCGAGCCGGCCGTCGAGCAGCACGAGCAGCCGGTCGGCGAGCGCCCATGCCTCGGCGCGATCGTGCAGCACGAGCAGCGTCGCGCGGCCGGGGTCGCGCAGCGCCGACGCGGTGTCGTGCAGCAGCTCCCCGCGCGTGGGCGCGTCGAGGCCGGCGAACGGCTCGTCGAGCAGCAGCGCGTCGGCGCCGAGCGCGAGCGCGCGCGCGAGGTGCACGCGCCGCGCCTCGCCCCCAGACAGCTCGCCGGCTGCGCGCTCGGCGAGGCGCTCGGCGCCGAGGCGCGCGAGCGCCTGCTCGGCGCGCGCACGGCGCTCGGCGCGCGGCACGCCCCACCAGGCAAGCGCCGCCTCGACGTTGGCGCGCACGCTGCGCCGCGCGAGCGCGGGCGCCTGCAGCGCCGCCGCGACGCGCCCGTGACGCTCGATCCGGCCGCCGGCCGCCGGCAGCAGCCCGGCGAGCACCGCCAGCAGCGTCGACTTGCCGACGCCGTTGGGGCCGAGCACCGCGACGACCTCGCCGCGCCGCAGCTCGAGGTCGAGCCGGTCGAGCAGGACGCGGTCGCCGCGGGCGACGACGAGCCCCGCAGCGCTCAGGACGCGCGACCCGGGATCCATCCGCTGCGGCGGTGCTGCATCGTGGTCAGGGCGGCGGCGAGGACGAGGAACATGCCGAGCAGGACGGTGCCGTACGCGACCGAGGCGGCGTCCTGGCCGCCGCCGTTCCAGCGGTTCAGGGCCGCCGTCGCGAGCGTCGCGCTGCCGAGCTGGGATCCGACGACGAGGATCGCACCGACCGACGCGATCGCCGTGCCGAGCGCCGCGATCAGCGCGGCCAGCACGCCGACGCGCGCCTCGCGCAGCGCGAGCGTGCCGCGGCGCCACGCCGGGGCGCCGAACGCGCGCGCCTGGTCGACCAGACCCTCGGGCACGCGCTGCACCGCCGCCGCGGTCAGCGCGACGACGATCGGCAGCACGAGCAGCGTCTGCGCGAGGACCACGGCGTCGAGCGTGTAGATCCAGCCGAGGCCGGAGAGCGGCCCGCCGCCCCAGCGCGAGTCGGGCCACAGCAGCAGCCACAGCAGCACCCCGAGCGCGATCGGCGGCGTGCGGATCCCGGCGTTGAAGACGCCGAGCAGCAGGCCGCGGCCGCGGAAGCGCGCGAGCCCGAGCGCGCAACCGGCCGGCAGCCCGAGCAGGGCCGCGATCGCTGTCGACTCCAGCCCGATCCGCAGCGTCCGCAGCGTCGTCGCGACGAGCGCGGCGTCGCCGTGCAGGACGAGGTCGAGCGCCTGGCGCAGGCCGTCGAGCAGCTGCTGCACGGCTCAGGGTCTGCGGACGTAGACGAGGCGGCCGTCGGCGAGGCGGTAGACCGAGCCGACGCGCGCGCCGCTGCCGGCGGCGCGCCGCTGCGTGAGTCTGAGCGTCGTGAGCTGGTCGCCGCGCTTGACGATGATCGCCTCCCCGGCCGCGGTCTGTCGCACGAGCGTGACGTCCCTCTTCGTCAGCAGGTCGGTCAGGTGGACCGACTGGAGCGTCGCGAGCAGGAACGCGACCGCGAGCACGATCCCGATGTCGAACATGTTCACGAGCCCGTCGAGCGGGTCGCCGGCGCGATCGGCGTGGCGCTGCGCGCGCGGCGTGACGCGGATCACGCGACCGCCTCCGCCGGCACCGCGCCGACAGCCTCGACGCTGGCCGCCAGGAACTCGAGGTCGGACAGGTCCTGTGCGTAGAGGCGGTCGCGCACGAGCGAGATCCCGAACGCGATCGCGCCGATCATCAGCCCCAGCACGGTGACGCTGAACGCGACCCGCAGGTTGTCCGTGAGCTGCGTCACGTTGCCGCTCGCGAGCCCGGCGAGCGCCGGCGACAGCGGGATCAGCGTCCCCATCAGCCCGAGCGCCGGGCCGGCGCGCACGAGCAGCCGCGTGCGCTCGAGCCGCCGCAGCGACTCGAGGTCGTAGTCGGCGAGCGTCTTCGCGAGCGCGTTCGCGCCGCCGGACGTCGCCGCCTGCCGCAGGATGCGGTCGACCGCGCGCTGCATCCGCTCTCCCGAGACGACGCCGCGCAGCGCCGTCTGCGCGGCGGCGCGGTCGCCGCCGGACAGCGCCGCGGCCGCATTGCCGGCAGCCTGCTCCAGCGCGGCGTCGTCGTGACGGCGGCGCCGCAGCAGCTCGGCCGCGAGCGCCCCCAGCTCGACGAGCACGACCGCCAGCGCGAGCAGCGCGAGCACCAGCACCGGGATCCGCAGCGCGTTCGCGGCGTCGAAGACGACGTTCTCGACCGACGCGAGCACGATCACGACGCACCCAGGCGGCTCGTCAGGTGCAGCCCCGACTCGCGCGCGACGCCGAGGCCGAGCAGCAGCACGAGGCCGAGCCCGGCGAGCAGCCACCAGCTCAGCGGCTGCGACGGCGACGCGGTGGCGCGCGCGGCGGCGTCGCGGCGTGCACGCGCGTCGTCGGGCGTCGCCACGAGGCCGGCGGCGGTGCGGAGGGACGCGCCGTCGGAGGCGAGCAGCACGCCGGAGACGCGGTTGGCGGACGCCGTCGATGTCGCGCCGAGTGGGTGGCGCCCGCCCGTAAGCGGCGCCGCTCGCGCGCGGCGCACAGCCTCTGCGACCGCCCCGGACGGGGTCGCAGGCCCGGCACCCCGCGGGATCGGGGCGCCCACCACGCCCGCACTGCGCGCCGCGCTCGGATCGGCCGGCTCTGGGACGGAAGCCGTCTGGCGACCGTGCTGCGCGTGCGCCACTGCTCGCGCGCTCGCGCGTCCCTGCGCACGGCGCCGCCCGCCGGATCGCTTCGCGCCACCGTGCGCCGGCCCCTCGGACGGCGCGTCGCGGCTCCCGCTGCCGCCACCGGCGCCGGTGGCGCCCCCACCGCCCCCGCTCGTCCCCCCGCCGCCGCCGTCGCTCGGCGTGCCGACCTGGACGCGCACGAGCCCAGCGCCGCTGCCGCCGTCTCTCGTGAGCGCCGTGACCGTGGCCACGTAGCTCTGCGCCGCGGCGTACGCATGGTCGATCTCGGCGGCGCCGGTCGTAGTGTCGCCGTCGCCGAAGTCCCACGTGAACGTCGCGCCGGGGCTCGGCGGGTCGACCTTGGCGGTGAAATGGATCGACGCCCCGGACGGCGCCTGCATGCGGTCGGCGCTCGCCGAGACGACCAGCCTGGGCCCGAGCGTCGTGAGATGGACGACGAGGTCGGCGCCGGTCGGCGG
>Ga0210410_10003386_pt1 | contig 14122 bp, 9 predicted proteins | sample IncBWC4MmetaG_FD_161058 | JGI IMG/M metagenome (GOLD analysis project Ga0210410, IMG submission 161058) | Forest soil microbial communities from Barre Woods Harvard Forest LTER site, Petersham, Massachusetts, United States - Inc-BW-C-4-M | ecosystem: Environmental > Terrestrial > Soil >... | reverse complement strand
AAGGTCTTACGCGCACTCTCTACCCCCGTTTTTGCCCCCACTTTCCCCGACTCGAACGTCAATTGGGGAACAGTTTGGGGAACAACTAGGGAACAGTTCGACTCCAACTTTTTCATCGCTTCTTCTGCATCCCGCGTGACCATCTTCACGTAAATGTTAATCGTGGTGGTCACATTCGCGTGACGCAGAATCTGCTGGATGACTTTGTCGGAGACGCCCAAACGGTGAAGATTCGTAGCCAGTCCGCGCCGAAACGCGTGCCAGCCGTACCACGGAATCTTCTCCGCTTCGATCGCGGGCCGAATCACTTCACTCACCAGAGCATCGAGGTTCAACGAATTCCCGAGAGGATTGCGAAAAATAAATCCTCTTACGGGATTCCCGGAACGAGTTCGATGCCGGTCGAGAAAGAGTTTCAGCTGCGCGATCACCGGAATGGTTCCTTTGCTCTTCTCCCTTTTTGGCTCGCCGACCTGGTTCCGCCATACGGACTGCTTTACCTCGATGGCGAAACCGTCGTAGCTCTCCCAAAGGAATCCACGGATTTCACCCTTGCGGGCACCCGTGAAAGCCGCGACAGCGACGATCGTCGCGGCGGGTTCAGGAAGAATCGCGAGCATCCGAACCTCTTCCTCCAGCGAGTACGCGTGCGTTTCTCCTGCAGGACGTGCTTTCGGAATCTCCACGTCCCGCATAGGGTTCGGAGAATCGAGCACACCTTGCCGGCGGGCATAGCGAAATGCGCCGCCGAGGAAGTGTTTGATATGACCGAGCGTCGAGCGGCACAAATCGTGGGTGCGAGCAATCGAGGTCAACATCTGCTCGCACTCGAAGGTGCGGAATTCGCGCAGCGCTCTGTCTCCATCCGGTTTTATGTAACGCTTCCACAAGTTGCGATAGCCGACAAACGTGGACCGACGCTTCTGGCGTTCCGCGTAAGGCAGATAAACGGTCTCCATGAATCGGTTCAAGGTCATCGTGCTCTCCGCAACCAGCACGCCGTCGTTGAGCGGCCGTAACGTCTTTTCGGCCAACCCTGCTGCGGCGCGCTTTGTTTGGTATGGCCCGATTGCTTTCGTGAGTTTCCGGGACCTGTGGACTTGCCGCACGGTCCCATCTGCAAGCACTACGGGCTCACGATACCGGACATACCAAAACATTCCCTTTCGAAATACACATCCAGCCTGTTTCTGACGGGCTCTTTTCATTCCTGCTCCTTTCGTCGAGTCCGTCCCAGGCGCCTGTTGTTCCCCACCACTATACGACGGCGTATCCATAGTTCAAGGGCGGGGCTGCCCCAGAGAAATCGCACGTACTTCCCTAAATTCACATGCGGGAGAGGATCTTCGGATCTGGCGCGAACCTGGTCCCGAATCCAGGAGGGTGGAACCGTCAGGCGGCACAAGCACTGCACCTGAGTCAATTAGTGAGGCATCTCGCCGTTTGTCTTGGAAACTCCGTTCATCTCAGCAAACTGGATAACACGTCGCTGACCCGCATGAGGGAGTTGCTGGCATGGTGTTCAGAGTACGCGCATGAAATTGACCCAACATGCCAACCTGAAGTCCTGCTACGCAGTTTTTACGGAAAAGAGACAGGTTTCCTAGACCCTTGAGGGATGATGTCACGAGTCGCGGTTTGATTGGCAGGATGCGCCTCAAGACCAGAACGTTTCAGTGCTGCAGCAAAGCAATATTCGAGAAACGGAAGAAGGAGAAACTGGCGCCGCGCATTTCATCGGAACGACCGGCGGCCTGCCAAGCGACGTCGAGTCAACGAGTTTGTTGGATTTTGTGGTTGCTTCGGCTGTTTCCAACAGGTGCAGGGCGCCCCTCATACGAAGCTCCAGTTCCCCCTCTCCGCTTTGCGTAATGAGAACCTCCTTTTCTGTGCCTCGGACGGATTCAGCGCCTTCGGCGACAAGCAAATGGTTCTCATGGAGTCTATGTAGAAGGGAGTGGTTTTTGTCTCGATCTGGAACTGTCAATTCTCATCTTTGTCAATTTGGCCCGGGCGTGAAACGCGGCCAGCGAGCGCACCGGTTCGTCGGGCTTACGGGGGAAGCACCTCTTCGGCAGCGGCAAGGTCGATTGAAGCTGGCGGGAACTTGAACTGGTGAGAGGAGGACGATCGACGATTGTAACTGCAAATTAGCTTGACTTTTAAGGAAGCTGCTATTAGCGTCCGCGTACAAGTCTCGGAAGAGCCAATTATCTTTCCTTCAAATGGAGTGGCGGGACCCTCTCTTGCCGGATGCTGCCGTAGAAAGCAGCAAAAGGGAGCGTCCGGTCACAGACGGATTTCATGGTTAGTGCCCGAAGCGAAAGGCTTTGACTGATGCGAGGATACGGGACAAAACGCAACTGGCACAGTGATACGAGGTAGCAAATATGTCGGGGTTTCATGTTGGCTTCGATGAGATGAGCAAGTATCCGCTTTTCGAGGCTCTTTTCAAACGAAGATCACGGCGAATTAGCTTGGGAATCGCATCTGTGCCGGCGGGCAGCAACAGCTACACGTCGAATGCGGCGCCGCAGCCGCTCAGCGCACTAGAGGAAGCAGTGTTGATCTCGGCGATTGGAATGACGGGGCTCACCTTGCCGGATCGGCCTTTTGAAAGTACGACGGGCGAAAAGATTCTGGGCACGCCCAACATCAACTTCCCTGGGCGTGCCGCTGGCAGTACGGACAATGCACAGGCGACGCACTTCTTCCTGATCAATGACACCGGAGCGTATTTCCTCAAGCGTCTCGAGTCGGTGGACCCTTCGCAGCCTGTCACACCCGAATTACTCCTCGACCGGGCGGAGGCCTCCAAAGTTAAGATTCTGGATCAACGTCCCAACTTTCCGCGCGAATTTCCCTTCTACCTCGATTCTAACCGGTTTCTGTCGAACCTTCCTGGTTCCACGATCCTCGTTCCAGTTGTAGATATGACGCAGCAATACATCAACGCGCTGATGTATCTCATGACCGAGCCGGATGGTCATCGGCCGGCCTTCCTCGATGATCGGAACTTCTACTTGCCTGCAGGTGTAGGGAAGTGGATCCGCAATGGCTTTCTAAACAAGGAGCTTAAACTCTCCCTGGGTTTCCTGGGCACCATGCGGACGCAGATTGAGGCCGAATTGCTGTTGCAGAACCTCATCTTGATGCTGCAGGCGATGGGTCTCGGCGGCTGGATTCATGCTTCGGTTTCGCCGACAAAACTGTTGCCCGCCCTCGGATTTGAGTATGTGACGCCGCGTTATCGTGGCCTCGACTTTTTTCGCTGGGGAACATTTGTCACTTCCCCGCGATCTCAGCCTGTCGGGCTTCCTCCGCACATCATGGGCATGTGTCCGCCCTACTACAAATCAATGGCGGACGCAGTCCAGGCTGTGGTCGATGCGAAGTACGCCGCGGCCGGGGCATACGGCGATAAGGCCTACTTTGGCCGAATCTTCCGAGGTGATCGCGGGGAGCGCTATCTCAACGAAGTGCCCCATTACAAGGACAAGGTGATCGCCTGTGTCAAAGATCTTTGCACTTACATTTATGAGCGGCACGGGCGTTTCCCCGCTCACTGCGATGCAATGTACGCGCCTGGTGTGTGGCTGCAGGCGCACCATCTAGATTTGCAATACTACGACACTTTGTTCAAAGGCGGCTATACCGACACCCAACGTGACCACCAGCAGCGTTGGCATTAGGGTGCTCGGGAGATCATGAATAGACGAGGAGCACGTTGACATGGATACTGTGAAACAAACTTCCAGTCAGTTTCGTGCGCAGTTCTGGTTCGTTCTCGCGTTGTTCATCCTCCTGATGGCGTTGGCTCATGGCGGTGCCGAGTTGCGGGCGCGACTCGATGCCCACGCCGTAGCGGGGCTTCCTGTCCATACTCTGCTCTACTACCGCGTGGTCTTCACGATCTGGGTGAGTATGATCTTGCTGACGCCGGCGCTCTGCTTCCATGTTTTTTCGCGTGCTGATGCGGCCAATAGCTATTGGCGCGCATTCTGGACCTTCAGCTATCTGGCGTTTCTCACCCACATTTACTGGACGGTTTTTGTGACGTTCCACCTGAACTGGGCTGAGATCTTCCATAGCCAAGCGGGCATTGCGGTCGATCCCGAAAGAGTCGTCGAACATCCCGGGCCCGATCTTTTTCTTGCGGCCTGGTGGGGGCTGGATGCGTTGCTGGCGTGGGTGGTGTCGGACCATAAATGGGTGCGAGTGCAGCGAGGTGCGGTACACCTGCTTGCGTTTATCATGTTCTTTGGCGCATTTACGTTGGCGGCGAAAGCGAGCATGGTGGCGCATGTTCTCGGCGTTGTCATGTTCATGGCTGTGGCGGGCTGCTTTTTGCTGTCTTTCATCATTCGTGAGAGTGATCCAAAATCGTTGATCTCGGTTCTATATATCAAGGCATTTCAGTTCCTGAACCTGTTTGTCGTATGGCACAAGTTACCGACATTTTTGGCCGTGGCAAACCTCGCCGCGCTGCGCGATGTGCTGCGTGCAAAAAACCTGCACAATACGTCGGACATCCCTGTCACGAATCGGAGCGGCCTCCGCTTGCCGGTGCCGTTCCGGTCCGCATTCTTGACAGAGCGGGAGGAAGACGGGCAATACAACGATCTCTCGAAACCGACGATGGGCAACGCCAGCGTAAACACCACAAATCCGTTTAACAACTCGGAGTTCACGCTGAGCAATCCGGGCGCGCGTTTTGGACGGAACATCCCTCTGAGCGAAGTGGACCCGACGCGCGATGGCGGAATTCTTACACCGAGTCCGCGTTTGGTTAGCAACCGGCTTTTGGCGCGACGCGTGAGAAGTGACGGCACGGATGATTTTAAGCCGGCCAGCATCCTCAACCTGCTTGCGGCAGCCTGGATTCAATTTCAGACGCATGACTGGTTTAACCACGGTTCGCCACGGCCCATAGCCGACGATCCGTTCGATGTGCCCCTGCCTCCCGGTGACTCATGGCCCGGCGGAAAGATGCTGGTCCGACGCACCCGCCCCGACCCAACCCGCATGTTTAACGACGGCTCGGAGCCGGTGACGTACGTGAATGCGGAGACGCACTGGTGGGATAGTTCGCAGATCTACGGGGACAGTCCTCAGGCCGGGGTGAAGTATCGCTGTGGCCAAGAGGGGAAGCTTAAGATTGATCCAAAGACCAAGCTGATTCCTCTGGACCCAACTGGCGTCGAAAAGACCGGCCTTACTTCGAACTGGTGGCTGGGACTCAGTCTGCTACATAACCTCTTTACTTTAGAACACAACGCCATCTGCGACCACCTTTTGCAGGCATTCCCAGAATGGAGACATCACGCGAATTCTGACGACGAAGTTTTCCGCGCGGCTCGCCTTGTGAACAGCGCCCTGATGGCCAAAATCCACACGGTGGACTGGACGACCGCCATCCTGACGCACCCCGCCTTGCAGGTGGGAATGAACGCAAACTGGTCCGGGCTGGCGGGAGCAGCAGTCAAGAAAAATTTCGGACGCATCAGTGAGAGCGAGGAGATTAGCGGCATTCCCGGTTCAGAAACCAACCAGACCGGCGCTGATTACTGTTTGACAGAAGAGTTCGTCGCGGTGTATCGCCTGCATCCCCTTCTGCCCAACGACATCCAGATTCTGTTCGCAGAGGACGGGCGAAAAGGCCGACTCCTGAAATTTGAATCGAACGACGGAAACGACTCCAGCGTGATCGTTGGCCCAGACGCTATGAGCAACGCCCTCGGCAACGACGGGACGACGTTCCTTGACCTGGTTTACAGTTTCGGCACACAGAGCCCTGGCGCGGTCACACTGCGTAATTTCCCCAACTGGATGCGCCGAATGCGGCGGCGCAATGGCCCGAATGTAGAAGAACTGATCGATCTGGCAACCATTGACATTCTGCGCGATCGCGAACGGGGCGTGCCGCGGTACAACCGCTTCCGAGAGCTGTTTCACATGCCTCGGGTCAGTTCGTTCGAACAAATGACGGATGATCCGGAACTTGCTCGCGAACTGCGCGACGTTTACGGTCACCCGGACAAGGTGGACCTCATGGTTGGAATGTATGCCGAGAAGCCGCCCGAGGGATTCGGATTTAGCGACACGGCGTTCAGGGTATTTATCCTCATGGCGTCTCGTCGTCTCAAGAGTGATCGATACTTTACAACCGATTACACGCCGGCGGTTTATACGCAGCCAGGAATGGATTGGATCGATGACAACAACATGACCACCGTGCTTTTGCGGCACTTTCCTGAATTGGCGCCAGTTTTGATGCGTACGAGGAACGCCTTCGCACCATGGAAACGTGTCGAATAATCTGGGCGCCTTTTTCTGAAAAGGGGTTGAACCGTGGGCATATCTGTGACGAGAGCGCGTGGGTTGCTTCGAATCTTTCAGATCATTCTGGTGACAGCAGTTTCGTTGCTGCTGGCTCTCGCCATTGCTCTGCCTATGCTCGAGCGTAGTTGGGTAACCGCCGAGGAACATTTGGCGCCAAAAGATGCTTTCTTTCGCGGAAGCATCGGAACAGAACTAATTCCGTTGCCAGTGTTGCAGGTTTTGCCGGACTTATTTCCGGAGGATTTTGGAGCCGGCGACACTTGGATCGACCGTTTCGGTTTCTTGAGGTCGTCAGATCCAGATGGACTTCCGGTCGGGTTCACTGTATCGCACCATCGACCTCAGTCTGGTGCCCCGTCCCCAGTTCCCTTTGTGGGGTTCAGCTGCGTTCTTTGTCATTCGACGAGGATTCGAGACACCGGCAATCAGGCCGAACAGATTGTCCCAGGTCCCGGAAATTCGTCCTTGAACCTTTTCGCTTGGATTGACTCGCTTCAAAAGGCAATGATGGATGAAAGACTGACTGTTAAGACGATCTCAGATACGTACGTGAAAAAACCCGGACGTCAACCTCTAACGGTCTCACAGCGAGCGATGATTGGGCTGTGGCTCCGAGGGTTCCGCAAAACTCTCAGCGAAGGACTTCCGAAGTTTGATGAACCGTTCGGAGGTGACTTGTCCCTCACTCCCGAGTGCGTTCCGACGGGCCCAGACCGGACTCAGCCGTTTCGTACTATCGTGCGGCGAGTGCTGGATCGGCCGGGTACCGAAATGTCCGTGTATACGAAGGTCGCGACGGTCTATCAGGAACAGCTGCGAGAATGGTCGCAGTTTGACGGGAGCATTCGTGACTTGAACGCTCGCAGCGCGCTTGCTGCTTTCGCGGCTGGGGCGACTGCGGATAATCTGGCTATCCCGGAGATCGCGGGCAACGTCAGACAAGCGAGCGAATACACCCGAACACTCCGCGGGCCCACCTATGAGCAGATATTCCCAGAACGGTCGCTAGATGCCGAAAAAGTTCGCCGAGGGAAGGTGATTTACACGGGAGCTGGCCTTGATGCGAGCGTTGGCGTTAGCGGGAAGCACGTGAAACTCACTTGTGACGCTTGCCATGGCCATCCGGAAAACGGTGTGTGGATCGCCGGAGAACTTCAGGGTGTGGTCATTCCGTGGGAGCAGATCAAGACAGACCCAGAGCGTGTTACGTATCGCTACTACGAGCGTATTCCCGATAGGCTCGCCGTGTTCTTCCCGGCGAACCATCCTTTTGAATTCAAGAGAGGGGATCTAAGACCCGGGCCGGCAGGAACGACGAGGGGCTACATTAACGCGCCAATCGATTCTGCTTTCAGCCGCACCCCTTATTTGCACAACGCGAGCGTACTGACCTTGGCGGAGTTGATCAACCTGAAGCCTCGACGCGCGGTCGTTTACCGTGGTCGGAATTCATACGACCCTGTTGATGTCGGTCTGTCCTCCCCGGACGGTCCTGACGCTGTCCACTACTTCCGCCTCGACACATCTCTAAGGGGGAATTCCAACAAAGGGCACGATTATCCGTGGCCGTATGGTTCACCGAAATGGAATCGAGGACAGCTCGAAGACCTTCTTGAGTATCTCAAGACACTTTAAGGCCAATTATGATGCCAAACCGACAGCGTGGAATTTCACTGACTCAATTTACGAACGCATACGTGCCGTTTGCGCTTTTGATCGTGCTTGCATTACTCCTGCCGGAGACAACACCGAACCTGGACCGATATCGAACCATATTTACGATCTGGGCGACGACTGTTCTTCTAATTCCAGCGTTGTGTCTATACCCGTTCTCAGACGGGAGCGATGCGGTCCACAATTATTGGCACCTGTTGTGGACGTTCAGCTATTTGGCATTTCTCTTCCATTTTTACTGGGCGGTGTTTGTCATCTTCAAGGGCGTCCAAGGTACTTTCGTCGGACAAGGTCCTTTGATCGCCACGATTAACTTTGTGCTGACAGCGTGGTGGGGAACGGACATAGCGCTTTCATGGTTTGTTGCTTCGTGCCCGACTTGGGTGCGCTGGGAGCGGGCCGGTGCGCACCTGTTCGTCTTCTTGATCTTTTCGGTCACAACTTTGGTACTCCGCCCAACACCAGTCACGAGAGTGCTTGGACTTGGCCTCACTATTGCGGTCGCAGCCTCGTTTGCAATTTGGTTGATTGTTAGAGATTCAGCGCCCGCCGCCGCTGAATTGCCAGAGGCGAAATAAAGTGAAAGCGAAGACTGGGATTTTGGGCGACCTGAAACCGCGGAATTCGGAGCTGAAATAGTGATTCCGAACGCGCATGATGTCCCCGGCTGAAGTTTACGTACGAACCATGGAGCAATGATGGCGCCAGCTGGACCGAAGAAGCCGGATTCGTTGCGAATTGCCGTGTTCGAACATGCTTTGCCCCACCGCATACTCCTGGCCGAGCTGCAAGCCCAAGGAATCAACCCTCCGAAAAGCGAGGATATTGTCGCGAGAGCCGAACAAGCATACCGCCAACTTGAGGCAGCGAAGAACGCGTTGGATGACTGGAGCACTGCGCACTCAGGTTTGCCAACCAGGTGCAGTGAGCAACAGCGCGAGCAAAATGAGAAGCTGCAGAACGTGCGGCGGGCTGAGCGGAATTGTAAGTCGTGCGAGGAGGACCTTACGGATGTGCTACGCCATGCGGATCGTTCTGCCCTGTGCTTTTCGGGAGGCGGAATCCGGAGCGCTAGTATCTGTCTGGGAGTACTGCAGGGGCTGGCGCGGTTTTCAATGAGGGATCCTGCGGGAAAGCCTGGAATGTTACACAAATTGAATTTTCTCTCGACGGTGTCGGGGGGAGGATATATCGGAAGTTGGTTCATGGCATGGGTGAGGCGTCATCCGCTTGGCTATACCGGAGTCGTGAGTGAGATCTCAAAGTGTGGGTCTACGGGGGTTGACCCAGAGCCTCGTCCGCTGCGGCATTTGCGCGAGTACACCAGCTTCCTTGCGCCACGATTTGGCGGGTTGACGGTGGATACCTGGACGCTTGTCGCGACCGTAATGCGCAATCTATTTTTGAATAACTGCATGCTTTTGCCGGGAGCCGCAGCGTTGCTGTGTCTTCCAGTAATGGTCGGTTTTCTGATGACAAGTCTGGCCGACTGGTCGCCCGATCATAATTGGACCGGTACGCTCGCGCTGTCGCTCTTTGTCGCACTATTGCTCCTCACGTTCGCGCAAAGCGTTTCTAAGAAGTGGGCATGGAAGAGGACGGCACAGACGCTGATGTTCGTGGCAAATGGCATCATCAGCTTTGCTGTGGCGGGGCTAGTGCTCTATTGGATGGTTTCTCAAGAATCGCACCGAGAATTAGCGTTCGACAGCACAACTTTCTTCAACTTCGCATGGTTTATTGCGGTCCCGCTCCTTGTGCCTGCGTTTTACGGAAGCTGGTTGATCAGCAGCCAATCCCGCTCATTCTGGGATGGTGTGAGACACCGCTTCCTGTTTGTCATCGCAATTCCAGTCGTTGCTCTGACGACGAGCGCGCTACTCTTGCTACTTGCGCGGATAGCGCCCTTGGTTGAACAGAACCTAGGTAGCATGTGGCATTCTGCGGCAGATCTCTGGTCGAAGCATGCGGCTGTCTATGTTATTGGGCTTCCCCTAGTGTGGGCAATTTTGCTGACTGCCTGTTCTCTTTTCACCGGAATCGTGGCCAAGAGCGATCTAGAGGAGAACCGGGAGTGGTGGGCACGGATGAAGGCGCTCCACATGCTACTGATGCTGGGGTGGTTCGTGGGGTCACTACTGGCGTTTTATGGGCCGGCGCTTTTCAATTGGGTGGTGGGACTACTGACACTGGGAGCGGGTGCAGTCTCCGCATTTGCAGGTAAGAGCCCCCTCACGCCCGCGCAGTTGGGAAAGGCGGCGAAGTCGAAATTGAACCTGATTGCCCCGGTGTTTGGATTGTTGTTTCTGTTTCTTCTCGCCATCACGCTTGCTAAGGTTAATCACGTCCTAGTCGACGATCTCAAGCCATACTGCCGCAATCTTGATGAAAGTGGGGCTTGGGGACTCTATGCCTTGGGTTTGCTGGGCTTTGCGACCTTTTGCAATCTATTCTTCAGCGTGAATACCTTTTCCTTGCATGCCATGTATCGATCCCGGCTGATGCGCGCGTATCTCGGAGCATCAAACGAGTTTCGAAATCCGGACTTCTTTACGAATTTTGATGCCGATGACAATCTGAAGGAGAGCGATCTCCCGAAGGGACCTGAAGCTCCACTGCACATTATCAATGCAACGCTAAATTTGGTAGCGACGACAGATACGGCGTGGACCCAGCGGAAAGCGGAGCCATTCACGTTCAGTCCGCTCCACTGCGGCAGTTTTCGGGTCGGGTATGTTCCCACCGAGGAATATGCGGGTAGAGGCGGAGTAACATTAGCTACAGCGATGGCAATCAGTGGGGCGGCATTTAACCCAAACATGGGATATCACTCCTCACCGCTGTTGACGCTGATCATGACACTGTTCAATGTCCGGTTGGGGTTCTGGCTTCCGAATCCTGGACTTGATAAGGGGAGGCGGTTCTTCAATAACAGCTCGCCGCGACTGGCTCTCGTACCATTAGTGAGTGAGGCGCTGGGGAACACGAACGACACGGGCAATTTCATTGAAGTATCGGACGGTGCCCACTTCGAGAACCTGGCGCTATACGAAATGGTAATGCGTCGCTGCCATCGAATCGTAGTAGTAGATGGTGGGGAGGATCCGAAGTTCGAGCTTGGGGATCTGGCAAATGCGGTACGTAAAGTCAGAATAGATTTGGGGATCCAAATCGAATTCAGGAATGAGAACCATATCCAGACTGGCAATAACCTTCAAGCAGTCTACTGTGCGATTGCTGATATCCGGTATAGGGACATTGATGGAGCAAACGCGCAAGATGGGGAATTAATCTATTTGAAGCCGGCAGTGCGTCGAAGCGAAGCTATTGACGTGCAGCATTATTCGGCCACACATCCGGACTTTCCGAATCAGACGACCGCGGACCAATTCTTCAATGAAGAACAGTTCGAGAGCTATCGAAAATTGGGGGTGACCATGGTCCAGGAGATTATGGACTGCGCACCGAACCACGCATTTACGACGAAAGACTTTTTCACGGCAGCCAAGCAGTACGGTCAGGCCGCCGCATGTTGTCCTCCCTCAACGGACCGAGTGGTAAGCGAGATCAGCAGTTTCCTTGAGAGTGGGAAAATGCGTGTCAGGGTCGGGAGCACGTAGCACATGTTGAGCGAGATGGTTTTTGAAACGCTCCGCGAAAACATTGACATGCCAGGGACAGGTACGGAAGTGGGATTGGGAAGGTGAAAGATGCCACCCGCAAAGCGACAGTTAGCAGACTGTAGCGCTCAGCAGCTGTACCTTGTCTCCGGGAAGTGGTGTGAACGAACTCCGGGCTTGGTACTCGATGGTTACGTGTTGAGTCTTGTATGGTATATTCCTCTCCAAAGTTCCCGTTTTGATGTAACGGGTCCCGTGGCGGATGCACTATCGAATGCGGGGCTGAGTCCGGGTCCTTCCAGGACCACGACTCAATCCGAGGGGATCCCAAGAACGGTGGCAATTTGTTGATAACGATTCAGCAAAGTCGGGCCATAAACGTGTAGTCGCGTTCCGTGGGGGTAAGTCGAATGGCAGGCCCTCCCGATAAAAATGAACCGCTTTCGGCGGGATTGCCGAGTGTCTCAACACAGCCGAGCAAGCCGGCGACGGTGGTTGGAAAGCCTTTAGGCAAGGCATTACTTTTGGTGTCGCTCGTCGTGGGGTTCAATTCTTGGACCACACGCCATTTGGGTTGGGGCTTGGAAAACCCGTTGGGCATCACATCGATCGCAGCGGGGTTGGGAGTAGCGATGACGCTGGCTGAGAAGCTACTGCCAAAAGATGAACTCGAGGCATTAAAAATCCCACTAGCCCAGATTCCTCTCGCTATTCTGTTGATTTTCACAGGAGTTTTCGGCGTCGTACTGACTATCCGTTCCTCGGTAGTGGTAGTCAGTGATTCAGTCGGCAACGAGATTCCGTGGGATAGCGTTCGACTGGTAAAAGCTGATACTGGAGAGGATGTCGCGCCTTCCAAGAGAGACAAGAAAGATGAGCCTCTGCGCTTTGAAGTATCGACATCACCTTTCGGGTACCTCTATCGTTTGAAAGTTCCAGGGTATGTCGAGCAGATTGTCCGAGTTTACCCGCTGACAGGACTTACTGTGATACCCGAGCGAGATCTTCGAGTTTCTCCGTCTGTATTGTTTCGGCCTCCAACTAATGCCCTCCAGGAGTTGACTCCCAAGTCGGGCGGCAGATTCCAGATCTTGGCGGTGGAAGGGGCCCGTCTGCGGTCCCTGAGTGTAGCCTGCGACCACAGCTCGTATCTGTTTGGGAACGAACACGACATTCCTGCCACATGGTTCGGGCTGTGGGATCTCGAGTTGCAAGGATCACAAATCTCGGATAAGTCCGGGGACGCATCGGCAACAAAACTTGCCTGGTATCGGCACACTCTGCTGCCACCGGCACGCGACCTTTCTCCGGGCGATGTTCTCGAAGCAAGAGTGGTCAGCGGCGGAAACGCGGTCGTTGCAAGAGCTAGAATCAAGCTAGGCAGTGAAGCATTGAAGGACGTTCCTCTGGTGGCTGCAACATCGCCGGATTCTTTGCCGAAAACAGAGGTGCCTCCGTGTCCGCAATAGGTGGTGTGCGAAAGCTAGGAGCGTTGGTCGTGAGTTTCCTCATGTTGAGCGTAATAACGTGTGCGCAGGAGGGACCATCGAAGCCATCTGTACAAGTGGATTTTAGAATCGAAGCCATCCGATACATAGGGCACTTTTCAGCTGACCTGACCGCTCTTCAGCAGAAAGCGGCGAAGAGATTTGCGAAGACCCTGGCAGATCGGTTCGGATTTCTCGGTTTTACGACCGAACCCCAGCGGACGAAGTTAACAATCACTCTTGCCAATGTTTCACCAAGTGAAATCTGTCGCTTGGATGACGCCGTGTGTCCCAAGGAGACCATTCTTCGCCTGGTTCTGGAACAGCCTGATCGGCCTCCCACGTCTTACGACGGCTGGACGTATTTAGATCGGCAGGACTTTTTTGTTGTACTTGGTGGTGTAGATGAGGAAGTTGAGAATCTTGATCGAGTGGGTTTTGGAAAACTCAATGTTTCAGAAGTGATGGTCCGCATTTTTTCACGCGTGCAGCTCACTGACAATGCCCACCTGATTTGGAAACCTGCAAGCGGAAGTGGTTCGCCCAAAACGGGTCTTGCTGGCATGACGGTTCCGTTGCAGGCGAACATACTTTGTGCCGATCAACACAGCGTATTGGTGATGCGAAGCGAGTTTCCCCAGGAATTTACAACCAGTAAGAAGGCGGAACTGGCAGTCGATGCTCAAGGTCCGTTTGTGCCGCCCGACAATCCTCCCGACGACACTTGGAAGAAAGAAACGGGCAACCTGTTTGGGATTCCTTCGGCCGATCCGCCGCGCGACCGCAAATGGGACTCTTGGGAACCCCTTTCTGCTATTAGCGACAGAGACCAGATCAGGATAACGGGCGTATTTATGTATCAATATCGGCACATGGACACGGGCTGCAGTGCTGCAATTCTCCCGAGTGCATTTGAAAATAACCCAGGACGCGAACCATGAACCTTCGTGATGGGCGGCGCAAACTTGGAACGTCCGTGGTAACTGCAGCTTGGTTCCT
>Ga0210410_10003385_pt1 | contig 14123 bp, 9 predicted proteins | sample IncBWC4MmetaG_FD_161058 | JGI IMG/M metagenome (GOLD analysis project Ga0210410, IMG submission 161058) | Forest soil microbial communities from Barre Woods Harvard Forest LTER site, Petersham, Massachusetts, United States - Inc-BW-C-4-M | ecosystem: Environmental > Terrestrial > Soil >... | reverse complement strand
GATGCGCTCGACCAGTTCCTCCACCCGCGCGATCGTCGGCGAACTCTGCTCGCCGCGCCGCATCAGCACGATGCCCTGGACGATGTCGTCGTCCTGGTTCTCGCCGGCGATGCCGAGCCGCGGCTGGAAGCCCACGGTGACGGTCGCGACATCCCTTACCAGCACCGGCGTGCCGTTGGGCGCGGCAATCATGGTACTGGCGAGCGCGTCGATCGAGCGGATCAGTCCGACGCCGCGCACCACCGCCGCCTGCGGGCCGATATTGACGGTGTTGCCGCCGACATTGATGTTGGAGTTGCTGACTGCCTGCAGCAGCTGCGGCAGGGTCAGCCCGTTCGCGACCAGCTTGTTGAAGTCGACCTGCAGCTCGTAGGTCTTGGTCTTGCCGCCCCAGCCGGTGACGTCGATCACCCCGGGTACGGTACGGAATCGGCGCTGCAACACCCAGTCCTGCAACGTCTTCAGATCGAGCACCGAGTAGTTGGGCGGGCCGACAAGGCGATAGCGATAGATCTCGCCGATCGGACTGAGCGGCGAAATCTGCGGCAGCGCATTGTTCAGGAGCGGCGGCAGCTGCGACAGGCGGTTCAGCACCTGCTGCAGCGCCTGGTCGTAGGTGAAGTCGAACGAAAACTGCAATTTGACGTCGGACAGGCCGTAGAGCGAGATCGTCCGGATCACGTTGAGGTTCTTCAGCCCGGCGACCTGCGTCTCCAGGGGAATGGTGATGTAGCGCTCGATCTCTTCAGCCGACAATCCGGGGCTTTGCGTCACGATGTCGACCATCGGCGGCGTCGGGTCGGGATAGGCCTCGATGTTCAACGCGCGGAACGCGATCAGGCCGCCGATCACCACGGCAGCGAACAGCCCGACCATCAGGAACCGGCGTTCGACTGCGAAGGAGACGAGACGGTCCATACGATCTGCTCAGGTGCCGGAGGCGGCGCGGTCGATGAACAGGCTGCCCCTGGTGACGACCTTCTCACCGGGCTTCAGGTTGGTCTTGACCTCGACCAGGTCGCCGTTGGTCAATCCGGTCTGCACCTGGCGAAGCTCAAGCGACTTGTCGTCGTCATGCGCGACCCACAGCCGCACGCGATCGCCCTCGTAGATGAGAGCTTGCTTGCGCACGCCGACCGAGGTGTGGTCGTCGCCCGCAAAGATCGTGACGTTGGCGAACATCTCCGGCTTGAAGAGACCTTCCTTGTTGTCGATGGTCGCGCGCACCAGAAGCCGTCGCGTGGCCGGATCAATCGCGGCTGCGACATAGTCGATGCGTGCCTTGAACGAGCGGCCGGGCAGTGCCAGTACCACGAAGTCGATCTCCTGGCCGAGATGCACATCCGCTGCCTCGCTCTCGCGCACGAAGGCGATCAACCACACCGTCGAGAGATCGCCGATGACGAACACCGGATCGCTGGCGCCGCTCGATATGAACTGGCCGGGACCGACCTTGCGCGCCACCACCGTGCCCGCCAGCGGCGAATAGATCGGCGTGTCGGCGCTGATCTGCCGGCTCTGCTGGAATTGCGTGATCTGATCTTCCGAGCGCCCGAGAATGCGCAGCCGATTGTGCGCGGCCTCCAGCGCCGTCTCGGCGGCGCGCTGATCGTTCTGCGCCTGGGTCAGGGCGTCCTGCGCCGCCTGCCAATCCTTCAGCGGGACCGCCTTGCCCGCATAGAGATCGTTCTGACGCTTTTCGTTGATCTGCGCCAGGTTCAGCTTGGAGCGCGCGCTGTTGAGCGTGCTCAGCGCCGTGATGAAATCATTCTGCGCCTGCACCGTATCGGTCGCCTCGATCACGAACAGCGGCTGGCCGCGCTCGACCGTGTCGCTCGGCTTGACCAGGAGTTTCATCACGCGGCCGGCATAGGGCGAGAACACCGGCGTCGAAGAATCTTCATTGACCGCGATCTTGCCTTCGGTGATGTGCTCGGCGCGGAACTCCTGCTCCTTTGCAGGTTCGAACGCCAGACTCGCCCATTCGGCATCGCTCGGCATGAAACGCGAGGGATCGCTCTTCGCAGCCCGCGACGGCTCGGAGGATTTTGCGCGCTCGACGAAGATCCGGCCGACGCCGATGACGCCGGCAACAACCAATGCGCCGGCGATCAGCGCAAGCACCAACCGCCGCAGATTCCAGTTAGCGCCGAATATCATGATGCGACTTTGTGCATGTGCTACGCGCCTATCGCCTGCCCAGCCGATACACGCGTATCTCCAGAGCCCGTCGTTGCTGGCCCGTCATATTGGTGATTTCAGAGCGCGGCAATAGCGGCCAATTTAACTCGCTGGCGTGACACCACTTTTAACCGATTCGCCACTGCCTTCACGAAACTTACACGAACCTTACATGCAGATGCCGACGCATCGGCTTTAGCCGGCGACTTGCAGCCACATCGGCTCCCGTCAGAAGAGGCGCAGGGACGATTTGATCAGCGCGGGATCGCAGGACACCCACACGCGCTGACCTTGCCGCGGAGGCGGCGACTGCCAGGGAATCACCCGCAGAACCGTCGTTTCAAACGGCGGACGATCCGGCGGGGTCACCAGCAAGGTGGCCTTGACCGTGTGATGGAAGGGCGGTGCGAGCGGCAACTCCTCCGAACGGAGCACTTCGACAAGACAGAGTCCTTGGTTCGACGGCCCGCCCCGGCCACGTCCGTCCGCAGCGCTCGATCTGTCGAGCGCCGCAAGCAGGATGGGGGATAACACCGCAACGAATACAAGCGCTTGGCCGGCCTTCAGCCGGCGGCGAGACGACTGCAATCCAGACACGCATTTTACGGATGGCGAATCAGCGCGCTCTTGCCCACCATGGGCGGCGATATTATTTGTTGTGCAGCTGCCCATCAAAGATGCGCAATTTACCGAGGTGAGTTGCCAGTGAGCGAGGCGAAGAAGACCGCAAGCGGCGAGCTGTCCAGAACCGTCTGGTTCGGGGGATTGACGGTTCGGACGGTTTTCATCGCCATTCTGATCGTCATTACCGCGCGCGTCGCAAGCCCTCAAATCGAACACATCTGGGCGATCTGGGAAACGCCGAGCGATCTTGTCAGGGTTGCCCTCGGCTTCGCAGTGTGCGTTTGGCTCGTGGTTCATTTGTTTATCGTTCCCAAGGACGCTGGCGGCTATCGCACCTGGCTCTATCTCGGCGTCGCAATCATCCCTCTCGCGATTCTCTGCGCCTTCGTCATCTGGTAGCCGCCGGCGTCCGCATGAACTGACCCCTGCTCCGGTTTGGCGGCGGCGTCCTCCCCCATTGCGCATTCACGCCAGACCGGCGTCATGCAGGTCACCGGCCAGCCGCCGCCGAGCGCCATGAACAGTGCCGCCGTATCCGCAAAGCGAGTCGCCTCGGCCTGCACGCGAACCACCACCGCGGTCAGATAGGTCTGCTGCGCGTTGAGCAGCAGGAGCTGGTTGACCTGTCCTTCCTCGAGTTGCTTTTGCACGATGTCGAGGCTGGCCTTCGCGGTATCTTCGGCATGCACGGCCGCCTTCATGGCGCGCGCATCCGCCTGCAGCGCGCGCAGCGCATCGGCGACATTCTGGAAGGCGGTGATGACCGTGGAGCGATATTGGGCCTTGGCCTGATCGAGCGCAGCTTCGGCGGCCTTCTGCTTGTAATAGAGAGTGAATCCGTCGAAAATCGGCTGCGTTGCGGCCGCACCGATGAAATAGAAGTTCGTCCCCGGCGTAAACAAATCGGCAATATTGAAGGCGGTGGCTCCGGCGTTCCCGGAAATCGTGAAGTTTGGCAGCCGGGCCGCGATCGCAACCCCGATCAACGCGCTGGCCGAATGCATGCTCGCTTCGGCCGCCCGCACGTCGGGACGCTGGTCGACCAGCTTGCTTGGCAGGCTGACCGGCAGGTTCGCCGGCAGTTTCAGATGGGCGAGATCGAATTTCTGCAGGATCTCATCGGCCGGGAGTTGTCCCGCCAACGCGGTCAGAAGATCGCGCTGCACCGCGAGCTGCTTTTGCAGCGGCGGCAGCAACTCCTCCGCGGCGGCCACGGCGGCTTCCTGCGACAGCACGTCCGCACGCGCCACCGAGCCCATCTGCTGCTGACGCTTGAGAATGTCGAGCGAGTGGCGCTCGATGGCGATGACGCGCTCGGTCGCCTTGATCTGGCCACGCAGTGACGCTTCCTGAATGGCGGCGGTCACGACGTTGCTGGTCAGGGTGAGATAGGCGGCCTCGAGCTGGAACAGGTTCTGCTCCGTCGCCGCATCCAGATTCTCGACGGCGCGAGCATTCCCGCCCCAGACATCCGGTACGTAGCTGACGTTCAATTGCGCCGTGTGCAGGGTAAATACCGACGGCGCCTGGCCGCCCGGACCCGAACCGGAAGCGCCGGAAATCTGTTGGAGGGTAGGCGAATATTCGGCGCCGAGTTGCGGAAACCACACTCCGCGCTGCGCCAGGGCGTTGAAATTGGCAACACGGATCGCGGCTTCCGCGGACTGCAGGGTCGGATTGTGCTCGACCGCCTGACGGATGAGATCATTGAGCGGCTGCGACCGGAATGCGGCCCACCATTTCGCCGATACATCCGCCCCGGTGACAAAGTGCTGCGCGGTGACGCGCGATCCGCCATCTCCCCGCTCGGGTGATGCCAGCTTGCCAGGCACATAGCCTTCGGCATTCGGGGCCGGCGGCGGCACGAAGTTGGGCCCGACGCAGCCCGCGATGGACCACACGATCGTGCCCGCGGACAAGCACCGGGTCATTCGCCGCCGCATGTCGGCAAAGCGCACCATCACATCGATCCAGTCAAAACGCGCGACATGAAACACTCTCAATTGTCGGGGTCGGCTTCATGACCCGGAGCAACATCGTTCTGGCTTGGTGCAGCGGGCTCGCTCGCGCGACCAGTTCCATACTCCCTTGCGAGGAAGATGCGCCGCAGCGCCGGGGCCACGACAAGCAACAGCAGCGGCCCGATGAACATGCCGCCGACGACAACGGTTGCGAGCGGCCGCTGCACCTGACTTCCAATGCCGTGAGAGATCGCGGCCGGAAACAGCCCGACACCAGCCGATAGCGCCGTCATCAACATCGGCCGCATGCGTTGTTCGGCGCCGCGAAACACCGCCTCGGCGACGGGCATTCCCGACGCCTTGAGTTCGCGGAAATAGGTGATGTTGAGAATGCCATCCATCACGGCCACGCCGAACAGCGAGATGAATCCGATGGCCGCGGAGACGCTGAAATCGAGACCGGCGAGGTAGAGCGCGATCAGCCCGCCGCCGATCGCAAAGGGAATGCCGGCGACGGCAAGCAGGCTGTCGCGCAGCGAATTGAACAGGCCGTAGAGCAGGACCATGATCAGGAGCAGCGTGATCGGCACCACGACCATCAGGCGCTGCTTGGCGCTCTGCAAGTCGTCGAATTCTCCGGCCCAGATGATCTGGTATCCGCTCGGCAACTTGATTGCGCGTGCCACCCGCTCCTGGGCCTCGGCCACCGTGCTGCCGAGGTCGCGGCCGCGGACGCTGAACTTGATCGGGATGAAGCGTTGGGTGCGCTCGCGGTAGATAAAGGACGCGCCGGTGTCGATCCTGATATCGGCAAGCTCGCTCAGGGGAATGTAGGCGTTGGTCCCCGATGGCGTCTGGTAGGCGACCTGCACTGTCTTGATATTGTCGATGTTGTCGCGAAATCTTCGATCGAGCCGCACGGAAACGCCGAATTGGCGATCAGCCTCGAGCACCGTGGTCGCAACGGTTCCTCCGAGCGCCGCCTGTACCACGGTGTTGACGTCGCCGGTATTGAGGCCGTAGCGGGCCGCCTTCTCGCGATCGATCCTGATATTGAGATTGGGCTGGCCGACCAGGTGGAAGATGCCGAGATCGGCCACGCCCTCGACCTTGGCCATCTCGCCCATCACCTGGCTGGCGAGCGTTTCCAGTCTGTCGAGATTGGGGCCGACGATCTTGACCGAATTGGCGCCCTTCACGCCCGACAGCGCTTCCTCGACATTGTCCTGGATATATTGGGAGAAGTTGAAAACGACCCCGGGCAGCGCCTCGGTCATCTCTTTCTGAATTTCGTCGGTCAGCTTCTCCTTGGTCAGATTGGCTGGCCAGTCCTCAAACGGCTTCAGCGGCGCAAACAACTCGACATTGGAGAAGGGCGAAGCATCGCTGCCGTTGTCGGGGCGGCCGTGCTGCGACACCACCGTGATGACCTCGGAATGCCGCAACAGGATGTCCCGCATCTTGCGCGTCGCTTCGGTCCCCGCTTCGAGCGAGATCGTGGGCGGGAGCGACGCTCGAATCCAGAAATTTCCTTCTTCCAGTGCGGGTAGGAATTCGCTGCCGAGCCGCGAAGCAGCCACAACGCTGAGCAGAAGGAACGTCACGCCGACCAACACGGCCGCCGTGACATTGTCGAGCGCCCAGCGCAGCACCGGGGTATAGGTGGCGCGGAGCGCGCGGACGATGCGCGTTTCGGTCTCCTCGATTTCCGCCGACAGCAGCAGCGAGGCCAGCACCGGCGTGACGGTGAAGGTCGCGAGCAACGCGCCGGCAAGCGCGTAGCCATAGGTGCGCGCCATCGGACCGAAGATCTGTCCTTCCACGCCCTGCATCGTGAACAGCGGCACGAACGCAGTCACCGTGATGGCCGCGGTGAAGAACACGGCCTTGTCGACCTGTAACGCGCTGACAAAGATGATGCGCAGCCGGTCCGACCATTGACCGCTCGTGCCATCACGTGAGGACGCCGCCGTGGGATCCGCCCCCCAAAATCCCTCGGCAAGTCGTTGCAGCAAGGCCTGCCTGTGCTGCGGCGTCGACTGGAAATTGCGGTAGATGTTTTCCATCATGATCACGGCGGAATCGACGATGATGCCGAAATCGACCGCGCCCAGCGACAGCAGATTTGCGTCCTCGCCCTGCAGGACCAGGATGATGATCGCGAAGAACAATGCGAACGGAATATTGGCGCTGACGATGATCGCGCTGCGGAGATCGCCCAGGAAGATCCACTGGATGATGAAGACCAGCAGGCAGCCGAAGATCAGGTTGTGCAGGACCGTATGCGTGGTGACGCCGACCAGCGAGCTGCGATCGTAATATGGGACGATCTTGACGCCGGGCGGCAGGCTGCCATCCGAATTGAGCTTGTCGACCTCCTGCTCGACACGCGGAATGATGTCGTTGGTGTGCTCCGTCCGCCTCATGACGACGATGGCGGTCGCGACATCATCGTCGGCGTCGCGGCCCGCGATTCCCAGCCGCGGCACGTAGTCGATGGAAACCTTCGCGATGTTCTTGATCTGGATCGGCAGTCCGCCCGACTGGCTCAGAACGATATTTTCGATGTCCTCGACGCGATAACCCTTTGTGACGTCGTCATCTCCGCCGCTGTCGATCAGCCCGATGCCGCGGATATTCACCGATTGCTGGCCGACGGTGATCTCGCGGCCGCCGACATTGATGTTCGCGTTGGCGATGGCCGCGATCAATTGCGGCACGGTGATGTTGTAGGCTTCCAGTTTCTGTGTGTCGGCCTCGACGCTGAATTGCTTGGTCGTGCCGCCCCAGGAATTGATCTGGGCCACGCCGGGAATGGTCAGCAAGCGCCGTGTGATGACATAGTCCTGCAGCGTCCGCAGGTTGGTCAGTCCGAAATGCGGCGGCCCGACGATCTGATAGCGATAGATTTCGCCGACCAGGCTCGATTGCTGGATGGTCGGAACGAGGTTGCCCGGCAAAGTGACGTTCTGTTGCAGGCTGATCGAGGCCTGCGTCAGAGCGAAATAGTAGTCGATGCCATATTTGAATGTGACGCGAACGAACGAGAGTCCGTAAAACGACGTCGAGCGAACGTTGACGACGCCGGGCGTCGGATAGAGGCCGACCTCCATCGGGATGGTGTAGTATTTCTCCATTTCCTCGGCCGACAGGCCGGGCGCCTGCGCGGTGATCTCGAGAATGACCGGCGCCGGATTCGGATAGGCCTCGATGTTGAGCTTCGAGAATGCAACGAGGCCGGCCGCGCAAAACACCACGACGCCGAGGACGATGATCGCGGCGCGCGTCAGACCGAAGTTGAGAACCAGCTTGATCAATGAACCCTCGCTGCCTGGCCGGCGGCCATGCTTGCCGCGTCAGCCCTCGGGGCCCGTCAGCAGCTTGTTGCTCAGGAACACCGCCCCATCGGTCACGACCGTCTCGTCCGCACGCAGCCCGCCGAGAATCTGGCTCCAACCCTCTTGCTGAAGGCCGACCGTCACCGTCCGCTTGAAGAAGCGGCGGCCGTCGGTTGTGACCCATGCCGTCATGGTGCCGTCCCCTTCCCGCACGATCCCGTTCGCGGGCACGGCGAGCGAACGGACGGGTTCGCCGACATGGATGACGAAGCTCGCAAACATGCCGGACCGCAGCAGGTGCTGCGGATCTTCGATTTCCGAACGAACCAGCTGCCGATGTGTGGTCGGGTCGATGGTCGATCCCACCGCAGTGACATGTCCCTTGAAAACCATGTCCGGATAGGCTGTGACCCTGACTTCGACCGGCTGGTTCACCCTGTAGGCAGGGGCATCCGTTTCGATGACGTTGGCGATCATCCACATGGTCGAGATATCGGAGACTGAAAACGGCGGAGGCGCGCTGCCGGGCTGCGTCAGAAATCCCGGCGCCGCGTTCCTGGTGACCACTCTTCCACCGATCGGACTCGGGACAACGAGGGTGGAATCGACTTTCCGGACGGCAAGAATCTGCTCAATCTCCTGGTCCGATTTGCCGAAGATGCGGACCGAATCCTTGGCCGCCTTGAAGTTGCCCTCGGCGGTTTGTTGATCCGAGGTCGCCTGGTCCACGTCTTTCTGGGCGCTGCCGCCCGCCTTCAGAAGACCCGTGGCGCGGGCCAGCGTGCGCTTTTGCAATTCGAGCACACCGGCCGTGGCCAGCAGATTCGATTCAGCTTGCAGAAGATCGGGACTGTCAATCGTGAACAGGATGTCTCCCTGCCTGATATCGTCTCCAATGTTGAAGAACGCCTTGATGATCTTGCCGGGATATTGCGAGAAGACCTGCACCAGCATGTTCTCGTTGAAGTCGATGGTGCCGACCGCGGTCTTGAATACGGCGAACTCGTGCGTTTCGACCCGATCGGTCTTTACGGCGTTGGCCTGTTGCTCCGACAGATCGACGAACTGCTGGTCGACTGGATGCGCCGTCAATTTTGACGTGTTGCGCTGGCCGGTCGTCGTACCAACCGATGGCGCAAGGCCCATAAGCCTTGCGCTCAACGCAATCGCGAAGATCGCCGCCAGGATCGTGACGACGATCCTGGCTCGTAATGCCGGGCTGGCAATCATCTAAAATGTCTCTTCACTCACGGCGCGTTGGTAGCCGGGATCTGTCTGGGGTCGTCTTAAACCGTCGGGCTTACAGCAGCCTTACGGAATCCTGACTCACGCAAAGTCCCTGAATTCGATGACCGTGCATCACGCGCCGGCGCGCCACTCGCGATCGCGCATCGCGGCCACCTAGCCGCTCCACGAAGGCTGGGTCAACCGTCGGAAGCAAAGACATCACCACATTCATCATCGAAGTCGAACGATTCACCATCACGTCGCCTGCCTCACTTATAGAATTCTTACAAGAAAGCGCCGCATGTCATCCGGAATTCCTACGTCGCTCTCACTATCAAGAGCAAAGCAAGAAGCGCGCCTGTTTCCGCTCGCGACTCCTGCGGTATGCAACTTGCTTACTAATCGACAGCGTCCGCTTCGACGAGCGTCACATGAATTTCGGCACGTTAAGAAAAAATATCTTTTCGGGTGCGCGCGTTCGCGCCGCGACGATTACCTTTGCTCTCGTCGTGCCGCTGTTCGCCGGAAGCGCCGCGCCCATACATGCGGAGACCGCGGAAATCATAACCAGACGAGCTGCCGAACGAGTCGATTTCAGCAACGATGAAATCAGAGACGGCTTCTTCAAGATCGCGTTCCACGCCGAATTGCAATTCGGTGGCCGCAGGGAGCGCATTCGCAAATTCGACGAGCCGGTCAGGATCTTTGTCGAGAGCAAGGCTGAGCCCGACCGGACATCACAGCTTGCGGGCGTCGTTGCCGACATCCGCACACGCGTCAACCACCTCGACATTGCGATCACCGATGACCGCGGGAAAGCCAATTTTATTGTCATGCTGGTTGGGGACCGCCGGGTGGACGCGACCATTCGCGCGCGCTACGGCAACGAACGGGCCAAGCAAATCGGGCAATCGCTCAATCCGCAATGCCTGTCCGGCATCGGCAAGGACGGTCAGTTCCGCATCCGGCGCGCGGAAGTGATCCTGCCGGTCGACGCCGGCGAATTCACCTTTTACGACTGCGCCTATGAGGAACTGTTGCAGGCGCTGGGGGCCATCAACGACGACCAGTCGGTTCCCTGGACGATGTTCAACGACGATGTCCAGATGGGCTTCTTCGACGTCTACGACCAGTATTTGCTCAACATCCTGTACGACCCGCGGGTTCGCCCCGGCATGACCCGGCGTGAGGTCGAGGCGCTGATGGGCGATCTGCTTCCCACCGCACGCGCCTGGGTGGCCAATGCCAACCCGAACGCGCGGTCCGATGGGCACGATGCGTCGCACGCCTCCACCGGCGCTGCCGCGCCGAAGGCCGGCGGCCAGGGGACAAATTGAAACCGTTTCGCCTTCGGGTGCTCAGTGCTTGTTGCGCCGAGCCGACGACGAGTATTCGCTGATCGAATAGGTCTGATGCGCCGCCTGCTTCACGCTGGAGCGGTTCGCTTGCGCGTATTTCGACGGCGCGCTGGCGGATGCGCCGGCATTGACCGGGTTGGGGATTGCGAATGTCACCGCAATCATCGCGGCGATGGCGGCGAGGAATTTCTTCATCTGCACCCTCCATTCGTTGGCAAATGGCTCAAACGTTTCCTGATCGGCGACTCTGTTCGGCGCCTTCCGTCCGACAATGCTGATCCCAATTCCGCGGAGGCGCAACAAACAATAGGCAATTGCCGCAAAGATCAGCAACGTCGATCGCCGATCAAATAAACAGCACGCACAAAGCTCGGAGGAAGTGGATGCTCCCCGATGCTGCGCCGCGAGAGCATTGTCAAGCAGACTTACGCGAACCTTACACCTTCGGCCCCGGCAGCATCAGTAGCACCATTCGCCTGATTCCATCGACGAACGAGTGCTCGCAATGACATAGTCGCATTGAAACATGACCGTCGTGCCGATACGGCGATGCCGTCGACGGCCGCGACGATCGGTTTCGGTTGTTGACGAGCGATTGCACCAAGATCACCGAATTTCGCGGGACGGCCTCGCGCGTCCTAATTCGATTTCTTGTCAGGCTGCGCCAGTTCACCGGAACGGGCGCTTCCCCAGGGATCGTACTTCTTGGTTGGCGTCGGTATTTTCTCGAGCGCCGCCTTGTAGGCCTTTTCATCGACCTTCGGCCGCTTTTCTTCCGGAAAGCTCGGCTTCATGCTGCGCACGCCGAAATCCTGCGCAAGACTTGGAGAGGATAGCGCCAACGACGCTACGATCACTATCGCCGCCGTTGAGGGAAACGACCAATGCATTCGATCGCGCCTCCCCGCGCTATCTCACTTCACGCCACATCGGAGATTTCGGCCCACCGTAGTAGCGCATCTGGCCGAGACCAGGCTGCGGCGCGGCCACGGCCTGCGCGTGATGACACGCGCAATGATGGCGCGCGAGGTGCCTGCGATGCTTCGCCAGGGCGTCACCCGCCGTGGCCGCAACGACAATCGCCACTGCCAGCAGCGCGATCCCTGTCCGCAGCGCTCTGATCGCATATCTCATCTCACTGACTTGGCCACATCGGGGATTTCGGCCCGCCGTAGTAGCGAAGCTCATGGCTGGTCTGGTCGACAGCGGCCGGCGCTCCCGCGTCGCTGACACATCCGGCAACAGCGAGGCACAACCCCATGACGACAACGATCGCCGCAAGCTCTAGAATCCACGCTGACATCATCATCACAATGCTCGCCTTGAGGCTACGCGCTGCATCGCGCGCAGCAGGTTGAAGATCAGTATTTCGCTACGACCGCTCCGCCGGCGAACCTGAAGTCGAGACCGAGCAGAACAGTCGAATAGGTGTTGGCGACGCTGTAAGGCATCGCCGTATTCAGCGGCACGTCACGATGATACGTGCCGAGGTCGTAGTAACGATATTCGACCTTGCCGATCACGTTGTCGGTGATCGCATAGGCGATGCCGCCACCTGCGGCGAGGCCGCTGCGATGATTGGTGAACGTGTCCACTGCGCCGCCCAGGACCGTGTTGGTGTGCTGGATGTCGCCGAACGCCCAGCCACCATCGAAGAACAGCAGCAGCCGATCCACGACGATGCCGCCACGCGCCCGCACCGAAGCCACCCATTTCAGCTTGTTGAAATCGTCCATGGGAGCGCCATTGACGTCGGTCAGGCCAAAGTTGTTGCGGCCCTGGATATTGGTCCCGGCGCCGTCGGCTTCGATGCCAAACAGCACGGTACCCATTTGCCAGTTGTAGCCCGCCTCACCGCCGCCGAACGCGCCGTGCGTCTCCCAGTTCGAGGTGAAGTTGGCGAAGCCGGGGTTCGGCCCCAGGGCGTTGTTGAGGTTCTGGTTGCCGAAGGCGTAGCCGCCGAAACCGCCGACGTAGAAGCCGGACCAGTCATAGACCGGCGCGGCGGGCGCTGCCGCCTTGACCGGAAGATCGGCCGCGAGTGCCGGTGACCCCAAGGCCAGTGCACCGAGAGCGACGGCGGTGAGAAGGATCTTTTTCATTGTTAGCCCCTGTCGAATTGTTGGTCCGGCGACCTTGAGTCGCGCGCGTCCCCGTCTCAGAAGTGGATGATGATGTCCGCCGAGCCGATCAGGGCGGTGCTCTTGTTGGGCGCAATACCGAGATTGGCGTTGCCGTTGAACGCGGGCGCATTCAGCGACCGGTAGAACGAGACCTCAGGCCGGATCTCGATCTGCGGCGAGAACCAGTGTTGCCAGCCGATCCCGGTTTCGACATAAGCCGTCTTCACGCCGGTGCGCTGGCCTTCCTTGTCGTCGAAGTACTCGAGGCGATAGGAGATGTTGTCCAGCGGGCTCGCCTTGTAGTTCACATAGGTCAGAAAGGTCTGCACCGAGGCCGTGCACGCGAACACCAGCGGGTTGCTGCACTGTGCGAGGAACGGCGAGTTGAACGGCATGTATTGCGGCGAGAACGGCGTGCCACCAGCCGCAAACACTGCGAGTGCTGCGGGGTTGTTCTGATTCAGCACATTATTCTGATGCTCGTTGTAGGTCTCGAACGAGATGTGCCACTGGTCGTTGAACTTATGATAGTAAGTCAACCCGTACCACTGCAGGTTATTGTAACCCCAGGCGCCGTTGTTGATCGCGTTGGCGACCAGGTAGACGCCATCCTTTCCGCTGTCGGTGGTGTAGCGAATCCCGCCGCTCACGCTGGCCTGCGCGCCGGGATCCTTCAGCATCGTCGAATCCGGGAAAAGCGGATTCGGCGCGGGATTGGCGATGCGAGCGCCGACGTGCCAGGGCAACGCTTCAGTGCCGACCGATACCCCCAATTGGAGCATCCAGTTCTTGGTAACCGCGAGGGTGCTCTGGATGCCGGTGTTGGTATAGTTGTCGAACGTATACGTCATCGAGTGCGTATACATGTAGTTGTTCGGCGCGAGCTGCGCCTCGATGTCGGGGATCGAGATGTAGCGGCCGAAGCGAACCAGCAGGCCCTCGGCGACTTGCGGGATGAAAACCTCGCCATAGGCCATCGGCATGTCGTAGCCGTTATTGGCGTTGTGATTCAGGAGCTGATAGCTCCAGAGTCCATAGGCCGTGGTGTAGCGATAGTTCTCGCCGTAGATCGGCGCGATACGGAAGCCCCAGTCGACGTGGTCCTTCTGCACGGTGTCAGGCAGGCGCTCGATGTAGAGCACGGCCTGGTCGAGCTGCACGGTATTGGGATTGTAGTCGTAGGCCGCCGGCGCGTTCCCGCCGCGCACTGTGTTGTTGCTGAGATTGCCACCCGCGTTGATCCAGCCGTAGACCTGGATGTGGTTGTCGCTCATCGCCTGCCCCAGCGGCGTGTTGCCAAGCGCATTCATC
>Ga0210410_10003383_pt1 | contig 14144 bp, 8 predicted proteins | sample IncBWC4MmetaG_FD_161058 | JGI IMG/M metagenome (GOLD analysis project Ga0210410, IMG submission 161058) | Forest soil microbial communities from Barre Woods Harvard Forest LTER site, Petersham, Massachusetts, United States - Inc-BW-C-4-M | ecosystem: Environmental > Terrestrial > Soil >... | reverse complement strand
ATGATGCTTGTTGCGGCACATTGCAGACTAGAAGAGATAAACCGGATTACACTATGGCTGTCGGCTGCGCATACCGGTCTCCTCTCGATCATGCGGCTGCCGACAAGCCTCGGGTACTGAGAGTTCTCTCACGAACTCGTGGCTACAAACTCTCCCTTTCAACAGCATTGAAGATTGTTGCGCTTACAGGATTCCCTGAATGCGTGAACGGAAAGGCCGTGCTGCGCGTGGCTGCCAGCGGTTCGCTCGAAACAAAATCGGAGATTGGCTTCACGCCTCGTTTTGCGCGACTAGGATTGCTCGCGCTGTCCTGCGTAACTTTGGCGGTATGGCTGAGTTCCCGGGCGCTGCTCACCGCGAATTTCTTGCCGCACTGGTACTGCTTCGTGGGCAATACAAGGTTGCTGTGGACCACGGTAATCGCGGACTTGCTGATCGGGCTGTCCTACGTGGCCATTTCAACAACGCTGGCGTGGCTGGTTCATCGGGCAGGTCGAGAGTTGCCTTATTCCGGTTTCTTCTGGGCATTTGGGCTATTCATCGTTAGCTGTGGGGTAACCCATTTTCTTGAGATTGTGACGGTATGGAAGCCGGTCTACTGGCTGGCTGCGGCAGCAAAGATTGTTACCGCGGCGGCTTCGGTAGGCACGGCAGTGGTGCTATTGGTGGCCGCTGACGACATCGTGGATTTTGTACGCACTGCCCGGGAAGCCGCCTCGCACCGTGGTAACGAACGGTTCCGCGCGCTGATTCAAGCGACACCGATGCCGGTGATCAGCTCGGACCTGGAAGGCAAAGTGACCGCGTGGAATCCCGCGGCCGAGCGCGTATTTGGGTGGCGCGCGGATGAAGTGCTCGGGAAATTGGCGGAGATCGCACCCGAAGATAAAGATCAGGAGCGTACGCAGCTGTGCGGTAAGACCGCCGCGGGAGAAGTGACAATCGGTTTTGAGACCACGCGCCTTAACCGACAGGGCTTGCGCTTCCCGGTGAGCATTTCCACCGCCCCGATCGTCAATCAAGACGCGAGGGTCACCGGCTTGGTGGAGGTCATTGAAGATATCAGTGATCGAAAGAGAACGGAGAACGAGCTGCAGGAAAAAACCGCGGTGCTAACGGCGGTGACGCAAGCGCTCACGGATTTCCTGGATTCCGGCAACTGGAGCATGGCCAGCCAGCATTTGCTGACATTCGCCATCCAACAAACGCAAAGCGAGTATGGATTTCTGGGAGTGATCCTGGAAGGGTCGGTGCTTCGCGTCCTGGCGCACGACGGAGTGACTTGGGACGTGAAATTGAACCGCGACTTGTACGAAGAAAAAACGCAGCAGCACGCAAGGACTGGCTATTTCGAGATTGCGCACGTTCACAACCTCCTTAGCGAGGTGATCAGCAAAGGCGAACCGGTAATTTCCAATCTGCCGGACAGGGATCGTCGTTCCGGCGGGCTGCCTGCGGGACATCCGCCGATGCGCGCATTCTTAGGGGTGCCTATTTTCAAGGGCCAGCAGGCCGTGGGGCTAATCGGTGTTGCGAATCGTCCGGGCGGTTATACGGGACAGGAACTGCGCTACCTGGAAACGATGTCGCAGGCAACCGGAGTGCTTTACGACAACTACCGGCAGACTTTGAAGCACGCCGCGCTGGAAGCGCAGAAGGAAAAGCTCGAAGCGCAGGTGCGCCAAGCGCAGAAGATGGAAGTGCTGGGCCGCCTGGCCGGGGGAGTAGCACACGATTTCAATAATTTGCTGATGGTACTGGGAGGTTGCTCGGAGCTGCTGGAGAAATCGCTGCCGAAAGAGTCTGGCGCACGCGTGTATCTGGATCAGATTCAGCGCACGATCGAGAAAGCAACCGCGATCACGAAGCAACTACTAGCATTCAGCCGCAAGCAAGTGCTGGCGATTCGCGCTTTGGACTTGCATGCAGCTCTGACGGCCTCGGAGTTTATGTTGCCTCGTTTACTCGGGAGCGATATTGAGTTGACGTTTCGCCACGAAGCGGCACATTCGTGGATTTTGTCCGATCCCGCTCAAATCGAGCAGGTAATCATGAATCTGGCTGTGAACTCCCGGGACGCCATGCCGGAGGGCGGCCGCTTGACTGTCTCCACGCGCAATGCCACGAAGCTGCCTGAGAGCGCGGCAGACCTTGGGAACCAGAATTGGGTCGTGTTGGAAGTTGGGGATACCGGAACGGGAATGGACGAAGAGATTCGGGCGAGGATTTTCGAGCCGTTTTTTACGACAAAGCTTGACGGTAAGGGGACAGGGCTGGGACTCGCGACGGTATATGGAATTGTCAAACAGAGCCAGGGGCATATCCACGTCGAATCCACGCTGGGGCGAGGAACGCGGTTCGAGATATATTTTCCCGCGACGGCGCCTATAGCGGCGCGCGAGCCCACTCCTTCTCCATTGGCAGCCAGGACGACGGATTCTGAAATCAACGCAACTATATTGGTCGCGGACGATGAAGCTGCTCTGCGCCACGCAATTGCGGAGATATTGCGCAGCAGCGGTTACAAAGTGCTGGAGGCGGAAACCTCAACCGAGGCGCTGGAATTGGCGCGGCAGCATCGGGGACAACTTGAAATCTTGCTGACGGACATCGTCATGCCGGGACTGCGCGGCCCCGAACTAGCGCGCCGGGTGGCCAAGGTTCATCCCGAAGTGCAGATCGTGTACATGTCGGGATATGCAGAGGGACTTCCGGAAGCGCAACTACCCGAGAATTCCATGTTTTTGCAGAAGCCATTTCGTTTTGCAACGCTCCTCGAACAGCTTAAACTCGTTCGGCGCCGAATCTGAAACATAGAAGGCGCGTGGCCAGGTCGTGCGGCGCACTCGAACCATTTCTCACATCGTGGCGATTTTGTTGTGTTCAGCGGCATTTGTCTGCGCGCCGGCACGCGCAGACAGACTGTCACTGCCCCCGGAAGCCTTGGCCGTTGCCGATCAGATTTATTCCGGCGATTTCGATAGCGGCCGCGCCGCCGCGTTGCGTCTGCAAGAACAGCAGCCACAGCATCCCATCGGATACCTGCTGGAAGCAGAAGCGCTGTGGTGGAAGATCTGGTGCACGTCCGCGGAATTCAAGTATGGGATGACCTATCCGCGGCATCGCGCCAAATTAGCCGCCGACCGGCGCTATTTGGAATTAGCCGCTAAGGTTTCTTCTCTCGCGGAAGCGAATATCGCGCAGCACGATTCGGCGGAGATGGAATTTTACGCCGGCATGGGCGACGCGCAGGCTTCGCGACTCTATGGGCTTCGTGGCGAAGGCCGCAACACTGCGCGAGCGGGCGTCCGCGCGCGCGAACATCTGCTGCGAGCGGTCGCCCTCAATCCGCAGCTGGCCGATGCAAACTTTGGACTTGGCCTATACAACTACTACATCGACACGCTTTCGTCCGCCGCGCGCGTTTTGCGATTCTTTATGGGCATTCCGGGAGGAAGTAAGAAAGAAGGGGTTCGGCAGTTAGAAGACGCGATTGAACAGGGTGTGCTGGTGCCGCCGGAGGCGCGCTTTTATCTTGCGATCAACCTTCATAACTACGATCAGCAGTACGACCGGGCGCTGAACGTAATTGGCCCATTGGTTGACAAATATCCATCGAATGCGCTGTTTCAATTGGCGCGGGGCGATCTTTTCGCCAAGCTTGGAAACAAGGAAAAGGCTCGCGAGTGCTATCGTGCGGCAGAGACTGCAACGATCAACGATCCGGACTGTCGCCGTCACGTCCAGGAACTTGTACGGACCTCCCTGGCAGCCTTAAATGAACATCGAGGCGAGGATTGAGCGGCTAGTCTTGACCTGTGGCGGATTGACCTTATCCTAGTCCAATGGTAAGGATGTAAGGTTGCGCGAGGCTTGTTTTTGCATTCGCGGCGCGCCCACCGTGGATTGCCGAATTACTTGGCTAGGGGACGGCGGGTCAACGCGCAGCGCGAATTCCGCATCACATCCCGACAGCACTGTGGCGAACGCGGCTTTCCCGCGGAATGAGCAGTTCCTTGGGAGCCCACTGCGAGGCGCATCTCGCGGTCAACACGTGAAGGAGTTTTCATGAAGCGGTCTTGGGCAGCTTTGGCTGTCGCACTGGCGGCGGTCTTCGCCGTGGTAGGTTGCAACGATTACGGGAACACGTTCCAAGTGCCCACCGGAGGCAACATCAGTTCGCTGTCTCCTGCGAATATTACGGCGGGAAGCCCTCAGTTTACGTTAACCGTGGTAGGCACCGGATTTGTTGCCAAGACCGTTGTGCAGTGGAACAGCCAAACGATCGCAACCGTGGTCACGACCGACGCCAGCGGAAACGTCACGGGGATAACCGCCACCGTTCCTGCATCACTGGTCGCCAAGGCGGGCACCGCCTTTGTGAACACGCTAAGCCCGCACTCCGGGGCGGGCACCAATGGACTCTCGAACCCAGTCGCATTCATCATTAATCCACCAGGAAACCCTCTACCGGCGATCTCTTCGATATCCCCGAGTTGCGCCATCGCGGGTGGCGCTGGCTTTACTCTGACCGTGACTGGCAGCAATTTCGTTATGAATTCGGATCCGACGCAAGCTTCACAGGTCTTGTGGGGCACCGGTGGGTCGCAGACAACTCTGACCGGGACCAGCGTCACCAGCACAAGCCAGATTCAGACCAGTGTCACGAGCGCGCTAATCGCGAGTGGCGGAACAGCGAATGTGAGCGTTTTCAATCCACCGGCGACCCAAGCGGGAAGCGGCAATGGCGGAGGTGGCACGAGCCCGACGAGCGCGCCGTTTATGATCACAACGACCGCCTGCCCGGCTGCGATCGCGCGCCCTGCGGCAGCTGTGCAAACGGTTGGAGGGGCAACTCCCACGGTTAGCGCGGACGGAAGATTTGTTGCCTTCACCGCGACGCAAAACGAACACGCGCAGATTTTTGTCCGGGACACTTGCCAAGGTGCCACCGAAGCGTGTCAAGTTCGCGCTCTACTAGTTTCATCCGCCGTGGATGGTGCGGCGGGCAACGATGACAGCGGCTCCCCTTCTATGAGCGCCGACGGACGTTACATCGCGTTCAGTTCCGCGGCCACCAATCTGCTTTCAGAAGCGCCCCCAGGATCCCAAATATATTTGCGCGATACGTGCTTGAATGCGCAGACCCCCTGTGCGCCTGTGACGCAGTTGGTCTCTACGGATGCGCAAGGCGCGCTAGCTGGAACTGAAGCAATTCTGCCGTCGATCAGCGCGTCGGGAAGATTTGTGACGTTTGTTGCAGTAACGCCGAGTCAGGGGGCCAACAGCCGGTTCCGCCAAGTTTTCGTGCGCGACACTTGTCTTGCGACGAGTAACTGCACGCCGGCGACAGTTCGCACCCCTTAGCCTCGCGGCCGGTGCCGTGCCTAGTAGAACCGCACCTTCACATCGGGCCGCTTTTCCAGGTGCACGGAATCGATAAAGCGCACCTGGCGATCGTCAAGCGTTAGAATCATGGAGGTGGTGCGCACACCCTCACCAAAAAATCGCACGCCCTTCAGCAGATTCCCGTCAGTCACTCCACAGCACGCGAAAATCATTTTCTTTCCGGGAGCCAAATCTTCTGTGTCGTAAATGCGCTTGTGATCCTTGACGCCCATTTTTGCCAAGCGCTCCGCATCCTGGGGTTTCGCGATGACGAGGCGGGCGAGAATCTGCCCATTCAAGCACCGCAAAGCTGCGGCAGTCAGGACGCCTTCGGGCGCGCCTCCAATGCCCATCACCGCATGAATGCTGGTGCCCACCACCGCGGCAGTGATGCCCGCGGACAAATCGCCATCTCCAATTAGACGGATGCGCGCTCCGGCCTTCCGAATGTCCGCGATTAATTTCTCATGGCGCGGACGATCCAGGACAATGATGACCAAGTCTTCGACGTCGCGATCGAGCCGCTTGGCAATCGATTTGAGATTATCGGAGACGGGTGCATCCAGTTCGACCGCGCCCTTGCAGGACGGACCCACCACGATTTTTTCCATGTAAAGATCGGGAGCATGCAGCAGCCCACCCTTTTCACTGGCGGCGAGAACCGCTATCGCGCCGGCGGCTCCCGTGGCGCAGAGATTCGTGCCCTCCAGCGGGTCGACTGCAATATCCACTTCCGGAAACAATGCTTTTGGCGCGTGCGTGGCCAGCCCAACCTTTTCGCCGATATAGAGCATCGGAGCTTCGTCGCGTTCGCCTTCGCCGATGACAATGGTGCCGTCCATCTGCACCGCATCCATCGTCTTGCGCATGGCTTCCACGGCGACTTCATCGGCCTTGTGGCGGTCGCCGAATCCCATGGTGCGCGCCGCGGCGATGGCGCCGTTCTCCACCACGCGCAGAAATTCCAGGCTGAGCTGCTCTTCCATGCTTCCCCCCGAAACGCTTTAGGTGAAAATTGCGGCGCCGATGTGCCGCTATTGTGGGCTCTCCCCACTCGCGGTAATTCGATGTCGCTCAGCGGCGCTTGGACGGCAGGCTATGCTAGACCAAACGCGTGTGGGCGTCGATATGGTTCCCTCCGGTCGAGGCAGCCGAGACTTTGCTGGGGTATGATTCACCCAATGAGATCAATCCAGGCCTTTCTCATTCTGGGTCTACTACTTTCTATTGCGTCGGCGGCTTCCCACAAAAAAGAGACGAGCGCGGATTGGCCGGTATGGGGCGGCGACCCGGCAAACACGCACTATTCAAAACTGGCGCAGATCAACCGCAGCAATGTGAAGAAACTAGCGATCGCCTGGACTTTTGATACTGGCGAGCAGGGTGGTTTGCAGACTAGCCCACTCATAGTGCGCAACGTGCTTTACGGAATCACGCCGACGCAAAAAATCTTTGCACTCGATGCCGTTACAGGGAAGTTGCTCTGGAAATTCGACTCCGGGATCAAGGGCACACAGCCGGACCGAGGCCTGGCGTATTGGTCGAGTGGGAAAAATAAAAGAATTCTCGCTGGCGTCATGAATTTCGTGTACGCGCTGGATGCCGGCACGGGCAAGCCGATTCCTGGCTTCGGCGAAGATGGACGCATCGATCTCCGCAAAGATCTAGGGCGCGAACCCGAGAAACAGTCCATCGCGTTAACCAGCCCGGGCGTTGTGTATAAAGACTTGATCATCGTGGGAGGACGCAATCCCGAAACTCTGCCTGCCCCTCCGGGTGATGTGCGCGCGTATGACGTGCGCTCCGGCAAGCTGCGCTGGTCCTTTCATACCATCCCTCACGATGAAGAATTCGGGCATGAGACCTGGCCCTCCGGCGCCTGGAAAACGAGTGGCGCGGCAAACAACTGGGCGGGAATGACCGTCGATCAACAACGAGGCATCGTATTCGTCCCAACTGGCTCGGCCGCCTTTGACTTCTATGGCGCTGATCGCATCGGTGACGATTTGTTCGCCAACAGCTTGATCGCGTTGAACGCAGAAACCGGCGAAAGGATTTGGCATTTCCAAGGCGTCAAGCACGATATCTGGGACCGAGACTTTCCCTCCGCCCCTGTGCTGGTAACACTGAAACGTGACGACAAAGACGTGGAAGCTGTTGCGCAGACCACTAAGCAAGGCTTCGTGTATCTATTTGATCGCGGCACGGGCAAACCACTTTTTCCGATCGAGTATCACTGCTATCCCGCAAGTACGATTCCGGGCGAAGTTGCGGCCAGCGAGCAGCCTCTTCCCACCAAGCCCGCCCCTTACGCGCGACAACTTCTCACCGAAGATATGCTGACGAACCGCACGCCAGAAGCGCACGTATGGGCGGTCGAGCAATTTCGAAAATCCCACAGCGAAGGCCAATTTGTGCCCTTCAGCCGGGGAAAAGACACGGTGATTTTTCCCGGCTTCGATGGCGGAGCCGAGTGGGGAGGCCCGGCGGTCGATCCGGAGACAGCAACGATCTACATTAATTCCAACGAAATGGCCTGGATGGCTGCGCTTGCGGAAAACACGGATTCCAGCGGCCCCAAAACCACCTACATGAGTCAGTGCAGCGTGTGCCACGGCGACAAAATGGCAGGCTCTCCACCCGCAATTCCCTCTCTGATCGGCGTGGGAGGAAGGCTACCGCCCGACCAAATCACCGCAACTATCAAGAGTGGAAAAGGCAGAATGCCCGGATTTCCAAATCTGTCTGGCGAGCAATTGATTGCCCTGATCGATTTTCTCGCGAACGGTGAGCGCAAGGAACTGGGCAGCGTCGGTCCCGAACTCCTTGGAATGAAATATCGGTTCTCGGGCTACCGCAGGTTCCTGGATCCCGAAGGGTATCCAGCGATCGCTCCACCCTGGGGCACTCTTAACGCCATTAACCTGAATACTGGCCAATACCTTTGGAAGACCAATCTGGGCGAATATCCGGAGCTTGGCGCTCGAGGAATGAAAAATACCGGAAGCGAAAATTATGGTGGGCCAATCGTGACTGCAGGCGGACTCGTCTTCATCGGCGCGACCAGCTTCGATAAAAAGTTCAGAGCGTTTGATAAATCGAACGGCGAACTCTTGTGGGAAACAACGCTGCCGTTTGCGGGCAACGCAACTCCCGCGACATACGAAGCAGATGGGCGGCAGTTCGTCGTCATCGCGGCGGGCGGTGGGAAGGATCCGAAGTCCCCATCGGGCGGCGTTTACGTAGCTTTTGCGTTGCCAAAGTAGCAGCTCAATTGCGTGGAAAAGCTTTGTTGTCAGTCTTAGGGCGCGAGCATCCGCACGGCCCTTGGTAGCACCTCGATCTCAACGGGCGCAGGCCCCAATATCTCGCCGTCCCCGTGAAAAAGACAATCGCGGTCGCTGGTGAGACGCACGCACGGGGCGCTGACGCGATCCAGATATGCGTGCGGCAGATCACCGCAAGTGAATAACCGCGGGAGCGCGGCAAGCACTTCCAAGACCCTCAAGTCTTTCACGAAAACAGTGGTGAGCAGGCCGTCATCAAGGCGCGCATCCGGCGCGAGGCGCAATCCTCCTCCGTAACTGGCCGTATTCAGCACACCGGCGACCATCACCTGAGCGTCCATGGCCGGGAGCCTGCTGCCCGGAAATTCGGCGCGGACATGCAAAGGTTTGAATTGACCGAGCGCATGCAAAGCGGCCGTAATGTAACGCAGACGTCCGGGCAGGCGTGCATAGACGCCCGCCGCGTAGCGCGCCGCGTCGGCGTCCAAACCGAGGCCACCGCCACCGATATAAAGTCGCTCGCGCCCATCGGACGTGCGTGCGCGAAGCACGTCCACGCAGCGCTCCTGGAAGCATGGAATAGCAGCAGCAGCGTCCATCAAATCCTTTGGCAAGCCAAGGTGAGCCGCGAAATCATTCCCACCTCCCGCGGGCAAAACGCCGACGACAACTTCGCTGCCATACGCTGCGTTGACCAGCGCGTGCAGAGTGCCGTCGCCTCCCATCGCGAGCAGCAGACGACGTCCCGCGGAAATCGCCTCGTGCACTCGCGATTCCATCTCTTCCGGGCTCTCGGTGAAAACATATTCGACCGGAAAAGAGCGTGCAGACAGAAGAGCTTTAATTTCTGCTAATCGGCGTCGCCGTAGCCCACCGCCGGCACGAGGGTTCACGAAAACAACAGCCGGAGGTTTGTGCGAAATATGGGGAGGTTCAGGCACCTGGCAGCAAATGCTGCCCAACTGCACCCGGCCGTGTCAATGTGAAGAAGTTCCGCTCGCACTGAAAGAGCCCCCGCAGTGGGCACAGAAAAGAGGTTAGTGCAACGCGCCCACCTCCGAACGGATCACCTACGTAGGGTACTTGCGAGAGTGTACTTAGATCGCGGAACACGCCGCGGTGCTGGCGCGAACGATGAACTCCGGTTCAATGGTGATTGTTTTTTCGTAAGGAGACTTGGCGGGCGCGCTAATGCGACGCAATAGCGTCTCGGCTGCGATCACCCCCATTTGGCGCAGCGGCTGCCGCACCGTGGTCAGCGCCGGATTCTGAAAGGCCGCGCTTTGAATGTCGTCGAACCCGACCACGGAAACATCTTCCGGCACGCGGCGACCCCCTTCGCGCAGCGCGTGGATCGCGCCAATCGCCGAAATATCATTGAAAGCAAAAAGCGCCGTAAACGGGCTTCCCGTAGCAAGCAGCTTTCGCGTTACTTCGTAGCCCAACTGTGGAGAAGAAGATTCACCCTCGAGTTGTCCAACCAGCCGTGCATTCACCGCAAGGCGCATGCTCTCTGCCATCCGGCGCACCGCGTCCCAGCGAATTTCCGTGTCCGAGCTGAACGCCTGCCCCTTGATGAACGCGATTTTCCGATGACCTAGTTTAGCCAAGTGTTCGAGGGCCAACCGCGCCGCGCAATCGTGATTCAACACGATGTTTGTGACGCCCGGCATCACGCGATGACCCGAAACAGCTACCACTGGGATCGGCATGCCTTGCTGACAGGCAGTATCGACCGCGATTAATCCCTCCACCGCGCGTTCCTGCAGCAAACGCGGATACTCTTCCATTAAATCGGTGCGATGCCTGTGACTCACGACAAAATAAAAATATCCCTCTTGCAAAAGATAATCTTCGATTCCAGACATCACAAGCGCTGCATATCCTTCGCTGATCTCCGGCACAACCACGCCAATGGTGAAGCTGCGCTGTGCGCGAAGCGAGCGCGCCATAAAGTTGGGACGGTAGTTTAGTTCACGCGCCGCCTCCCGAATACGCTCTTGCGTGCTCTGAGGAATCGACTTGGCAGCAGGGGAACGGTTGATAACCAGTGAAACGGTCGCCGGAGAAAGCTGCAACTGCGCAGCCAGAGCTTTCAGGCTGACGCCCTGGGCAGACGCCTTCCCGCGCGCGGACTTCGACAATGAAGCAATTTTCGGACGGGGCATTGGTGGTTTGGGGCCGTAGTCTGTCATAGCATTTCGCAAGGAGCAAGGCCGGAGAGTTACATTGCTTCGAGTACACAGCCGGAACTATGCCCGCAGAGCCGTTTCAATTTCCCCCGCAGGGACCAAACCAGTCATTTCAATGCAAGCTACCTCCTCAATGCACGGTGTCTTGAGTAAAACCGATCCGCTCGAGCATGGGCTTGATCTCCGGGTTCGACATGAATAGTTTCCAGATCAACCTGGTGCGATAGTTCTCAATCATTACGACAATAGGAGCTTGGTTGAGGCCCATATAAATCGGAGAAAACCAATTGCGGGTTTCGTTGAAGGCGTCCGTTGGCCCATAAATTCCCCACGCGCGGTCTCCCAGATCACGATAGAAGTGTTTAAATGCCGCCATCGAGGCGCGCGGCGTATACGGAAATGAAGCGAGTGCGCCGGTAGGAGTGATGGTGCCGTCATCGTCCTGATCGTCCGGTGCGTGAGCCAGATAGCCCTTCGGACCATCGCTGGCGGTCAGGCCCCAAGAGTTTGCGCCGTAACCCTTGAAATGTTTAGGGTTCGCTTTGCAGTACGCCAAATTAATTTCCGCCATGTTCCGGTCGTTCTCGAAATAATTTGTGAATCGGTCGCGGAGTCCGCGCGCATCAAAACCCATGTACGAATAGTGCGCGAAGAAAAGCGGGCCGCCGCTGCCCACTCCTACATCCAATTTGATCCCGTAATACGTCTCCCCGTTGGCGTAGTGGTCTCCTGCAGCAGCCGAGGCAGACCCGCCGCGGCGATAGTCGATAGCCGCCTTCGCTTGACCCGCCCAGCCGGAGTAATACACTTCCGCGGGCACCGAGTGCGTGGGAGACGCAATTGCCAGCAGATACACGATCATCGTTTCATTGAACCCTGTCAGCCGATGGTTGATATGCCAGGACCAGTCGGGCGACCAGTGCCAGTACAGCGCGTCACTCTGCGGTGATCGACGATACCAATCCCACTCGACCGTTTCCCAAAGTCGCGAAATCCTTTCATAAAGCGCTCCCTCGACATCGGTCGTTCCGTGAAAATATTCGCGCGCGGCCAGCAAGCCTTCCATCAAAAACGCCGTTTCCACCAAATCCCCGGCATTGTCGAACATGTCGAATACCGGCAGGCTCTCGCCCGTATGCCCATCCATGAAGTGCGACCAAACTCCGTGATATCGAGGCGCTTTCTCCAGAAAGCTCACGATTTTCGTCAGACGTTCCGCGCCTTGCTCCCGCGTGATGAATCCCCGCTCAACTCCCACCACCAGCGTCATGATTCCAAATCCGCTCGCTCCCGTTGCGACAATCCGGTCATCTCCTGGAATATTTTCGAGCGTCATGCCTGCGTCCGGATGCGCGCCTTCCCAGTAGTACCGGAAACACGCCTGTTGCAGCATGGTCAGTAACTCATCGTCGCTCATCGCATGCGTCGTCGCGCTTGCTTCAGTGGAAAGCGCCGATTGGTGATCGCTGCGGTCAGATGCCGCTACCTTGTAAAATACTTTTTGCCCCGTCTTGCCGACAAAATCCGTATACCGCGCAATTCCGCGAACCTGCATGCCCACTGGCTGGAACTCCCTGCCGTCAAAAGACCTGTAAATGACGTAGCGCTCAACGTTTTCATCCGGCACTCGTTCCCAAGTCAAATCGACGTGCCGATCGTACCCGGTCGCAGTCAATCCCCGTGGAGTCAAAACCGCTCGCTCACCGCCGGACCTGGCGTTTGTCGCCTGCGCTTCGTCATCAATCCAAATCTCGTCAATCACGAGCGTATGAGCAATGCCATCGGCGACGCTCTGCGAAAACACGATGCTTTGCAGCCGGTCCGGTTCCAACGCATGAATCGATGCGCCAACGAATCGGTCCAGCGGGATTTTTACGCGCACCCATTCGCGGGCCGGTACATTCGCGCCCCCGGCAAACACTTCCACCTTGAGTGGCGCCGAAAAGTTTCCTTCGGTATCCCTTATGCGAATCAGCGGCAGCGCTGACGCAGACATGCTCTGAGGCGAGAAACACCAAAAGTACAGCGCGCCCCCGCGGAACCGAATTTCCCGATTGCGAAAGCGCATTACGTCCACTTGCGCCTCCCAGCCACCATTCGTCGCCGATTCCCATTCCAGACGCAAAGCATTGGGAGGCGTAAGAAAGGTCTTCGTCTCGACCGGAACTTTGCCGTTCAGCAGCGCTAGCACACTCGGAGCGGATGCTTTTCCCGAACTGTAGTAATACGCGTCCGGCGTCAGGCTATTGTCGAAAAAGCTGTGGCGGTAATAGCTCGTGTCCGCATAGACGCAACCAGTCAATAAGGCGCCGCCCCAGCACGCACATACCACCAGATGGATCGCCATCCGCCCGACAAACCCGCGGAAAACCGCCTTGCCCTCGTCTCTCATCGCTCCTCGGCGCCGTTCTTCGGCTTCTTATGACTCGATTACTGCTTTAAACAACTTTCCTACTCGCACGTTGCCAACCAGAAGAGACTCTCAAGCATCAAAATGTCAAATAGTTGACACGCGGAATTTCCATCACTATACTCCGCGTCAGCTGCTTAGTGAACCGATTTACTTAAGGGTGTTTGAGTTTTTCAGATTCTTGCTACGGAAGCAAATTCTTGTTCGGATAGGGGTGGTATGACTGCTTCGAAGCTGGGCCTGCGCTTTCTTCTTGTTCTTTCCTCTCTGTTCTTCCTGACGCTAACCGCCCTTGCCCAGTACCGCGCCGGCATTCAGGGTGTTGTCCTTGATTCTCAAGGGAATTCGGTGGACGGCGCGACCATCACCCTAACGAATAAAGAAACTAATAAGACGAATCAGGTCACCAGCGATGCCGCGGGTGTGTATAACTTCCTGAGTCTTCCCCCAGGCCGCTACAAGATTCAAGCCGAAAAGCCTGGCTTCAAGAAAAAAGTACTGGAAGATGTGGCCGTCGAAGGAGAACAGACCCAGGCCATAAACATCTCGATGGAGGTTGGTGATGTTAGCCAGCAGGTTTTGGTCACCGCGGACTCAACTCCTGCAATCGATACAGAGACCGGCAACATTAGCGGAACACTAAGCAGCAGAGAAATTCAGAATCTACCTTCGTTCAACCGTGATCCCTTTCAACTCTTGCGTTTGGCCCCCGGTGTCTTCGGCGACGCCGCACATGGCTCTAGCGGGGACTCCGCGAATACTCCGGGTAGTCAAGGACCCGGTGGACCCCAAGCCACGAGGGGCATTTTCGCGACGGAAAACCAGGTACAAGTAAACGCAAACGGCCAGCGCAATACCGCAAATAGC
>Ga0210410_10003382_pt1 | contig 14145 bp, 11 predicted proteins | sample IncBWC4MmetaG_FD_161058 | JGI IMG/M metagenome (GOLD analysis project Ga0210410, IMG submission 161058) | Forest soil microbial communities from Barre Woods Harvard Forest LTER site, Petersham, Massachusetts, United States - Inc-BW-C-4-M | ecosystem: Environmental > Terrestrial > Soil >... | reverse complement strand
CGATGCCGGTGGCCTTGAGCGCGGGGCTGGATTTCAGTGCGGTCATCGGTTTTGCCTTGGGTAACGGCGCATGAATGCGCCGAAAATTGCCTTCGTGCCGCCTGGCCTTGCGGGTAAGCGGTTTGGCCGGGATCTCTTGCGCCCTTCAATCGTCCGGAGCTTTGATCGGACGCAAACCGGCCCCGTTTTTTGCTGATCGCGCTCCGTGCCCCCTTGTGCCACCGCCCGGGCGTCACGACAAGTCGCGGCGCATCAGCAGGGCGTTCAATTGTTGCCCGCTCGCCTGCTGGTAGTAGCGTTCCCGGCGGCCGACGACGGTAAATCCGGACCGCTCGTAAAGCCGCCGGGCCGGCCGATTATTTTCCTCGACCTCGAGGAATACGCTGCGCACGCCGCGGCCGGCGAGATGGCCGAGATGGGTCAAGAGCAGGCTGCGCGACAGGCCGCGGCCGCGATGGCTCACGGCGAGCGCGATCGAGAGTATTTCGGCCTCGTCCGCGGCCAGCCGCGACACGGCGAAGCCGATGATCTTGCGGCCGATTCTCAGGCGATGCACCAGCGTATTGCGCTCGGCCAGCATGGCCTCGAATTCGGCTTCGCCCCAGCCCCGGTGAAACGATTCGCCGTGCAATTGGGCCAGCCGCGGCGCGTCGCGCAGGGTCGCCGGCTCGACCAAGGCGATGCCGCCGCCCCACCATTCGGACAGCCACGTCATCATGGAGCGGAGGGCTGCGAGGCTTTTTGCAGCGGATCCTTTTGCGGTTTGGCGTCGGGCGCGCGCAGATAGAACGGACGCGCCGGCGCCGTATTCGGGGTGACCGCGGCGCCCAACCAGGCCACCCAGGCGATGTCAGGCGCCGCCTGCGTATCGACCTTGAACGGCGGCGGCGCATCCGCCGGCCAGCGCGCGGCCAGCATCCCGGCGGCGTTGCCCACCAGATGCGCCGCGCCGAACCTGGAGGCGCCAAGCGCCTCCTCGATCGGTCCGACCTGCGGACTGATCAACGAACTTCCGTTGCCCGCGACCGCCTGAAAATACACATGGTCATGCCGTGCATCAATCGCCGAGATCACCGGATGTTCGGTGTTCTGGCTGACGACGGGGGCGGCGTAGGCCGTCAGCGTAGTGACGCCGACGACCGGCTTGTTGGCGGCCAGCGCAATGCCGCGCGCAGCGGAAAGTCCGACCCGCAAGCCGGTGAAGCTGCCGGGACCGGTGGTCACCGCGATGCGGTCGAGGCCCGAAAAGGTAATGCCGGAGGCCTTCATGACTCGCGCGATCAGCGGCATCAGCGCTTCGGCATGACCGCGCTTCATGCCTGTCGATTCCTGTGCAACCAACCGGCCGGCGTCGGTGTCGAGAACGCCCGCGGCGCAGGCATCCAGCGCGGTGTCGATGGCAAGGATCAGCATGAGGGAACTGGTAACATTATTCACGAAGAAAGGCGCGCGGTTCTCGCAGTCGTGGCCGGGCTTGTCCCGGCCATCCACGTCTTTTCTACAGCCCAGGAACGTGGATGCCCGCGACGCCTGGCGCGAAGGCGCGCTCGCGCTTTTGCCCGGGCATGACGCAGAAAATACGAAGCTTTCAGTCTGAAATCACATCCAGTCTGAAATCACACCGGCCGGACTTCGACGACGTCGGGCACGAAATGCCTCAAGAGGTTCTGGATGCCGTGCTGCAGCGTCGCGGTGGATGACGGGCAGCCCGCGCAGGAGCCCTTCATGTTGAGATAGACGACGCCGTCCTTGAAGCCGCGGAAGGTGATGTCGCCGCCGTCATTGGCGACCGCCGGGCGCACGCGGGTTTCGATCAGATCCTTGATCATCTCGACGGTCTCGGCGTCAGCCTTGTCGAAGAACTCGCCGTCTTCGTCGGCGGCTTCGTCACTGCCGGCGCTGCCGTCGGCCAAAAGCGGCGCACCGGACATATAGTGCTCCATGATGGCGCCCAGGATCGCGGGCTTCAGATGCTGCCAGTCGCTGCCGTCCCTGGTGACGGTGACGAAGTCAGCGCCGAAAAACACGCCGGTGACGCCGGGCACGCTGAACAGCCGTTCGGCGAGCGGCGAGCGCGCGGCAGAGTCGCGGCTGGTGAATTCCATGGTGCCGGTGTCGAGCACGACGCGGCCGGGAATGAATTTCAGGGTGGCGGGATTGGGGGTGGCTTCGGTCTGGATGAACATGGCTTTCTCCGGCGTCGCCGGTTCAAGGCCGGCGCGTGGCTTACCCAATAGCAGATGGCGACGGCGGATGCACGATCAAGGGGCGCAGGGCAGGGTTTCGCAGCCGGATCAAGGGTCTATCCCTTTGTTTGACGCGTTTTCTTCACGCGAACCGGTCTCCACCCCGCATCGAGTGCGGGGCAGGCTTCGCTCGAAAACGCTATAGGGCCGGCCGGACCTTAAGACAGCGCTTCGATTTCCTCGTCGCTCAAATCGCCCGGTACGATGGTGACCGGTATCGGGAACGTGCCGACCGCGCTGGCTATCATGGTGATGAGCGGGCCGGGGCCTTCCGGCCCCGGATTGGCGGCCAGCACCAGCACGGCGATATCGGTGTCCTTGTCGATGACATCGAGGATTTGCTCGGTCGGATCCCCCTCGCGAATCACGCGCTCGGGGGTGATCCCGGCGATACCGTTGGCGCGGCCGGCGGCGCGATCGAGCGCGGCATCGGCTTCCTCATGCGCCTCGGCGCGCATGACTTCGGCGACCCCCAGCCATTGCTGGTTCTGGTCCTCGGTCTCGATGATGCGCAGCATCACCACGCCGCCGCCAACGCGCATCGCCCAGCGGCTGGCGTAATAAACCGCGCGGTCCCATTCCGCGGTGTCGTCAACGATAACCAGACATTTTGGCTTGTGACCGCTCTCGTAGCTTTGTCGCTGGGTGGTCATGCATGTCCTGGTGCTGCGCCAAGCAGACCGCATGGTGCCACGGCGCAGCCATGTCAGACAAGCGGCAGCGCCTGCGCTTCAGTAACAGTGTGCGCTGCGTCAATTGCGAGCAACTAGCGCTTGCGAACGAAACCGACGATGTCCTTTGTCGCCTTCATGGTCTCGGCGGCGATTTCGCGCGCGCGGTCGGCGCCGTCGACCAGGATCGCATCGACATGGCCGGGGTCCGCCATCAGCCGTTTCATCTCGGAGGCGATCGGCGACAATTTGGCGATGCAAAGCTCGGCCAGCGCATTCTTGAAGTTCGAAAACTGGCCGCCGCCGAATTCGCGGAGCACGTCAGCCTTGGTCCGCTCCGACAGCGCGGCATAGATGCCGACGAGATTGTCGGCCTCGGGGCGCGTCTCGAGACCCTTTTCCTCTGACGGCAGCGGCTCCGGATCGGTCTTCGCCTTGCGGATCTTCTGCGCGATGGTGTCGGCGTCGTCGGTGAGATTGATCCGTGAATTGTCCGACGAATCCGACTTCGACATCTTCTTGGTGCCGTCGCGCAGGCTCATCACCCGCGTCGCCGGTCCCGTGATCAGCGGCTCGGGTTGCGGAAAGAACAATCCGTTGTTGAAGCCGTGGCCGCGGATCGAATCGCCGAAATCATTGTTGAATTTCTGCGCGATGTCCCGGGCGAGCTCGAGGTGCTGCTTCTGGTCCTCGCCGACCGGCACCTGGGTGGCGCGGTAGAGCAGGATGTCGGCCGCCATCAGCACCGGGTAGTCGTAGAGACCCACGGACGCGTTCTCGCGGTCCTTGCCGGCCTTCTCCTTGAACTGGGTCATGCGGCTGAGCCAGCCGACCCGCGCCACGCAATTGAAGATCCAGGCCAGTTCGGCATGGCCGGACACCTGGCTCTGGTTGAAGACGATCTGTTTCTTCGGATCGATGCCGCTGGCGATGAACGCTGCGGTTACCTCGCGGGTGTTGCGCGCCAGCTCGGTGGGGCCGCCCCATACCTCGACCGGCTGCGTCAGCGCGTGCAGGTCGACCACGCAATAGAGACAATTATGCGTCTCCTGCAGCTTCACGAAGTTGACGACCGCACCAAGGTAATTGCCGAGATGCAGATTACCGGTCGGCTGGACGCCTGAAAAAACCCGTTCAACGAATGCCATTTCTCAGCTTTCCGTGCGTGCTAGAGCATGATCCGGAAAAGTGGGTACCGGTTTTCCGAAAAGATCATGCTCAAACAAAGATATTCTCGCGCCGTCCATTGCCAACAGGCGCGGGGCGCCGTCCAATGCCATAGGCGCAGCGCGCCGTCCAATGCCATGCGGGGCCTACTCGCGCAAGTCGGCAGGCCGGTTTTGCCGGAACGCGTTAACCGCTTCGCCCCGCTTGATGACGCCCGAAAGGGCCAGAAGCAGGCCGTAAACCGCGATTGCGCCCGATATGAGCACCATCAGAAATACGGCCTGCGCGAGACCATGCGACTCTCGGCCCGAAGCCGGCAGGAATCCCGCCATCAGCCACAACAGCGCGCCCATGGCCAGCGCCGCCGCGACGATGCGCGGCAGCCGCCGGCATGCCGCGGCGTCGATCGCAAATCCGAAGGTCGCCGCACCACGCCGGATCAACGAAAACGCGTTGCTCCACGCGCCGAGCGCGATACTGGCCGCGATCCCGTCGGCGCCAAACAGCCGGCCCAGCACCAGAGCGGAGATAACAGCGACCGCAAATCCCTTCAGCGTCGCCCACAGCGGCGTGCGCGCATCGTGGCGGGCGAAAAAGGCCGGCGACAGCGCCTTGACCAGCACGTGCGCGGGCAGGCCGAGCGCCAGCCACATCAGCGCGCGTGCGGTCGCCGCGGTATCGGCGGCGGTGAAGGCGCCATGCTGGAATAGCATCCGTGCGATCGGCTCGGCGAGCACGATCAATCCGAGTGTCGCCGGCAGAGCGAGGCCTGTGGCGAGTTCGAGACCGCGGGATTGCGCCTGCGCAACGGCGGTGTGATCGTCGCTACGCAGCGCGCGCGTCAGCTCCGGCACCAGCACGGTGCCCATGGCGACGCCGACAAGGCCGAGCGGCAGTTCGACCAGGCGGTTGGCGAAGTACAGCCACGACACCACTGACGGCTGCGACGACGCGATCACGGCGCCGGCGACAACAAGCAATTGCGGCGAGGCGCTGGCGATCATGCCGGGGATGGCGTGACCGAAAAAGCCGCGCATCTCGGTGCCGAAGGAAATGCGCAGCGGGGTCGCGATATCGCCGCCACGGCGCAGCACCAGGATTGAAAGCTGCAGCAGCCCGGCAATGCCGACGGTGGCGGCGATCGCCAGCGCGGCAACAGCCGCATCCTGCCGCCACACGATCAGCACGATCATGACAGCGATCAGGGCGATGTTGAACAATAGCGGCGAGAAGGCCGTCAGCGCGAATTTCGCCTGCGCGTTCATCAGCGCCATCATCACGGTGACAGGCCCCGCGAAAGCGAGATAGGGCAGCATCAGCCGGGCGTTGTCGACGGCCAGTTGCAGGGTCGGCTGGCGAGCGAATCCCGGCGCCACTGCGATGATGACGAACGGCATCAACAGGCCGATCAGCGCGGTCGCGACGATCAGGGCCGCGCTGATCGTGCCGAGCACGCGCCCGGCGAAGGCTGAGGCCGCTTTCGCGCCCTCGGCCTCGCGCACCCGCAGCCAGGCCGGCACCAGCGCCGCGTTCAGCGCGCCCTCCGTCAACAGCCGCCTGATAACATTGACGAGTTGAAAAGACAGCAGGAAGGCATCAGTGACCGGGCCCGCGCCGAGCAGCGCCGCGATCATGGAATCGCGCGCGAAACCCAGCAGCCGCGAGGCCAGCGTGCCCGTGGACACCGTAAGGAAGGAACGGATCATGAGAGGCGTTTAACACCGTGGCTTGCTGGCGCAGGGCCGATCGTGATAGGCCGCTGCACCCTCTTCCAGCCGGTATGGAGCGGATTTTCCGCTTGAGCGCAATCGCCGACCACAGGACCGATCAATGACCGCAGCGAAATACGACGTTCTCGGGATCGGCAATGCGATTTTCGACGTATTGGTCCAGACCGATGAGGGCTTTCTGGCCCGTCACGGCATGACCAAGGGCGGCATGGCGCTGATCGACGAGGCCCGGGCTGCGGCGATCTACCGGGACATGGGCCCGGCGACGGAGATGTCCGGCGGCTCGGCGGCCAACACCATTGTCGGGCTGGCCAGTCTCGGCGCCCGCTCCGCCTATGTCGGCAAGGTCAGGGACGACCAGATCGGCCGCCTTTATACCCACGACATCCGCGCCGCCGGGGTCGCATTCGCCACCAGGCCCGCGGCCGACGGTCCCGCGACGGGGTGTTCCTACATCCTGGTGACGCCGGACGGCGAGCGCACCATGAACACCTATCTCGGCGCGGCGCAGGAGCTGAGCCCTTCCGACATCGACGCCGCCGAGGTCGCGGCGTCAGCCTTCGTCTATCTCGAAGGCTATCTCTGGGACCCGAAGAACGCCAAGGACGCCTTCGTCAAGGCCTCGACCATCGCCCATGATTCGGGCCGCCAGGTCGCGCTGACGCTGTCGGACTCGTTTTGCGTCGATCGCTATCGCGGCGAATTTCTCGAGCTGATGCGCGACGGCACGGTCGACCTCGTGTTCGCCAACGAAGCCGAACTGCATTCGCTGTACCAGACCTCGGATTTCGAAGGCGCGCTGAAGCAATTGCGCGCCGACGTCAAGCTCGGCGTCGTCACCCGCAGCGAGAAGGGTTGCGTGGTGGCGGCCTCCGATCGCGTCACCGCGGTGCCGGCGTTTCCGATTGAGCGGATGGTGGATACCACCGGCGCCGGCGACCTGTTCGCCGCCGGATTCCTGTTCGGCCTGGTGCGCGGCGCGGGCTACGAGGCCGCCGGCCGGCTCGGCGCCCTCGCCGCCGCCGAAGTGATCCAGCACATCGGCGCGCGGCCGCAGGCCTCGCTGAAGGAACTGGCGCAGCAGAACGGATTGCCGGTGTAGGTGGTTAGGAGAGGGCACAACCTCTCAACCGTCATGCCCGGGCTTGACCCGGGCATCCACGCCTTTCTTGAAATAGCGAAGCGTGAATTTCGGATGAGGGGAGTCCGCCGGCTGGGCATCTCGCTTCCGCTCCGAAACTCGCGATCAAGCCGTAGTGCGGCGGTCGGCCCTCGGCTTATGCTTTGCGCGAGTCGGAGCGATTCGTTGAGCCCGAATCCGGTCTAGCAGGACGCTGGCCGGCTCGTCGTTTGGGTCCTGCGGCACCAATTCGCCTCGAAATGCCTTAGCGAGGATGGCGGATTCAAGCCGATCGAGCAGCGCCCGGGCACGAGTGGCTTCTGCTTCCAAGCGATCAATGCGGGCAAGCGCTTCCTTAATGCGCTTCACAATTTCTTTTTGTTCTTCCACGGGTGGAAGGGCGATATGGAGTGCTCGAATTTCGGGAAAATAGATCGTTGTATGTGTTGATCCCATCCCGAACTTACGGATGTCCTCTCCTTCCGCCATGAGCACATACATCAGATACTCCGGTAGCAGTGCTTCGGTGCAGGTCCAGGTGGCAAAGTCCTGGCTGGTAGTCATACTTCGCCCCATGATCGTGACGTAGCCGACGGAAGCTGTGCGAGAAAGGCAGACCGTACCCGCCGGAAGAAGGCGTGCTGACGAGTTGGCAAGGCCGGATTTAGAAATTGTTTGGACCGTTTCCTCAATATACCTGCCGTGATGAGCGCCCGCGTCGCGAATGCCTATCCAAGGCACACCGCCATCCCAATAGGATGGTTGCGATCGACTTGGTGTATGTCCGGTTTCCTGTTTGGCCACGCGTAAGAGCGAAATCCATTTCCAGCCATTTGGAAGGTTAGTACGTGGGTCGTTAACGGCTAAACCTGCGACCCCAGGGATTATCTTGTCAGTTGCTTCACGACCGCCGCGTCCTTGTTGCGGCGCAGGAACGTCACGGAGCAAGGCCTCTACGGGTAGGACGCTTGTAACCGCGGCACGCCAATGCTCGGTAAGCTTGCCCAATACACCTGCGCGCAAAGCTGAGAGTCGAAAGCGATAAGCAAGCCGAGGACTTCGATCCAACTCCGCTCGTGTGCGGGCGAGGCGGGTGGTCAGCGTGTCTAGCTTTGTTATGATCCGTTGTTGTTCGGCTGCCGGAGCGAGCGGGGTTTGGATTCGACGTAGGGCATCCTGACTGATGTTTCGCATTGAAAACTGGTTACCGGTCGCCAGCTCTTCGATTTGCTTTCGGCCAAATTTGGACCGTAGGAACGACAACACCCACTTCTTTGCATCCTCATCTACGACTAGGCGGAGAATCTTGTCGCTGAGAAAAAGTCCTTTAGGCTCGGTGTCAACCAACACTGCAGCACCGACTAATTCGAGGGTGTTGGCGCGGGAAATCAAGAGATCGCCCGCATGGATTTTTGCCTTCTCGGGTGGACTGTAATCTGGAGGCAGGGTCTTGGACTGAGTAGCATCGAAGTGGCCCCAAGTTACAGCGCTTACCTTCACCACTCCCAACTCTCCCTCGCGTGGCGGGCGTTCCTCGCAACGCATGTTCTTGCCGGCCTCGATCTCGTGTAACAGGGCACCGAGTGTCGCCTGAGCCCATCCGTTTGGCAAACTCACGCCGCAGCCTCATCGATCGCTGGCGCGATCACGTCAACGCCAAGCTCTTCCACCAGCGCACGGATTTCGACCAACGCCGACGACAAATGCAATTCGATCGCTGCGGCGATGTCATCGGGCGATTCTAGTCCGTCCTCGGGATCACCGCTGGTATCCTTGAGCCAAGTAATGTCGAGATTGTCGGCGCGGGCGGCAATTTCCTCTCGCGTGAATCGGCGGAAACGACCGGTTTCGCCTTCGTCCTTCCTTTTTGCGCGGCCAAACGGGTCATCGCCGAAAGCGCGGGCGAACCCATCAAAATCCTCATTCTTCAGCGGATTGGTCTTGCCATAGGCCGGCGCGCCGGAACGCATGTCGTAGATCCATATTGCCTTGGTGGCGTCCTCGGCCGGAGCTTCTTCATCGGCGCGGGTGAAGAACAACACGTTGGTCTTCACCCCCTGGGCGTAAAATATTCCAGTCGGTAACCGCAGCACGGTATGCAGATCGCACCAACTCATCAGCCGCTGGCGCAACAGCTTGCCACGACCGTCATCAAACAACACATTGTCCGGCACCACGATCGCGGCACGGCCACCAAGCTTGAGCGCGCGAATGCAATGCTCGACAAACGGCAATTGATAGGACGAGACGCGATCAGTGATGGTCAGATCGTCGCGGGTCGGCGGGCCACCAGCCGGACCGAACGGAGGATTCGTCAGGATCAGATCGACGTTCTTGTATTTGGGCTGCGTACCACTGGGGGAAAGTGTGTCGGCAAGATCAAGATGATCAGGATCGATCTTATGCAAATGCAGGTTCATCAACAGCAGGCGAAACGTGTCTTGCACGTTTTCCAGACCGCGCAACGCCGACTGCAACTGGAAGGTCTGCTGCTTCGGCGACAGCTCGAAATAATCGTCGGTCGCCATACGCATGGCGCGATCTGCGGCAATCAAGAAGCCCCCAGTACCGGCGGCGGGGTCCTGAATTACTTCGCCGGGCTTAGGCTGCATGAGCTGGATCATCACCTCGATCAGCACACGCGGCGTGAAATACTGTCCGGCTCCTCGCTTGGTTTCCTCCGCCATCTTCTGCAGGAGACCTTCGTAGGTGTCACCGAACGCGTCGCGTTCCTCGCTAAACCAGTGCAGGCCGTCGATCGCGTCAATCAGCTTACGCAGATTGGCTGGCTCGCGGACGATGGTCGCGGCGTTCTGGAAGATTGCGACCACCGACCGGTCGGCGATCTTGGTGCCATCACCAAGATCGATCAGTGCCTGACGGTAACGCTGCAAAACCTCCGTCTCGCTGACCGACTTGAGCGCGGCCCAACGATATTTCTCGGGAATGCGACTTTCGTCCTTCTGTTCGGAAGCCATCTTCAGGAACAGGAGATACGTTAGTTCGGTGACGTACTGCTGGTAGGTCACGCCATCCTTGCGCAACAGCGCGCATAGTCGCCAAAGGCGGTTCACGAGATCAACCGAGGGATTCATTTCATGTCTCGCTTCATGCAACCTGGTTGTCCCAAATCGCGGTATTGAGGTCTTTCAGTACATCACCTAGCCCATGATCGAACTCTCGGTCCACTGTTTCAAACCCACCTGCCTGTGCAAACAGGGGATCGGCAAGAATTTTCGGGGTCACCTACCGGCTGCGCCTTGAGCACGCGCCCAATGCGGATGAGCCACTGTCTTTGCTTGGCCGTCCAGTTACGGCTGGCGATAATTCGTTGCACACCATTCTCGACCCGTGTCTCGTACGGCACCAGTGGGTCGCCGATCGCAGCCTGACGCACGAAGCCGATGATATGGGCGGCGATATCGGCGTTACGCGCTCTGCCGTATGCCTGGCGAAGATTTGCTTCCGAGAATCCGTTTTCGTCGAGCAATATGGCGAGTGCCCTAAGCTCTTTGCGGGTGAGTTCCCGCGGTCGCTGGGTTGCGGCAATCAACGCCGGCGCGGCATTCATGTTGGCACGCACAAAAGTCTCGAAGCTTTCAATGTAATCGCTTGGGCTGGCTCTGCCGCCGTAATTGTCCTCTACGCTGACCAATTCATCTTCATGCTCTGAAATGTACACGCCACCTCTCTTGCCGGCTGGATTGGCTGCGTCGAGGATCGAGGCCAGCAACGGATGCTGCGCGAACAGGGCGAGCGTGTCCTCTGCCGGTGCGGCTTTAAGCTTGTCCGCGAGGTCGGCGAGCGGCCCGAGGACGGTCTCCAAGGCCTCGCGCCGCGCCGTATCGACATGCTTGATGCGCTGGCGCAGCTTGACAATAATCTGGTCGCGGACGAAGGCGCGATCCTCGTCAGTCGACGCGCGCTGAAGGTCGCCAACGAGGGTGGTAAACGACAGTGCCGGATCAACCACCACCGGACGCATGTCGGTCACATCCTGCAGATTGGCGTAGATATCGACAGCATCGAAAATGCGAAAGTATTCTTTTCCGATCTCATCGCAACGCCGCGTGGCTCGGCCAATCATCTGGTCATAGAGAATGCGGCTGTTGACCCGCCGAACGAACACTAGATTAGTGATTGCGGGCACGTCGATCCCGGTGGTGAGCAGATCAACCGTGACAACGTATTTCGGGCGGGGATCGTTCTTGAAAGCTTTGATCCGATCAAGCGGCTTGTCGACGGAGCCGGTGATTTTCTCAATTAGATCATGAGGTTGTGATCCGTACTCTTCAGTCAACGCGTCGCGCAGTTCCTCCACGAGAATGTCTGCGTGATCGTCGCGCGCCGCAAAGAGCAGTGTTTTGCCGCGTTCCGTCGGTGGACATTCTCGTGCGATGGCGTCGGCCACGGCACGATTGAACGCGCGGGTGTAAACTTTCTTGTTGAACTCGGCGACTTCAAAATCGACTTGATCCTCAAGGTCAAACAGATCGATCTGACCCGTACGCGGATCGAGAATATTGACCTCTTCCCCTTGTTCGAAACTTATGCCGGTCTGGCTCAGCGCAGTCGTGATGCGGCGCGGCGGCCGGTGGTCGATGAGGTATCCATCGATGACCGCCTGCCGATAGCCGTAACGAAAGACCGGCGGGCCGAATATTTCTCGGGTGTGCAGTGCCGGCGTCGCGGTCAGCGCGATTCGCGTGGCGTCGAAATAGTCGAGAACCCGCCGGTATGCCGACAAATAATCTTCGAGGTTACGAAACCCGAGATCGTCTTCGCGCAACTCAGCGTCCAGCGTATAGCCGCGGTGAGCCTCGTCGACGATGATAAGGTCATAAGTACCGGGCGTCGGACGCGTGACATCGGGGTCGTCGAAGATTCGCCGAACCATAGCCGGACTGTTGCGACCTGGACTCTGTCCGTGGCTTCGGGAAACTTGCGCGCAAGGTCTGCGACCGGAAAAACCTGATCGAATTTCAGAAAGCCGCTGGTGTCCGTGGTGCTCATGGCGTCGAGGGTCTGACGGCCAAGCGCATTTCGGTCGACAAGGAATAGAATTCGACGAAAACGTTTGCGGCGGAGCAACTCATACATGAGTGCGATTGCGAGACGCGTCTTGCCCGTACCCGTCGCCATGGCGAGAAGGATATGCTGCTGGCCAGCCGCAATGGCGGCTTCAACCGCGACGATTGCTTCATCCTGATAAGGCCGTAAGCCAGTGACACCCAATTCACGGTCTGCGATCTCGCGCAAATCGTTGGTAACCTGATCGAGCCGTTCAACGAGATCGCGCGGCGAAAACCATTCCGAGAGCGCGCGGGGCTCGCCACCTGCAGGCCGTGCATCCCAAAACCAGATTCCGGACTTGGTCGCGAGCTGCTTCACATAAGGACGGCCGTTGGTGACGAATAAGAAAGGCACGCGGAACCGGTCCAGGCCCTGAAGCCATGGGCTACCAAAGCTGGTTTCATCTGGCGTGAGTTTGATATCCCGCGCATAGCGCTTCGCTTGCCCAAGCCGGCCGGGCACGTCCTTCACGCCGCGCTTGGCCTCGATCACGCCCACGCAACGTCCCTCGATAAAGAGGGCATAGTCCGCAGGGCCGCTGTCGGTTGGCCACTCGGAGATCGCGATCGACTGTCCGGGTTGTGGCCTTGTACCGGCCGAATAACGCAATTTGCTGCTATCGACGATCCACCCAGCGGCGCGAAGCTGGTCGTCAATCAGGATGCGGGTGGTCGCTTCGTCCAGTTCGACCTTTTCAGCCTGTCTGTTGGCAAGTAGGGCCAGCAGGTCAAGCTGCAGCGGCGGGGTGGCTTCAGCGGTGGCTTGCGCGGCTCGAAGAGCCGCCTCGGTTTTTCGCAGGCCGGCTTCGGTCTCAGCGGCGTACTTCTCCCAGAATTCGCGATCCTGCTGTTGAGCTTCTGCTGCCGATATCGCCTTGAGGCGTGCGGCCTCGGCTTCTTGGTAGGCGAGAAGCGCCTTGGCTTCACTGTCGGAACTGGCGCGCGCCTGACTGCGCAACTCCTCAAGTTCTGCCTTCAACGCCTTCGTGGCGTCGATAGGGGCCGCCGGTGGCACGAACGGCCCGGGCTTTAAGTTCGGCGCACCGCCGTAGCTTTGGTGGAACCAGATCGCCGCTGCGCGTGCGATCTTCAGCGCGGAAAGTGCCTCGGCAGTTGTGCCGACGTTCTCATGAACGGCAGCATTCCCGACGCGTTTCAAGTGAAAGAAAAGCTCGGCGATTTCGCGCGGCAGAGCCGACTTGACCCTCAAGGCGCGCAGAGCGTCGTCGAACGTCACGGCGTTTGAAGGCAAAAGCCCGTGGCGGGCGGCCACTTCTTTCGCGATGAATTCGCCAAGCTGACGCAGTTTGATCAGTGTTGAGGGCGCATCGTCGAAGAAATAGCGCTCAGCAAGTGCGCCAAGGCGTGCAAGTCGCTCGTCCTGAGAGGCAAGAAAATCGAAATTGCTGGAAACCCCCATCGCCGGCAAATTATAGGCTTTTCCGCGAAGCTCAAGCGCTGGTTGCATTAACCAAATGGCCGCGCGTTGATCGCTCGTTGCCTGCTCCTGATGTACCTAACAGGCAAATCCCTGGTGCGCTCGTGGTACATCGAGTGTCGGTTTTCTGATTTTCAGAAATTCTCCTTGACCCAACCCCCAAATCACCAATACATGCCCCCCATCCTGTCCCACAGAGGGGCGTATCCGGATCGTCAGAGACGCGGGGCGGGATGCGGTGGACGCGGCAGCGTCAGGCGTGACACGTGGTGGCAGGGCGGGTCCGCAAGGTCCGTGAGCGATCAGACGGCGCGCTGACGAACGGTGCTGCTGCGTACGGTGAAGTCGTGTGGTCCTGACGCCTCAATGGTTGGCGTCAAGTCTTCGGAGGCCTGTCGGCCCGACCGGGCGGAAAAGGCCAAATCCGAAGGCGACGGAGGCAAACAAGCCCGATTCTCCGGGGAGAGCGCGAAGTAAGCCGTAAAACCATTGCGCAGGGAATGTCGGAGTGCCTCCGCTGAACCTGTATGCTCGTGTGCGTTTCCTTCTCCCATTTTGCACACGGGACCGCGGGTGCAGCGCGCATCCGGCATTCCCCGCGCCCTCTGATTGGCGCGAAAGTTCATGCAAACCTCAGGCGGATCGCGCCGCGAGAACGCGAAGTCATGCGCGGTGATCTCCCCTCCCTCCACGCGCCCTTG
>Ga0210410_10003381_pt1 | contig 14145 bp, 11 predicted proteins | sample IncBWC4MmetaG_FD_161058 | JGI IMG/M metagenome (GOLD analysis project Ga0210410, IMG submission 161058) | Forest soil microbial communities from Barre Woods Harvard Forest LTER site, Petersham, Massachusetts, United States - Inc-BW-C-4-M | ecosystem: Environmental > Terrestrial > Soil >... | reverse complement strand
GCCGATGGCGCGAACCGCGAACCAGTCATAGAATGTCAGGGTGAAATAGCCCGCCGCGACAAACAGCGCCGCCAGCCAGATCTGGCGCGGCTCGGTCGACCTGATGGCCTCGATCACCTCATTGGAGTCGATACCGCGGAGCATGTGGTAGAGCACATAGCAAGCGATGGCGATGACCGTGATGCTGACCACAACCCCCAGCTTGTGCAGGATTTGCTTCTGGCGCAGAAACGAGACCGCTCTGCGTATTGCTTCCAGCATCTAGACCTCGAATGGCGATCTCGCGACGACGGCTGCCGGGCGGACCCCGCCGACGCTACGCTGCTCCCTGCCCCCTCTGGTAGCGCGTTTTGAGCCGGAGTGGAATTCGCCTGACGACAAATAAAACACGCTTCTTCAACATATTAGGCGCAATTCGTGACAGCCGCTGCACAGTTTTGCTGCATTCCCGCGCCCTGAACAAGGTCGTAAAACACCGGAGCCACCGGCTTTGCGCGGGCACCGCGCGTCGTCAGGCGGCGGATTTCGCCGAAAGCCGCTGGTAGATCAACAGATCGAGTTCCTGCGCCTGGCCGGCCAGACGCTGAGCCGCGCGTTGGCCCAGGCGTTATAGTGCCCGAGCATTCGATAATGGGCGGTCAGGGTCATAGCCAGATCTCAACCCGCGGGCGCGCTGCGCGAAACCACCCGCTCGCGCAGCCACGTTCCCACCGCGCAGCCGCACAGGTAAAGCGCGAACATGATCAGGCCGAGGTCGAGCCAGTAGCCGAAGCGGCCGGGAACGATTCGCGCAAACGCTGCCGCAACCAGTGCCGCCGCCAGCACCGCAAGCCAGCGCGCCAGCGTTTTCGAGACGCCCTGGCCGCGCTGGACCACCGAGATCCAGCCCATCGCCAGACCGAGCAGCAGCGACGCCAAGAGCCAGCCCCAGTAGAATGTCGTCAGATAAACCATCGCTACCTCACCACGAAATCGATGCGGCGGTTTTGCGCCTTGCCTTCTTCGGTATCATTGCCGGCGACCGGTTGGGTGCTGCCATAGCCGACCGGCGTGAACCGGTCCGCGGGCAGGCCCGCCTTGACCAGATAATCGGTCACGGCCTGCGCGCGCTTTTCCGACAACGTCCGGTTGGACGCTTCCTCGCCGTCGGTATCGGTATGTCCGGCGATCTCGATATTGGCCGTCGGACAGCGCAAGGCCGTCTCGATCAAGCGGTCGAGCAGGCCGGCGGAATCCGCGACGATGTCGGCCTTGCCGGATTCAAACCGGATCCTGCCCCGGCCTAGCAATTCGGCGAATAATTGCTGACATACGGTCGCATCCACCGGCGCCGCCGCCGGCTTGACCGAGATTTCCGGCTTGTACTGCCAGCCCGGCGGAAAGTCCTTGCCGAGACCGGCGCGGATCTGGTTGGCCGCCGCCTCGTAAAGCGCGTCGCCCGACAGCTTCACCTCGCGGTCGGAGACCACGAGCGTGCCGGTCGACAGCCGCGACAATGCGCCGAGCGCGGGCACCACCGCGTTGGCAAAGCCCGAGGGCGCACCGACGCTCGCCTTGAGATTGTCGACGACCTTTTCGCTGAAGAACTTGCGTTCCGCCGCCTGCACCAGCGCCGCATGGACATTGTTGTCGGGCACATAGCCGGTCAACGTCAGCGTCACCGCGACCGGATCCTTGTAGGCCTGGAAGACGTAGGGCGGCGCCTTGATGTCGTTGGCCGCGACCGAGTAACCCTCGGGGAGATTTTTCAGCGCCGCCGCGATCGCTTCCCGTCCGCCGAGCTCGCGCGCCATGCCGGAAAGGCTGACCTTGGTATCCGACAGCGTGATCTTGCCGTCTTTCAGTTTGCCGATCTGGTCGAGCAGCAGCAACGCGGCATTGTCGAAACGCGGCGGCGCGCCGCGCGACAGATTCATCTGATCGACGATCTCGACACCGCCAAGACTGGCGCGCGCCGCCTCCACCAGCTTGCCCTTGCTCGCCGGCAATGGCGAACTGCCGCCGAGCCGCACCCGGACGACGTCGCGTTCCGCCGACCAGACGAACGGCTTGGCTTCGGGCACCAGGCGGGTTTCATCTTCGACCAGCCGCACGCCCGGCACAGCTTCCACCGACGCCACCGCGCTCTGACGGCCGTCTTCGGAGAACGCGTCGGCCGCAAACGTCACGTCGCGGCCGGCGACCGATATCCTCCGTTTGTCGAGGACGGTATCCTTCAGTGCCGCAGTCGAACGCTGGGCGAGGTCAGCTTCCAGCGGTTCGGTGCTGGTCCAGGCGGCGATCGCCCAAAAGATGGCCAGCGGAATCACACCCGGCCACCATTTGCTACTCCACCTGAAAAGTCCGTGCATTCGATGTCCTGCGGGGCTTGGCGCCCCGTTTCCGAAGTTCTTCAGCTATTGCTGCATCCCCTGGCACGAACTTCGGAAACGGGGCGCCAGCAAAAACCATGATTCCGGTGCCGTTTGTCGATTTGACGTTCCTGACGCGAATTCGCGGCACCGGTGCAGGAACGTCAAATCGGCGGCACCGCAACGGAGAGAAAACAAACCCTTGCGAGGCTGTCAAACCCGAAATACCACAAAGGGGTAGGGGTGCGGATATTCTATCCGGCTAACCGTTTCTTCAGTGGTCTTTCGCTAATTTCGGCGAGCACTCCAACCCGGCCAGCCGCGCCCGATGAAATCGCTCCGCAACACCGTTATCCGCGCCGGGCTGGAAGCGCTTTACTTCTCAGGTGCGCATTACCTGCTGCGGCCGATCTTCGCGGGCGTCGGCGCGATTTTCATGCTGCACCACGTCCGCCCCAGCGGCAGCGCCCAGTTCCTGCCCAACCGTCACCTCGAAGTCGAGCCGGCGTTCCTGCGCGCGATGCTGGCGCATCTTCGTCAGCTCGACATCGATATCGTCACCATGGACGAAGTGCATCAGCGGCTCTCCGAACGGAATTTCGCGCGGCGCTTTGCCTGTTTCACCCTCGACGACGGTTATCGCGACAACCGCGATTTCGCGCTTCCGGTGATGCGTGAATTTGACGCGCCCCTCACCGTCTATGTCGCCAGCGATTTCGCCGACGGCAGCGGCCGGCTGTGGTGGGTGGCGCTGGAAAAGATGATCGCCGGCGCGACCGCGATCGAGGCCCCGATCGGCGGGGCCATCACCCGCTTCGATACCTCGACGCCGGCGGCCAAGCAGATTGCGTTCGACCTGCTGCATGACTGGCTGCGCGCGTTACCGGGAGAACATGATTTGCAGCGCGAGATTTCCGCGCTCTGCGCGCGGCATGGCGTCGATGAGACCACGATTGCCCGCGACCTCTGCATGTCGTGGGAGGAGTTGAAGGCATTCGCCGACGATCCGCTGGTCACCATCGGCGCGCATACCATCACGCATTGCAATCTGGCGCGGCAGTCGGAAGCGACCGCCGCTTTCGAGATCGACACCAGCCGCGCGCGGATCGAAGCGGCGCTGCAAAAGCCCGTGCTTCATTTCGCCTATCCCTACGGCGACCGGATCGCCGCCGGCCGGCGCGAATTTGCGCTGACGCGGGCATCCGGATTCAAGACCGCGGTGACGACACGGCCCGGCATGATCTTCCCGGAAAGTGCTGTGCACCTGACCGCGCTGCAGCGGGTCTCGCTTAATGGCAATTATCAGGACGCGCGCATCCTGCCGGTCCTGACCTCCGGCGCCGCGACCGCGGTGTGGAACGGCTTTCGCCGCATCGACGCGGCGTAAGACCGGGCTCGCCGCCTTTTCACTTCCCTTCCCCCCTTGTCGGAGAAGGTGCCCACGCTATGCGTGGGCGGATGAGGGGTCTCTATCCGCGAAGACAGACCCCTTACCCGGTGAGCCTTGATCCGAACGAACCGCCTCAAACAGGGCTAGTCGTAGAAGGAACGGCTCATCTCCTGCTGCGGTGGCGCGGTTGCGCCCGCGGAAGCCCGCAGCAGGACCGTGCCGGCGAGGACGTGGAGGATCAAAAACCCGATCGCGACCGTCGCCAGCAGCGGGCTTTCGCTCACGGCGGGAAGCCGGTCCGACGATCCGGCCTGCAATCGCCTTTCATTCACAGGCATTTTCACGACCTCCGCGCGGGGGCGATCAGATGCCGGTACTGCCGGATGATGCGCCGCGCCTGGAGCCGCCGTGACCTGTGCAGTGCGACAGCGATCGAGGCGAAGCCTCTCAGCATTGACCCCGGGAACGAAAATGCCGGAGACCTCTGCGGACCTCCGACGCTACGATGATGCAAACGGAACTCGACTGTGGGATTCGACACAAGAACCTCGCTGAGCGCGTGAGAGCCGACCTCTTTTGGTTGCTCGGATTGCAATCGGAGGTATGCAACGAATAATTGCGTCAAACTTTGCGACAGCCTTTATTTGTCTTTGCCGTTTGCTTGATTTCTCGGCAGGCGCACCGGAACTTCCCTTCTCCCCTTGTGGGAGAAGGTGATCCATAAGCGGCCGTCGCCCGCCGTTCTTAAGGCAGGACGCTGATGCTTTGCATCGGCTTGGGCGAAGCGAGGATCGGATGAGGGGTCTCTATTCGCGGAGAGAACCCCTCACCTGTCGCCTCACTTCGTGAGGCGCCACCCTCTCCCACAAGGGGAGATGGCAAGAGCCGCTTCCTTGACTCATTGTATTCCCGCGCCCAAAACCGTCCGCAAATCAAGGGAGGCATCATGTTCAAGGATCTGTTTTCACTCAAAGGCCGCGTCGCACTGGTAACCGGGGGGTCGCGCGGCATCGGCAAGATGATCGCGGCGGGGTTTTTGGCGCAGGGCGCGGCGAAGGTCTACATCACCGCGCGCAAGGCCGGCCCTTGCGAGGCAACCGCGCAAGAACTTTCAGCCGCATATGACGGCGAATGCATCGCGCTGCCGATCGATATCTCGACAGTCGCGGGCTGCGACAAGCTTGCCGCCGAAATTGTCAAACTTGAGCCGAAGCTCGATATTCTCGTCAACAATGCCGGTGCGGCCTGGGGCGCGGAATTCGACGAATTTCCCGAAAGCGGCTGGGACAAGGTGATGGACCTCAACGTCAAGTCGCTGTTCTTCCTGACCAAGGCGCTGGCGAAACCGCTGCGCGCGGCGGCAAGCCATGAACGGCCCGCCAAGGTCATCAATATCGCCTCGATCGACGGCATCTTCGTCAACCCGGGGGAAACCTATTCCTATGCCGCGAGCAAAGCTGCGGTGATCCACCTGACGCGGCGGATGGCAACCAAGCTGATCAAGGAGAACATCAATGTCACGGCGATCGCGCCGGGCGCGTTCAAGTCCGACATGAATCGCGCGGCGCGCGATCACGCCGACGAGGTGGCGCAGCGGGTGCCCGCCCGCCGCGTCGGAACCGATGAGGATATGGCGGGCGTCGCGATCTATCTGGCGTCGCGGGCGGGCGATTATGTGGTCGGCGCTACCATCGCGGTCGATGGCGGCGTGGTTTACGCCAACGCCGGACTCGAGATCGCGGGGTAAGGGCGGACTGGCGCCGCGGTCGGCAGTGCTCTCCCTCGCCCCGCTCTTCGCGGGGAGAGGGCGTAGGCGGCCTACGGCCGCCGTCCTTGATATAAGAAGAACGCCGATGCGAAGCATCGGCTATGGTGAGGGGCTCTCTCCGCGCGTTGCGATCTATCGATCGACCTGTACCCCCTCACCCGGACTGCTTCGCAGTCCGACCTCTCCCCGCAAGCGGCCGCAAGCGGGGAGAGGTAAGCAAGATCACGTCTCGATCTTCACATACTCGAAGTCGCCGGGCTTGTTGTCGATGCCGACCTTCGGCGGCGAGATCCAGGAGGCGTAGGTGCCCGCCTCGGTGACCGGCGACATCAGCGAGGCGATGAAGTCGCCGTCGTCGGATGACGGCAGCCATTCGCCCTTGCGCCGGTTCCAGGTGGCTTCATCGATCAGCACGCCCTCCGGAGTGGCGTTGATATCCCTGAACTCGCCGATCTGGCGATGGAACGCGACGTTCGGCAGCGTCAGCTTGAAATGATAGCCCGACGTCGTGATGATCTTGTTCCAGCGCAGCATGCCCTTGGCGCAATCCTGCGTGTAGTCGTCGCGCAGCCGCATGTTGAGCGCGGTCAGCGCCGGTTCGTCGACCCGCTTGATCTCGCCATTCACCAGCTTGAGCACCGGATAGGTGGCGTTCTTGAGCTGATGGTCGTCGTCGATCTGGGTTTCCTTATAGCGGCCCTTGATGCCGGCGTTGAAGGCGTTCGCCGCATTGGTCGAGACTTCCGAACCGAACAGATCGAGCGACAGCGAATAGTGCAGATGCAGCTTCTTCTGGATGGTCGGCAGATCGATCACGCCGAGCGCGCGGACCTTTGCGATATCGGTGGGATCGCTGATGCCGGCCGCCTTCATCGCTTCACAGGTGCGCTGCACGACGCGGCTGATGCCGGTCTCGCCGACGAACATGTGATGCGCCTCTTCGGTCAGCATGAAGCGGCAGGTGCGCGACAACGGATCGAAGCCGGACTGCGCCAGTGAGTGCAGCTGCATCTTGCCGTCGCGGTCGGTGAAATAGGTGAACATGAAGAACGACAGCCAATCGGGCGTGGCCTCGTTGAAGGCGCCGAGCATGCGTGGGCTATCCGCATCGCCGGAGCGGCGGCGCAACAACTCATCGGCCTCCTCGCGGCCGTCGCGGCCGAAATATTTCTGCAGCAGATAGACCATCGCCCAGAGATGGCGGCCTTCCTCGACATTGACCTGGAACAGATTGCGCAGATCGTAGAGCGAAGGCGCGGTCTTGCCGAGATGGCGCTGCTGCTCGACCGAGGCGGGCTCGGTGTCGCCCTGGATCACGATCAGGCGGCGCAAGGTGGCGCGATGTTCGCCCGGGACTTCCTGCCAGGCCGGCTTGCCGTAATTTTCGCCGAAGGGAATCACGCGGTTCTCTTCCTGCGGCGCCAGCAGGATCCCCCAGCGATATTCCGGCATCTTGACGTAGTCGAACTTGGCCCAGCCGCGCGGATCGACCGAATAGGCGGTGCGCAGATAAACCAGCGACTGCTGAAAACCCTCCGGGCCCATGTCGCTCCACCAGTCCATGTAACCGGGGTGCCAGCCCTCCAGCGCTTTCAGCACCTGGCGATCCTCCGAGAGATTCACGTTGTTGGGAATCTTGGTCGAGTAATCGACGTTCATGAAGTTCATGGCGTGCTCCTTTGGCCGGTCTCGTGTCCCGGACGCGGTGCAGCGCGAAGCGGTGCGCCGCAGAGCCGGGACCTATTCAGTGGCGATGTGGGTCCCGGTTCTGCAGCGCGTCACTGACGTGCCGCGCAGCGCCCGGGACACGAAATCACACCCGCGTCATATCGAACTGCGCCTTCTGGCCGGTGCCGTAGCGGCGCAGCGCACCGTCTTCGCCGACGGCGTTGGGGCGCTGGAAGATCCAGTTCTGCCACGCCGTCAGGCGCGAGAAGATCTTCGATTCCATCGTTTCCGGCCCGACGAAGCGCAAATTGGCTTCCATGCCGGTGAGGCCGTCGGGCGAGAAGGAGGTGCGCTCCTCGAGGAACACCCGCACCTCGTCGTCCCAATCGATGTCGTCGAGCGCGAAGGTGACGAGGCCGAGTTCCTCGGCTTCCTCGGCATCGATCGCCTTGCCGATCGCGGCCTGCGCGCGATCCAGATCGGACGGATCGGCCTGGAAGCGCGATTGCAGGCGCGTCAGGCCGTGGCTCATCGGATACGGGCCGAAATTCATCGCGGTCAGTTCGATCGCCGGCGAGGCGCGGTTGTCGCCCTGCTTCTGGCCGATCAGCATGTAGGAGCGGTCAGCGGCGAACACGAGTTCGGCCAGCGTGCCGACGAAGCAGGAGCCGGGCTCGACCAGCGTCACCAGCGTGCGCGAGGTGACGTCGATACGCTTCAACACCCTTTTCCAGTATTGCCGGATCTCGTTGGCCAGCCAATGCGCCTTGTTAGCTTCGAGGAAGGCGTCGCAGGCCACGACATTGGCGCGGTCACCATGCGACTTGAACACCAGCATCGCGGTTTCGAGTTCGTTGATGCGCAAATGAAGGATCGCGTCGTCGAGTTCGCGGGCGACCTGCAGCGGCCAGAACGACGCGCCCTGCCCGATCAGGCCGTCGATATCGGCCGGCGGGGCTATCTCGGGCGCCTTGATCGAAATGGTGGCGATCCGTTGCGAGCGGTCGATGTCGACGCTGACAAAGCCGTAGCGGATACTGTTTTCGTCGATGGTGCGGTTGAGCGGCGTCAGGACAACGCCCTTGCCGTTGCCATTGCGCCTGGAGGCGGCGGCGAATTCCTTGGCGCGCTCGGCAACTTTGGCTTCGAGCTTGCTGTTCGGCACGATCTCATCAACCAGCCGCCACTGCACGGCGCGCTTGCCCTTGATGCCTTCCTCGATGGTGCAGAAGAAGTCGGCATGGTCGCGGCGCACCTTGCGCTTGTCGACCACCCGCGTCAGGCCGCCGGTGCCCGGCAACACCGCCAGCAGCGGCACTTCCGGCAGCGACACGGCGGCGGCGCCATCGTCGGCCAGCATGATGTGATCGGTCGCGAGCGCGAGCTCATAGCCGCCGCCGGCCGCGGTGCCGTTGACCACGCTGATGAAGCGCTGGCCGGAATTCTCGGATGAATCCTCGAGCCCGTTGCGGGTCTCGTTGGTGAATTTGCAGAAATTGACCTTGTGCGCGTGGGTCGAGCCCGCCAGCATGCGGATATTGGCGCCGGCGCAGAACACCCGGTTCTTGCCCGAGCGCACCACGACGACCTTCACTTGCGGATGCTCGAAGCGCAGCCGCTGCACGGCGTCGGCCAATTCGATGTCGACGCCGAGATCGTAGGAATTCAGCTTGAGCTGATAGCCCTCGAACAGCCCGGCATTCTCGTCGACATCCATGGTCAGCGTCGCGACATCGTCGGCGACGTCGAGCTTCCAGTGCCGGTAGCGCGACGGATCGGTCTGAAAATCGATGTATTTCGCGCCGCCTGCGAGAACGCGATCTTCGCCTGCCATTGGGCCACCCTGACGATTTTGTTTGGCTTAACTTGTTCGGCTGACTTGCTCAGCTTCATGCACAATAGTGCATGTTTTTGGGTTAGTCTAGTCTAAAACACCAGAACATGCATTTTGTTGCATATTCGGCTGACGACGCCGAAAGCCACCCAATCGGTCTTGGCGAGCTGCGGCCGCGCCAGTTTGGCCGCCAGCAGCGCCGCGAGGCGCGCGGTCGGAAAACCGTCGGCAAAACCGTCGCCGCTGGCCGCCGCATTGCACGCCCCTCCCGATCCTGACCCCGGCCGATGCGTCAGCTGGCCCGCCGTCAATGGCATGGGCAGCCAGCCGTCCAATGGCCTAGGCCGCCCGCCCCTGCGAGCCGTCGACACGCAAAAGCGCGTTTGTGAATTCCGAAATCGCATCCAGCGTCGCCCCGGGGGCCTCCCGATGCGGCTGGTGTCCCGCCCCCGGGATCAAGGTCACATCAACAGGACAATAGCACTCTTCCTGCGCGATCTCGACCTGACGCATGGTCCCATACTGGTCATCCACACCCTGCAGGATCGCGATCGGCACGCGGATATAGGCGAGGAATTCGGAAATATCCCAGGTGCGGAATTTCGGATCGAGCCAGGCGCCGTTCCAGCCATAGAAGGCGTTGTCGACATCCTTGTGCCAGCGGGCGAGCTTCTCTTTCAGGTTCGTGGTCTCGTAGGCGGTCTTTATTTCAGCGATCGAGGTCACCGAAATATCCTCGACAATGAAATGCGGCGCGATCAGCGCCATGCCCTGCACGCGGTGATCCTGATGGCTGCCGGCGTAGATCGCCGCGATCGACGCGCCGTCGGAATGGCCGACCAGGAGGCCGCGGCGAAAGCCGATCGCGTCCAGGAGCTTCGGCAGGACATCGAGCGCCTCGACACGCATGTAGTCGAGCGGCCGCGGCAGCGTGACCGGCGACGAGGCGCCGTACCCGGCGCGGGAGTACACGAACACGCCGGCGCCGGTGGCGGCCTGCAGCTTCTCCGGAAAATCGCCCCACAGCGCGGCCGAGCCGAGGCCTTCATGCAGCATGACAATGGTCGGCGCCTGCTCGGGTGACGGACCGATCATGCGGTATTCGAGATCGGACGCGCCGATGCGGAGGAAGCCGGAGGGGGAGAGGGTGGTCATGGTGTATTCTCACTCCGTCATTCCGGACAGATCGCGAAGCGAGCTGATCCGGAATCTCGAGATTCTCTGATGCGCGATTGCGCACCTAGTTCGCGCTCGCGCGCGCCCCGGAATGACGACTTCAATTATGATCGCGTAACTTGAAGCGCTGGATTTTTCCGGTCGCCGTCTTCGGCAAGCTCTCCACCACAGCGATCCAGCGCGGATATTTCCACGGGCCGATCTTCTGCTTGACGTGTTCCTTCAGTGCCTCATGCAGTCCCTCGGTTTTGCTATCCGCGCGCAGCACGACGAAGGCTTTCGGCTTCAACAGCCCTTCCGGATCGGCCTCGGGCACCACGGCGGCTTCGAGCACGGCCGGGTGGGTGATCAGCGCGCTCTCGACCTCGAACGGCGACACCCAGATGCCCGACACCTTGAACATGTCGTCGCTTCTGCCGCAGAAGGTGTAACGGCCGTCGGCATCCCTGATGTATTTGTCGCCGGTGCGGGTCCAGTGGCCCGCGAACGTCTGGCGGCTTTTGCTGCGCTGGTTCCAGTAGCCCTCGCCGGCCGAGGGCGCATCGACCAGCAACTCGCCGACCTCGCCATCGGGCACATCGTCGCCGGCGTCGTTCACCAGCCGCACCTTGTAGCCCGGCACCGGACGGCCCGACGTGCCGTATTTGATGTCGCCGGGCGCATTGGAGAGGAAGATGTGCAACAGCTCGGTCGAACCGACGCCGTCGAGAATGTCGACGCCGAAGCGTGACTTCCAGGCGTTGCCGACCGATTCCGGCAGCGCCTCGCCGGCGGAGGTGCAGACCCGCAGGCGGTTGCCGCCGCGTTCATGCTTCATCGTCTCGTCGTTGAGCATCGCCGAGAACAGCGTCGGCACGCCGAAGAAGATGCTCGGGTTATATTTGTTCATCAGCGCGAACATGGTCGCCGGCGTCGGCCGCTCGGAATTGAGCACGGTGGTGGCGCCGACCGACATCGGAAACGTCAGCGCATTGCCGAGGCCGTAGGCGAAGAACAGCTTTGCCGCGGAAAGCCCGACGTCGTCCTCGCGAATGCCGAGCACCTGTTTCGCATAGGTATCCGCGGTCGCCGCGAGACTGGAATGCAGATGCCGCACACCCTTGGGCATGCCGGTCGAGCCCGACGAATACAGCCAGAACGCCGGCTCGTCGGGATGGGTCGCGGCGGTCGCGAATGAATCGCTTTCGTGCGCCAGCTCGTCCGACAATTTCTTGTGGCCGTGCGCATCGTCGCCGGACACGATGACATGTTCGAGGTCGGGCATCCGCCCGACCATGTCCTTCACCACGGGCAGCAACGCTTCGGAAATGAACAGCACACGCGCGCGGCAATCGGCCAGCACATAGGCGTATTGATCGGAGGTCAACAGCGTATTAAGCGGCACCGGCACGATGCCGGCGCGGATCGCGCCCAGAAATACCGCCGGAAAATCCGTCGTATCCAGCATGATCATGGCGACGCGCTCTTCGCGGCGGACGCCGAGCCGGCGCAGCATGTTGGCGACGCGGCAGCTCTGTTGCTGCAGACCGCGATAGCTGAGTTCGGAAACGGTATCGGTGAAGGCGAGCTTGTCGCCGCGGCCCTCTTCGACATTGCGGTCGAGCAGCCAGGTCACCGCATTGTAGGAACTGCCGCTCATGGCGCGTCCCTCCAGCCCAATTCCCCAAGCGTAAAGCACGCCACGACGTTTCTCCCCAGTATTAAGAATTATAATTCATAGAAAGCCACTACGCACGCTTGCTGTCAATCCTCATCGGCATTATGTTTCCTGGAGCCGGGCTCTAACTGCGCCAGAACCCGACTCCAGTCTTTTGGTTTGACGCGTTTTCTCCACGCGAACCGGTGCCCACTTCGCTCGAAAACGCTACGGGGGGATATGACCGAAAATAGCGATCCCGAAATCGATTTCCTGGAGCAACTCGGCCAGCGCGTGCGCACCATGCGCGCGTTGCGCGGCATGTCGCGCAAGGTGCTCGCAAAGGTTTCCGGCATTTCCGAACGCTACATCGCGCAGCTCGAAAGCGGGAAAGGGAATGTCTCGATCGTGCTGTTGCGCCGCGTCTCGAACGCGATGGGCGCCCATCTGGAAGATCTCATTCCCGCCGCCGAGCCGGTGCCCGACTGGGCCGTGATCCGCGATCTGCTGCGGAAAGCCTCGCCCGGACAGATCGCGCAGGCCAAGAACGTCCTTGCAGATGGCGCAGCATCAGCGCAGCGGCATCTGTCGTTTTCCGGTATCGCCCTGATCGGCCTGCGCGGCGCCGGCAAGTCCACCCTCGGCAAGATGCTCGCCAAAAAGATCGGCTGGAGCTTTGTCGAACTGAACAAGGAGATCGAGGCGCAGAACGGATTATCCGTTGCCGAGATCATCGCGCTCTACGGCCAGGAAGGTTTTCGCCGCATGGAGCAGGCGGCGCTGACGCAATTGCTGGCACGGAAGGAACTGATGGTGCTGGCGACCGGCGGCGGCATCGTCTCCGAACCGCTGACCTTCGACCTGATCCTGTCGTCGTTCTACACCATCTGGCTGAAGGCCGAACCGGAAGAACACATGGCGCGGGTGCGCGGCCAGGGCGATCTGCGCCCGATGGCGGACGATCGCTCGGCGATGGCCGAGCTGCGCAACATCCTGTTGAGCCGCGAGCCGCTCTACGCACGGGCGTCGGCGGTGGTCGATACGGCGGGGCTCAGCGTCGACGCGGCTGCAGCCCGACTGAGCGACGCGGTGGCGCCGGTGCTGCAGAACGAGTCGCGGATGTTCGCGCGGGGCTAAGTCTCGTGTCCCGGACGCGGTGCAGCGTGCAACGCTGCTCCGCAGAGCCGGGACCCATCCCGATGGACCCCGGATCGGCGGCGCATCACCATAGCGCGTCAAAGACGCGCGTAAACGCGCTGGTGGTGCTGCGCAGCATCCGGGGAACGCATCCAGAAATTTTCTCCTCCATCACAACAACATCGACTTCACCTGTTCCGCGCCCTCACGCAGCAGCGGCAGGAACCGGTCGATCATTTCACCGGCCGAGATGCGATCGACATGCGCGCCCATGTTGATCGCGGCGATGATGGCGCCGTCATAGCGGCGGATCGGCACGGAAACCGAACGGAAATGCGGCTCGGCCTCGCGATCGACCAGCGAATAGCCCTGCGCGCGGTCAGCGATGATGGCGGCGAGCAGCAATTTTGGATCGGTCACCGTATGCGCCGTCATCGGCGCGCGGTGCATCGCCGCCAGTCTTGCCGCGAGTTCGGCATTGTCGAACCGGCCGAGCATGGCGCGGCCGACCGAGGTGCAGAAGGAAGGCAGGCGGTAGCCGATATCGAGGCCCGCCGAAAACATCCGCGCAGGACTGCCGCGCGCGATGAACACGACCTCCTCGCCATCCAGCACCGCGAGCGAGCTGATCTCCTGCGCGGATGTCGCGATCCGGTCGAGCACCGGCTGCAGCACCGTCACGACCTGACTCGAACGCAAGAATGACGCGGCCAGGGTCAGCACGTGCGGGGTGAGCGTGAACAGCTTGCCGTCGGTCGCGACAAAGCCGGCGCGTTCGAGGGTGAAGAGGATACGTCGCGCGGTCGCGCGCGGCAGCTCCGCTGCGCGCGCGAGGTCGCTCAATGTCATCGGGCCGCTGGTGGTGCCGAATTTCTGCAGCAGGCGCAGACCGCGGTCGAGACTCTCGACGAAGTCGGTGGCACGCTCGTCGCTATCGCCGCGCTTCAGCTTAGGCATGTCGCGCTCCACGGCGCCCGCGCCGGTCAAAGATTGTGCTTGCCGTCCCGCAGATGCATGTCATAATTCGCCCATAAGTTCAATAGGCGAACAAAATAGCTCCCGACCGAAGGATGCACCGCCATGATGAGCCAGGAAGCGAACGACCTGATCACGCGCACCGGGCGACAAGACCCCTGCGGGAAGCTGATGCGTATGTACTGGCAGCCGGCGGCGCTGCTGGACGAG
>Ga0210410_10003380_pt1 | contig 14152 bp, 10 predicted proteins | sample IncBWC4MmetaG_FD_161058 | JGI IMG/M metagenome (GOLD analysis project Ga0210410, IMG submission 161058) | Forest soil microbial communities from Barre Woods Harvard Forest LTER site, Petersham, Massachusetts, United States - Inc-BW-C-4-M | ecosystem: Environmental > Terrestrial > Soil >... | reverse complement strand
TAGCGTTGTCGCTTCGGCCGCTATGATGGGCCCGGCCACGACCGCCCGCAGCAGCTACACGCTCGACCGACGCAACGGTGCCACCATGCTCACCATATCGTTCGGGCATCTCATCGATGCTGTTCTTTACAGTCTCGGAGAGGCCACGGAGTTGTCGTCGCTCATGGCGACGCAGCGCACGCAGATTAAAGTCACTGATACGAACGAAAGCCTTCCGATGACCGCTTCGGACCAGATTATCGTGAACGCGCTGCTCGAAAGCGGCGCCGTAATGTCAGTGCACATGCGGGGCGGGGTTTCACGCGGCACGAATCTGCTGTGGGAGATCAACGGCAGCGAGGCAGACCTGGTGGTTACGGCGGACACACCCTTCGTTCATTTCGGCCCCTTGCATTTGAAGCTAGGGCGGGGATCGACCGCAGCGCTCGAGAGCCTACCGGTCGTCGACGATGTGCCGGATGTACCAAGCCAGTTGAAGGGCGGCCCAGCGTTCAACGTCTCATGCTTATACACAAGATTCGCAAGCGACATCCGCAATGGCACACAACTCTGCGCCAGCTTCGACGATGCGGTACGCCGTCACCACCTCCTAAACATCATCGAGAAGTCCGACAGCCTCGGCAAACGCTTGCGTGTCGCCGAATGAGAATGCGCGCGGCTCGAGGGTCGGTATCGAACTTCAATGAATAAGAACCAGAGAGGCGTTGGATTTCGCGATATCAACGGCATGGAGCGGTAAGGAAATCGAGTTTAATATCCGAGCCAATGCGATTGGCCACTTGGAGAGGCAAAGTCAATATGGTCGATCAAACTAAGCGAAGTCTCCTTGCGGCGGCGGGAGCCGGAATGGTTCTCGGAATTGCTGGGGCGAGGGGCAGTGTTGCGAAGGCACCATCGGAATCGCGGCTAAAGTTGATCGGGACCGAAGAGCATTTTGCCACGCCGGAATATATCGAAACTTTCCTCAAGCTGACGGCCAACAGCACATCATTGGGGGACCAATACGCTCGTATGTTCGTATCGAAACCGGAGAGTAGGAGGCTACTCACCGACTTTGATCTCAGAATCGCGGACATGAACCGTTATGGTGTGGATTTGCTTCTGTTGAGTTTAGTGGCTCCGGGCGTCCAGGCGTTCAGCCCCGAGGAGGGCACTGCACTGGCACGTAGCGTGAATGACGAAATGGCTGTGATAATTAAGCAGCATCCTGGGCGACTTGCGGGTCTCGCAGCGGTGGCGCCGCAGGATCCCCATGGCGCTGCCCAGGAGGTTGATCGCGCGATTGCGCAACTCGGCTTGAACGGTATCGTCATCAATTCTCATACCAATGGTGAGTTTCTGGATGACCCGAAGTTCTGGCCTATATTTGATGCCTGTGTCAGGAATAATGCGGCAATCTATTTACATCCCACGTTTCCGCCAGACGCAATGATAGTTCCCTACGAAAAGTACCAACTCCAGGGTGCCCTGATGGGTCTTGGTGCGGAATGTAGCCTGCATGCCGCAAGACTGATTTTCGGGGGAATCTTTGATCGATACCCGGAGTTACAGATCGTTCTTGGTCATGGAGGGGAGGGGCTTCCTTACTGGCTGTATAGATTCGACAATATCCACGCTCTGCTGTTGTCGGTGAAAGCTCCCGGGATGGTGCCCCTGAAACGTCGTCCCAGCGACTATGTCCGATCCAACTTTTACGTCACCACCAGCGGAATGTTCTGGAATCCCGTTCTCGAGTTTTGTGTGAAGGCGGTAGGGGCCGATCGTATCCTCTTCGCCGTCGATTCTCCGTTTGAGAATTTGGGAGAGGCAGCCGATTTTATGAGGAATTCGCCATTGTCGGCTAAGGACAAGGCGCTGATCGCGCACGGCAACGCACAAAGGATCTTTCAGATCAAAATGTGATCGGGCGCCTTGTCCGGCGACCGCTGGGTACAGAAAGACAGGGTCTAGCATGGAGCGTGCGAAACAACGTTGCTCTTGGGCGATAGAAGGAACAAGGACGAATCGCCAGAGCGAATGCTATGACGAGGGCATTACCAAGTACTTCAGATTGCCGGGCGCGTATTAGGAATCGGCCAGGCCGATTCAATAAACGATTTTCGATAGCTCTACGTCACATGTCTTGAATCGTCATGCATCAGAAAACATCGACGCCGCAGCAAACATTAGTGCGGACTTCTTTTTCATAAGCGATATGGATGGTGGAGATACTAAAGCATTATTGGAGGCAATGAGCAGCGTCGGCCAAGATCGCCTTTCCAATTGAAGACGAAATGAGCACACCAGTGACGAGCAGAGTCAAAAGCCGTCGAAGGGGCAAATGCCAAACCTTCAGGCGCGTCGGGTTGGCATCTCTCAAATTCAACATTTGGTGAAATGGCAAGACTGAGCAGTTGTTGTCAAAGCCCTGAGCCAACACGCTAATTCTGGATCCGGTTGCTGAACCCAGAGCATGGAACTCAAGCGGAAATGGTGGGGGACACGACAACCGGTGACGTTGGAAGGCAAATCCGCAAGAGGCTGCTGTCGACGATATTCGTCGTTTGCCGTGGAACTTCAATTACGCAGCGGCCCAGTCGGGCACAGGGGGGACTTTACGATGTATAACAGACCAGCGGCGGCAGCATTATTCCAGAAGTACAACTCGCGACTCTTTCTCGGCGCTATAGGGGATGGACTCCGAAAGACAGAGCAGGCTACTGCTTCTACATCAGAGACGGCCCATTTATTTCCTCTCCGCGAGAGAGGCCTGCACGGAACGGTTTCTGGCTTAAAGATCCTTCCTGCAGGCTGGTTTGCCGTTCTCGCTGCCCTAACCCTCGCGAGGTACGCGTTCGCGGACGAGCCTGGCGCCCTTCCGTCAAGGCATGCTGATGAGAAGAGCACGGGACTCGAAGAGATTACCGTGACTGCCACAAAACGGGACACAAGCCTCGAAAAGACGCCAATCTCGATATCCGCAATGTCGGCAAGCGCGATCGAGGAACATCGTGTCGTGAACATGACCGATGTTGGAGAGGCCGTTCCCAGTCTTGTCTATTTGCCCCAGTCAGGCTTTGAAACCTACCTTTCAATTCGCGGCAACGCGACAATTGACGACTCGACTGGTACCGATCAGGGTGTCAGTATGTTTGTCGATGATATCGTTAGAGTAAGCGTGGCGGACCTGCAACCTGAGCTCTTCGATATGAATCGGGTCGAAGTTCTAAATGGGCCGCAAGGAACTCTATTTGGACGTAACTCGATCGGTGGCGTCGTGGCTCTCTACACGAATAATCCCGTTTTTAAGCAGGATGCACAGACGGAGGTCACCTACGGAAACGAAAATCTGGTCGAGGCGAAGGGGATGTTCAATGCACCGCTCATAGCCGATACACTTGCTTTGCGCGTAGCTCTGACAGGGCGCACCCACGATGGCTACATCAAGGATGTGACGACACAAGATACACTGGGCAGCGAACATTTAGGGACTGCTCGCGCCAAACTACTCTTTGTGCCTTCAGACGATCTTCGAGTGATCCTTGGATTCGACTACTTGAAACGCACAGGAAGCGAGGCGACTTTGTTATCAAGTACCTTTCGTCCCGCCTTGTATCCAAGCCTTCAACTCGATGATCCACTGCGGACCGCTCAGGGAATTGCCGGAAGGTTGAGCCAAGAGAACTGGGGCGTAACTGGTCGAATGGATTGGACGACCGCCATCGGAACCCTAACGTCCATCACGGGCTATCGCCATGTTTTCGCATCCAACCAGCAGTCCACCACGGCGGATCCTCTCGATGCGGCATTCTTCACCGGGTCTGAACACGATCATCAAATCACGGAAGAGCTCCGACTGGCGTCGGCGGCCGGGCAGCCGCTTACTTGGATCGCCGGACTGTACTACCTGAACTCTTACAAAGAGCGACCGCTCTCGTTCGATATCAACGTCATACCGGGGTCATTCTTTTCAACTATTCCCGGCATCGCGCCGGAAGTCTTCTACGTCGTCAATCAAAACACGACGACTCGAAATTACGCGGGGTTCGCAGACGCTACTTATAATTTTACCCCTAAGCTGGCGCTCGACGTCGGAGCTCGATACACGTGGGAGTCCAAATCGGGATATTCGTTCATTAATCCTAGCAATACAGTAGTCGGCCCCCCGGTTGGCGCCAACTACTCGAGCTCGTGGTCGGCCTTTACGCCAAAGATGACGCTGACTTATTTGCCCACCTCGGAGCTTCTAACTTATGCCACGATCTCGCGGGGATTCGAAAGCGGCGGCTACAATGTGCAAGGAACGGACCAGGCTGCGTTGAGCACGCCGTTCAATCCCGAGTACATGTGGAACTACGAGATCGGCACCAAATACGATGGCTTGGATCACCGGCTGAAAATTAACGTTAGTGGTTTCGTCGACAAATATACGGACCTTCAACTCGTGGCATTCAACAGCACGGCTCTTACATTCGCGACCACCAATGCAGGTACTGCCACCGTACGCGGAATAGAGTCGGAAATAAGCGCGGCCCCCACGGACTGGTTGACCCTGGGACTGCAGTACAATTATCTATACGGGAGGTTCACTCGCTATGTGATCGACAATGGCCCTGGGCAGCCCCCCACGGTCAATACCGGCAATAATCTTCCCTACGTGTCTCCCCATAAAATAACCGGTAGCACCGAGGTGCATTTTGATATTCCGGGGGACCGGCATCTGGGTCGAGTCACCATTGGGGGCGACTATACTTACCGCGGTCCCATCTGGTTCACGGCCGCCAACGACACGCCTCAATATCTCCACGACAAAACGGCTTGGAAGGGACTGGTCAATTTGAATGCGCTATGGACGTCGGACAGTGGTCGATGGAATCTGCAATTCTGGGCAAAGAATGTCACGGATTTACATTCAGTTATCCAAGTCACGACCGCTACGGCCGTATGGGAAACTCCGGCTGAAGCAGCAAATCCCAACGATGTTCTCTCTCAACTATTTCTAATACCGCCACGCACCTTTGGTGTGACACTTCGGTGGAAGATGTAAGTCGACTCGAGATTGCTAAATGGGGCGCATACAGCATTTACCGAGCAGGCTCATCTGCGTGACTCTCGTCTGGGTGCTGGCAGTCACGCGGTTGATTGCCGCCTCGGAGTCATCCGTGGCGGTGTATAACATCACAAAGTCGATTCCTCTGGGTGCGCCCGACCATTGGGACTATGTCACCTATGACCCCTCGACTCACCGCGTATTTGCGGCACACGAGACCTCGATTGCCGTCATTGATGGTCGATCTGGCGCCATATTGGGCAGCGTGCCGGTGTCGGGAGCCAATGGAGTCGCCGTAATTTCCTCGATTGGTAAGGGATATGCGGGCAGTTCGGCAACGAAATCCGTGCTAGTGTTCGACTCGAATCGGTTCACTATCCGCAAGACATTGCCAGCGGATGAAGGTACCGACGGCGTGGTTTATGACCCGGCTAGCAAGCGAGTATTTGTCATGGAGGGTGATTCGCAGAAACTTCTCGTTATTGACACTGACAGCGATTCGGTCGTTGCCAAGATCGCGCTGCGTGGAAAACCGGAATTCGCGGCCGCCAACGGCGCGGGAAAGCTCTATGTCAACATCGCAGACAAGCGCGAGATTCAGCGAATCGACACCCGAACGGCGACGGTGGAGGCTTCTTGGAGTATCGCGGCCTGCGAGTCTCCGCATGGCCTGGCGATTGACGCGGCTTCTCACCGGCTTTTTTCTACCTGTCTGAATTCCAAAATGTTTGTCGTTGATGATGAGGACGGCCGAATCGTCGCGATCCTCTCCATTGGGTTCGGGAGCGACACCGCCGCCTTTGATACCACGCGCAAGCGAGCAATGAGCTCGAACTGGGATGGCACGCTCTCGGTCTTTAGCGCCGTGGAATCCGATCATTATGTTTCGATGGGCGAGGTTCCTACGCAGCCGCTGGCACGCACAATGGCCGTCGATTCGGAATCCGGTCGGGTCTACCTCATCGCCGCCGATCGAGTGGACGTCGACCTGTCAGCGACTAACCTTCGCAGGCGCTATGGCGTGCGACCCGGGTCGGTGCGGCTTCTTTTTTTGGACCCGACGAGCTGAGTGCTGGTATCCGCGGAAGCGATGGCGCTTGCGGATTGTAATCTGATTTGGAGTCGGCCTCCTTTGCTGGCGTCATTTCTTTTCATTACCACGAGAGCACCGTGCTGGTGGATCGCATTCTCCCGGCAAGTCAGCTTTCGAGGGCTTGCTACGCATTCAAATCGTTCATTTGCGCACATGGTAGCTACCGAACACACGAATCACATCGCCGGTTCGCTGGTGTAATTCGATTCGTCCCGTTTTAGCCTGCTCGAAGACGCTCGCCACGTCGATCTTGGCGGCTGGACCCCACATCGAGCTGTGCGGGAACTCTTCGAGCGCAAACCATCGCGCATCGAGCGACTCGGGTGGCGCTGGCGTGGGTATTACCATTCGATTGAGAACGGCTATAAAACAAAGGTAGACCTGATTCAATTCAGGCAGACTAACAAATGCGTTTGGCAGCAACTGTTCGCTTTGGATCTCGATACCCACCTCCTCGGCTGTCTCGCGGATCGCCGCCGCTTCAAGTGATTCGCCGGCTTCAACGTAACCTCCCGGCGGCGCCCAAGTGCCGGCATAGGGAGGCAATCCACGCTTCATGAGTAGTATCTTGTCTTCGGCAAACGGGGCGACCAGCACGAGAACTTGGGGGCCGGCATAGACCATTTTTTTGCAGGCTGTGCAATACGTTGATCCAAAGTGGCCGGTACCAGATCGGTCCTCCGTCAGTGGATTTGCACAATAGGTGCAATACCTGATGTTAGCGTCTCTCTTCATTTGCAAAGCGGAGTGCCTCCGTCAAGTACACTCTTTCCAGTTGCAGCTGCCTGGCAACATAGCACCGTGTCCGGAAATGGTAGTTTACGACTCCTGACCAATAATGGCCATGTCCACGGCCGGGATCGACGGCACGAAGCGATCCACCCGGACGCCTCAATTATCTCATTGAGTTTCGCGGCGTTGTTGGCGATGACGAGTTTGGTACAAAGCGAGCGCGGTGGAGATGGGCGTGAGTTCCTCACGACGTGGCCCATGGTGGGGCGGATCGCCGATAGTGAATGATGCGCTGGAATTGATGGAGCGTTCACCATTCCAAGACCTCGGCTTCCCGCCTACCGACCCATAGGGCGAGATGATGCCTCTAATCCGTAACCATTATCTCTGGAGATGTTGACGACAGTTATTATGGTTGCGGCCCCAATGAGCCAGAAGAGGTAATCCGACAGTGGCACGACCAAAGGTGATCGTTCAGGTTTACCCCATGCTTCCTTCGGACGGAGAGGAAGGTCGAAAGGCGAGTCGGCCTCTTGGTCGAGACAGTGCGCTCTATCACAAGGTCATCCACGACTATACGGAGGTTCTGGCCGAGGCGGAGAGGCTGGGCGTGTGGGGAGCGTGTTCGATCGAGCATCACCTGCATTCGGAGGGCTATGAGGTCGGCCCTGCGCCGGGGGCGCTGAACGCCTACTGGGCGGGGAAGTTCTCGAAGCTGCATGTGGGGGCGCTCGGCTATGTGATGGCGACCCAAGATCCGATTCGCGTTGCCGAGGAAACGGCGGTGATCGACCATCTGAGTGAAGGGCGTTTCTTCGTCGGCTTCGCGCGGGGATATCAGTCACGCTGGACGAACATTCTGGGTCAGTTCTCCGAGAGTGTGGCGGCCGTGTCGGACGGCGGTGCCGATGACCAGAAGAACCGCGATATCTTCGAGGAGCGCGTGGACATGGTGCTCGACTGCTGGACGCAGCCATCGGTCAAGCTCGACGGCAATTACTACAAGGCACCTTATCCGTCCGACACGGGTGTCCGGGGCTATCCGGCCTGGAAGATCAGCCGTGACGCGGGGACCGAGGGCGAGGTCGACGAGAACGGAGCGATCCGGCGCGTGAGCGTGGTGCCCGCGCCCTACCAGCAGCCACATCCGCCGGTGTTTGTCGCGACCAGCAAGAGCGATGCATCGATTTCCTATTGCGCGCGCAAGGGCTTCATTCCCTGTTATTTCTCGAATTTCGACAAGATCCGCCAGCACAGCAAGATCTATGTCAGCCAGTCGGCAACCTCCGGCCATCCGGTGCGCATGGGCGAGAAGCAGAACATAGTGCGCTGGGTCCACATCTGCGACAACGAAGCGGATTACAATCGCAAGCTGCGCGACTATGAGGTCGATATCTACAAGAACTTCTACGCGCCCTTCTTCCCGCAGTTCCCCTCCGATCCGGGCACGGACTTTGTGCAGAATATCAAGGACTCGGGCATCTATATCGGCGGCACGATCGAGCAGGTCAGACAAGCCTGGATCGATATCTATTCGGAGTTCCCCGCCGAATATATCACCCTCATCTTTCACTACGCACAACAACCCAAGGACGACGTCATCGCCACGCTCACGCGATTCATGACCGAGGTGGTGCCCCATCTGGAAACCCCAGACAGCCAGACACACAAACCTTCGCCGCAGCGTAAGCCACATATGGTGTAGGGCCTTCGGGAGCGCGCTTGATCCTGTTACATTTCATGAACGAAGGCGCCACCGACCAAGGATGGTCGCCCAGTAGCAGTGCGAACGCGATGAAGCGTCTCGCGCTCGTATGAATGCCCAGATGACGAAGGTCGATCCGAGTATCGACAGTGCCACATTTCGCCGAGTGCTGGGCCACTATCCGACGGGGGTCAGTGTCATCACATCGCTGGACCCCGCAGGCGCACCGGTCGGCCTGGTGGTCGGATCCTTCACCGCAGTGTCGCTCAATCCCCCGCTGGTCGCCTTCTTCCCGGACAAGGGCTCGACGAGCTGGCCTCGAATTGAGCGTGCGGGTCGGTTCTGCGTCAATATATTGGCAAGGGACCAGCAGGATCTGTGCAAGCGTTTTGCCGCGAAGGGCGAAGATAAGTTCGCCGGTCTGAGCTACGAACTATCTGCCGCCGGCTCTCCCGTACTGAAGGATATTGTCGCTTGGATCGACTGCACAGTGCATGCGGTCCACGAGGCGGGTGATCATTTCATCGTTCTCGGCCGGGTTCTCGAACTTGACATCGCAAAGGCGGGCCAGCCTTTACTCTTCTTTCGTGGCGGCTACGGCAGCTTCTTACCGTATATGGGAATCGGAGATGACTCGCCTCACCACACTCATCGACCCGTCGAGTGAGCAGGTTGCCGAGGGCGCGCTCCTAGTGCGGTTGGTGAGGAAAGCCTGACTATGGCCGGCCGCTATCCAGCGCCGGTAAGAATGACCACGCGAACGGATTTGTCTTCTTCGGTGAGGTGAACAATTTCTGCCAGCCGGTGCGCTGTTGCACGGCTTATCGCGTTGCGGGCCGCTGGCCGATTGAGCGTAACGAGGGCTATCTGGTTGGGGCATCATTCATAGAGTACGGTCGACGGGTCTGTGACTGTCATCTTTCTTTTGGGCGTCTACTTTGTGCTTCGTTCAAGGCCGGATTGATGGTGACTGCTTACCAGTGCGCAAGCGGTAGCCCGGACACCGGAGACGTCAAATAAGGTATCGTCGTGGCTTTCAGCCCGCCCAGATAAACCGTGCTGAGATCAGGGCCGCCAAATGTGATGCTCGCCAACCACGGCGCGATCGTGCCGCCGGTTGCCGCAAGCGTCTCGATACTCACGGGCGTGCCCGCCGCGAACTCCGCCTCGAGCCGGTCGGTGCTGGCCGGATCGCCATCGTCCAGAAGTTCCAGCACATCTCCTTCTGGTGTGATTGCGATCAACCGGTCGGCGAATACCATTGCCACCCACAAATTGCCATACGCATCGAAGGTGATGCCATCGACAAGGCCGCGACCGAGATTCGAAGGTCCGAAAACCTCCTTGTTAGTCAACGAGCCATCTGGCTGGACACGCATCCGACTTACCCGCTTGCCCGACGTCTCTGCAATGTAGAGCCACTCCTCTGCGGCGTCCAGGCGCACCTCGTTGGTGAAATAGAAGTTATCGGCTACGATCCGCGGTCCCCTATCATCGAGAAGCACGATGTACCCATCCGCGACACTTGAGCAGATCGCATCGCTCCAGGGATTGATGCGGGTAGAGACCGTGACCCAGATCCGGTCGTGCGAGTCCCGAAGCACGAAATTGACCTTGCCGATCGGTTTGCCGTCGATTTTGTCCAGCAGAATCTTCGTGTCGCCGCTTCTGCTCATGACCTCGAGTCGATCGGTACCGAAGTTGGAAATCAGAATATCGCCGTTGCGGGCAAAGGCCAGACCGTTGGGGAGCGTTCCGTAGAGCAGACTTCGGGTACTGTCTCCCGCAAGATCGAAATGCGCGTCAACCGATTGGGTGATTAGCGACTGCGTCCCGTCCGGACGGATCTGCATGACGCCGCCGCGCGCATCGGCGCTCCAGAGCGTTCCATCCCGCTCGGCTAAGATGCTTTCTGGGCGCTGGAGATCGTGGCCGACGGTGCGAATGGCCGCGCGATCGATTGTCCAGGCCAACAGAGGGTTGCGCCCGGCGGCTCGACGGCCAATGGACATTAGACTGCGATCTTCATGGCTGCTGGGCCCTTCAGCTTCAGAATTTCCCGAGTCTCATCCGGACTGGCTACACTCAACGACAGCGCATCGAGGATAGTGCGCACGCGCCGAACCTGCGCAGCATTGCTGCGCGCCAGTTCGCCTGGGCCATCCCATAGGGAGTCCTCGAGGCCGACACGGACATTGCCGCCAATGACTGCCGACATCGTTGCGATGGGAATCTGCGATTTGCCGCTGCCTAGGACAGACCAAATATAGTCGTTGCCAAACAGTCGATCGGCTGTTCGCTTCATCCCCAACACATCTTCGTAGTGGGCACCAATTCCTCCGCGAATGCCAAATACCGACTGAATAAAGATCGGAGGGTTTAGAAGTCCGCGGTCGAGAAAATGGGCGGCCGCATAGAGATGACCGATGTCATAGCATTCAACCTCAAAGCGAGTGCCAGTCTCACTGCAGGATCTAAGTATGTAAGCGATATCGCGAAAGGTATTGCGAAACACAAGGTCATCACTGTTTTCAAGATACGGGCGCTCCCACTCGTATTTGAAATTATTGAAGCGCTTGAGCATTTCGTATAGGCCGAAATTCATTGTGCCCATATTGAGCGATGCGATCTCGGGTTCGAACACCAGCGCCGGCTTCAGCCGCTCCTCGAGTGGGAGGGTGGGTGAACCTCCGGTCGTGATGTTGATGACGACATTGCTAGAACTAGCGATCGCCGGGAGGAACTGACGATAGATATCTGGATCTTGTGTTGGTTGGCCCGTCTTTGGGTTGCGGGCGTGGAGATGGACGACCGATGCGCCGGCAGCGGCCGCCTCGATGGCAGACGCGGCTATTTCGGCAGGCGTTACCGGCAGGTAAGGCGACATTGAAGGTGTGTGAACGGAGCCCGTAATGGCGCAGGTAAGAATGACTTTCTTCATGGTTTAGTCTCCCGTTGTGCCATTAGTAGCGGTTGCCGGTCTGTTATCGATTCGCCCGGGCGGCGCCTACCGGAAAGGACCGGGCCTCTTCCCAGCTTTGGCTTGGATCGCACGCGGATGATCTTGTGATAGAGCGCGCTATCACGCCCAAGAGGGCCGCCCGCCTTTTGAGCCTCCTCCCTGTCCGAAGGAACCATGGGGTAGACCTGAACGATTACCTTCGGTTGCGCCATTTTGAGACAAGCTCTCTGACTCCATTGGGTCGCGCAATAGTAGCTGTCGTCGACAGATCTAGAGATAATAGTTACGGATTAGAGGCATCATGACGCTCTATGGGTCGGTTGGATCTTCGACATGCCCGCGGCTTCGTGGCAGCATACGGGAACGCCGGAGCGGGGGAGGAACTCGCCCATGCCCGGTGCGTTGATGATGCTCTCCAAGGGCGGCGTCACGGTCGACCACATCGATGCGGTCGGCATCCCTTCATCGACGGCCAGTTAAGACCCACAACTCACAATAGATTGTATTTTTTAATCTGAGCCATCATGTTCGTTTATTTGTCAGTGCATGGCAACACTTGCAATATGCCCTATCGATCCGACTCTGCTCACAAGGAATACGGAAAATGCCGAAGCAATTAGCCCGCGTTGAAACCCATGGCCACTACATCCCGCCGGCCGTGTTCGGCGCTGCGGGCGAGTATGGTCCTGAAGAGATCTTCGATAACGAGGCGAAAACCTGGAGTTTCCGCGCGGGTAAGTTCAAGACGGAGCCTACAAAAATGAGCGGCCCGAAGGACAAGGAATGGAAGCTTCCTCCGTCGGACCCACGGCTTCGTGTGGCCGAGATGGACAAGCTCAATATCGACGTCATGGGAATCTCTGCGAGTCCGGTTATTTACTGCTATGGCGCCTCCGTCCGCGACGGCATCAGGTATGCTCAGGTTTATAACGACGAGTTGGCCAAGTACTGTTCGCAGGCGCCAGAGCGCCTGTTTTTTATTCCCACCCTGCCAATGCAGGATGTGAGGGCCGCGCTCGCCGAAGTCAAGCGGGCTCACGGGATGGGTGGCAGAGGCATCAATATCGGAACCGATTCTCTCGCTCAAATGGATTTAGACGATGAACGCCTTTCGCCGCTTTACGAATATTGTGCGGCAAACGACGTTCCGATTTGGCTACATCCCGCGCCGCCAGGCACTGACGATCCGAATTACGCCGCCGCTTCCAGCCCCGCCGACAAGTTTCTCTTTACATGGCTTATTGGATATCCACAGCGGGAAATGGTCGCGTTCTCGACACTTGTCTTCAGCGGCATACTTGATCGATATCCAAATCTTAAAATCTGCCTGCCTCATGGTGGCGGATACGTACCATATCAGTTTGCGCGGCTCGAGTACGCGTGGCAGGGAAAGTTGACGAAGGCGATCGTGAACAAGAAGCCCGTGCGCGAGTACCTGAAGAATTTCTACTTCGACAACATCGTGCACGATCCGCGCAGTAGGCGTTTCCTGCTGGAGATCATGGGACCGGACAATATCCTAGTCGGATCAAATTTTGGCGGCTGGGACTGGGTGAATGGCTTTGACTTCGCCCAGGACATGACCACCGATCCCGCCGTACTCTATAAGCTCTGCGCCGGCAATGCGATCGAGGTATTTAAGCTTTCCGGAATGGGTAGAGAGATCTAGCGTTCCACTCTCTGACAGATGTCGGTGATCTACGCACAGACAAATCGAGCGGCACCCAATCGTTGGAGGGCTGGACCTACTCACTTTACCTGTTTGCAAGATAGCCGTGAAACCCTGAACGCTGCCGACAATCGCACTAACGAGAGGAAAAGAGGTATGCAGGTAAAGAGACTTGAAGGGAAGGTAGCCGTCGTGACCGGCGCTGGCAGCGGTGTCGGTCGCGCATACGCGCACGCGCTTGCGGCAGAGGGTGCCAAAGTCATCGTGAATGATTGCGCAGCCTCATCCGCAGAGCAGGTGGTGAGCGAAATCAGCGCCACGGGCGGGCTTGCCCAGGCTAATTGTGACGACGTTTCTAATTTCGAAGCGTCCGGGCGGATCATCGAGCAGGCTCGCAACGCCTTCGGCTCGATCGATATTCTCATCGCCAATGCGGGTATCATCCGACCCGGCAATATGCACGAGGTGACCGGCGACGACTGGGAGCACGTCTTGGCGGTTCACGCCAACGGAACTTTCAACTGCTACCGGCACGCAGTACCACACATGATCCGGCAGAACAGCGGCACGGTAATTACGACGGGCGCCAAACCAATCGACAAGTACTTTCCGGGACTCGCGGCATACCGTGCTGCAAAAGCCGCCATACTGGTGCTGACCTTGAACGCCGCCAAGGAACTCGCCAGCTACAATATCAACGTGAATTCGATCATGCCGGGAGCAACCGCTACCCTGATGCAGCAGACGTACATGCAAAGTCTAATCGAGCGTGGCATCAATATCGATCAGCATTGGCCCAAGACGGTACCTCCCGAAACAGTTCCGCCGCTCGGGATTTTCCTATGTACCGGTGCAGGACGCAGCATTAGCGGCTACTCCTTCTATCTTTTCGGTAACGCCATAAGTGTTTCAACGTCCTATGGCTCGCTGGCATCTATCGAATCATCGGGAACCCTGTGGGA
>Ga0210410_10003378_pt1 | contig 14155 bp, 12 predicted proteins | sample IncBWC4MmetaG_FD_161058 | JGI IMG/M metagenome (GOLD analysis project Ga0210410, IMG submission 161058) | Forest soil microbial communities from Barre Woods Harvard Forest LTER site, Petersham, Massachusetts, United States - Inc-BW-C-4-M | ecosystem: Environmental > Terrestrial > Soil >... | reverse complement strand
TCCTGGCGAGAAAGACAGGGCGCTGAACGAGCGCGACTATGGCGATCTGTCCGGCCTCAACAAGGACGACGCCCGCAAGCGATGGGGCGAGGACCAGGTGCATATCTGGCGCCGCTCCTACGACGTGCCGCCGCCCGGCGGTGAGAGCCTGAAGGATACCTTGGCGCGTACGCTGCCCTATTACGTGCAGGAGATCCTGCCCTGCGTGCTGCGCGGCCAGCGGACCCTGGTGGCGGCGCACGGCAATTCGCTGCGCGCGCTGATCATGGTGCTGGAGAGGCTGACGCCGGAAGGCATCCTGGCGCGCGAACTCGCCACCGGCGTGCCGATCATCTATCACCTCAACGCCGACGCCACCGTGGCATCCAAGCTCGATCTGGCGGCGTGAGCTTGTCATTCCGGGATGGTGCGTTAGCACCAGACCTCAGATGCGCTATTGCGCATCGCGGAATCTCGAGATTCCGGGTTCGATGCTTCGCATCGCCCCGGAATGACGAAATCCCCTAATGCAATCCCACCTGCCCGGCTTCCCAGCCGAGCATCGCCTGCTTGCGGGTGATGCCCCAGTGATAGCCGGTCAGGGCGCCGCTCTTGCCGAGCGCGCGATGGCAGGGCACCACGAAGGAGATCGGGTTTTTTCCGACCGCAGCACCTACGGCGCGCGACGCCTTCGGGCTTTTGATCTTGCTCGCGATGTCGGAATAGCTCACCGCACGGCCCATCGGGATCTTCAACAGCGTCTCCCAGACCCGCACCTCGAAATCGGTGCCGATCAGGAGCACGCGCAACGGCTGGTCCGGCCGCCACAATTTTGGTTCGAAGATGCGCTGCGCCAGTGCCGCGGTGCCGGCGCGATCCTCGACATAGGTCGCGCGCGGCCAGCGCCGCTGCATGTCGGCAAGCGCGGCCTGCTCCTCGCCCGGATCGGCGAAGGCAAGGCCGGCGAGCCCGCGGCCGCTGGCGATCACGATGGCGGTGCCGAATGGCGAGACGTGAAAGCCGTAACGCAGCGTCATGCCGGCGCCGCCGTTCTTCCATTCGCCTGGCGACATCGCCTCATGGGTCACGAACAGGTCGTGCAGGCGCCCCGGCCCTGACAGCCCGGAGTCGAGCGCGGCATCGAGCACGCTCGCCGAATCGCGCAACAGGCCCTTGGCGTGATCGAGGGTGAGCGCCTGCATGAAGGCCTTTGGCGTCAGCCCGGCCCAGCGGCGAAACAGATGGTGCAGCTCATCCGGCGTCACGGATGCGGCATCCGCCATCGCTTCGATGGTCGGCTGGGTGCGCCAGTGCTCCGAGATGAAGGCAATGGCGCGCCGCACCGAATCATAGTCGCGCAGCGCGGCGTTCTGGGGTCCCGGTTTTGTGAGGCGGTGCTCATTCATGGCAAGGTTCATCATGGCCCTTATGTAGGCCGGGCGCCTCGCGCAAACCACCCGATTCCCGATCAGTTATCACGAGATGGGATTATAGCTCGGGCCGCGCCGGGCGGCCTGGAGCGCTGCCGTTAAAGCCTTGGCAAAGCTTGCCTTTTCGTCGGGGCCCAAAAAGCTCGCGATCGCCAGCCGGCGGCCTTTCGAGAGCAGATAGAGCTTTTCGATGCCGTATTCGGCATGTGCCTTCCGGTCGAGCTGTACCCACAGCGGATTGAACACGAATTCGACGACATGGCCGCGATGGCTGACCCGGCGCAGGCGCAGTTCGGTCGGCGTGATCCGGATTTCCTCGCTCGCCCTGGCGCGGCGGAAATTGATCCGGAACGCGACATAGACCGCCAGCACATCGAGGCCGAAAAAGCCGAACACCGGCCAGGCCCCCATCAGCAGAAACGCGACGCCGGTGGCAAAGCTGACCACGCTGAGAAACGCCATCACCACCAGAAAGCCGGTGCGGTTCAGCGAACGGTGCGGCGTCAGCAGCGCCGAAAAAATCTCCGGCTCGGTATCCGGATCAAAGTCATTGCCTGCGGTCATGACGTGTCAGTATACCCGCATCATGGCGAAAAGCACCCGCAAGTCCCTGCCCAAGACCAAGGCCACGGGCCGTAGTCCAATCAAGAAATCGCGCGGTCCCGCCGCGGCCAGGCCCGGGCAGGCGCGAGGTGCGGCGAAAAAGCCAAAACCGTGGACGCCGGCGGAGGTCTACGAGGCCTTCCGCCGCTTTCGCAAGGCCAATCCCGAGCCGAAGGGCGAGCTCGAACATCTCAATCCCTATACGCTTCTGGTTGCGGTCGTGCTGTCGGCGCAGGCGACCGACGCCGGCGTCAACAAGGCGACGCGGGCGCTGTTTGCCGCAGCCGACACGCCGCAAAAGATGCTCGCGCTCGGCGAGGAGAAGCTGCGCGACTACATCAAGACCATCGGTCTCTACCGCAACAAGGCCAGGAATGTGATTGCGCTGTCGGAAAAGCTGCTCGCCGAGTTCGGCGGCGAGGTGCCGAAGACCCGCGCCGAGATCGAATCGCTGCCCGGCGCCGGCCGCAAGACCGCCAATGTCGTGCTCAACATGGCCTATGGCGAACACACCATGGCGGTGGACACCCACGTGTTCCGTGTCGCCAACCGCACCGGACTTGCGCCCGGCAAGACGCCGCTCGAAGTGGAGCTGGCACTCGAGCGCGTGATCCCGGGCGAGTTCATGCTGCACGCCCACCACTGGCTGATCCTGCACGGCCGCTACACGTGCCTGGCGCGCAAGCCGCGCTGCGAGGTCTGCCTGATCAACGATCTCTGCAGGTGGCCGGAGAAGACGGTGTGAGGGGTTTCGTGTCCCGGGCGCGGTGCGGCGTTCTTCACGGTGCACCGCAGAGTCGGGACCCACTGGCAGTGAAATCTGCTGGGCCCCGGATCAGCAGCGCACCGCAAGCGCGCTGCGCTGCATCCGGGGCACGCCTGGTCCGGGGCTACACCACCGGTACGCTCGTCTTCCGCCTTGGCTCGATCAGTTCCGACCCCGGCCCGCTTAGCCGCTTGTGCATGTGGACCATGAAGGCCATGCCGAACAACGGCGTCGCCAGGTTGAGAAGCGGGATCGACACGAAGGCTGCGATTACAAGTCCCGCGGTGAAGATGATGGCGGCATTGTCCTTGCGCATCGCTTTCGCCTCCGCCGGCGGGCGAAACCGCATCGCGGCGAGTTCGAAATATTCCCGGCCCAACAGCCACGCGGTGGCGATGAAGAAGGCGATGAAACCGGCGCCGGCGAAGAACACCAATGGCAGCGCGATCAGATAGACCAGAATCGTCAGAGCTGCGGTCTTGACGCCTTCGGTGAGGGCAATCCCGAGCGGCAGCGCCATGCCGGGGCGTTCCGCCGGATAATATTCGCGCTCGACATGGTCGGCGACCTCGTCGACGAACAAACTCGCCACCAGCGAGGTGATCGCGGGCATCAGGAACACCGCGCCGAACACCATGCCCAGCCCGGCGGCGATCGAAACGATCCACGACAGCACATTCAGTGGCGTCTGGGAGCCCGGGCCCAGCACCGCCTCAAGCCAGCCTTCCCCCGATGTCGCAAACCAGACGAGCAGCCGCTGCAGCCCGATCGCGAGCACCGTGATCAGCACCAGCGCGAGCCCGATCGATCGCCAAAGGATCGAGCGCATCGGCGGCGACAGAATCTGTGAAAGCGCCTTAACGGCGGCATCGATCATGACCGTTCCTCACGTGAAGACCCTCGCGAGAGGTAGCCATGCGACCGCGCTTCGGCAAGAGCTCCCTCAAGCGTCGAGCGGCTTGCCCCGCACATTCGGGCCAAACATCGCCAGCGCGATGATCACGATCACCATCGCCGCCGTGATCAGGCCGAACACGCCGGTTACGCCATGCTCGCGCAGCATGAAGGCAACGATGAAGCCCGAAAACATCGCGCTGACCCGGCTCATCGAATAGACGAGGCCGGAAGCGCGTGCGCGGATCGCGGTCGGAAACACTTCGGTCTGGTAGGCGTGATAGGCGTAGGACATGGTCATGTTGGCCGCGGTCAGCAACACGCCGCACAGGATCAGCAGCACCGGCTGCGTCAATTGCGAAAACGCGATCCCGAACGCGATGATGGCCGCGCAGGCGCCGGAGATGATCCATTTGCGCTCGAAGCGGTCGGCGAAACTTGCCGCCAGCAGCGGTGCGATCGGATAGGCGAAGGCGACGATGAAGGAATATTGCAGGCTCTTGGTCACCGTGATGCCCTTGTCGACCAGAAGCGTCGGCACCCAATTGGCAAAGCCGTAGAAGCCAAACGCCTGGCAGAAATTGAACACCATGAACAGCACGACCAGCGACAGATACGGCGGCCGGAACAGGTCTGCAAAAGCGACCTTCGTCGCCGCGCGCGCGGGCATCACGTCCGGTGTTCTTGCCGTGCGCGCGGACGCGCCGGCCTTGGCCTCGAGCGTTGCGAGAATCTTGACCGCTTCCTCAGCCCGGCCATGCCGCGCCAGCCAGAGCGGGCTTTCGGGCACATAAAGCCGCAACACCCAGATGATCATGCTGGCGGCAGCGCCAATCAGCACCACCCAGCGCCAGCCGTCGACGCCGTAAGGCGCGAGCGGCACCAGCCACCAGGCGAGAAACGCGACCACCGGCACCGCGATGAACATCACCGCCTGGTTGACCGCGAACGCCCGGCCGCGCATCCAGCTCGGCACCAGTTCGGTGATATAGGCGTCGATGGTGATGATCTCGACGCCGATGCCGATGCCGGCGATGAACCGCCACAGCAACACCCCGCCGGACGTGGTTTGGCACGCCATCAAAACCGAGGCCGCGGTGTAGCCGAGCAGCGCATAGGTGAAGATCGATCGCCGCCCGTATCGGTCGGCGAGGAAGCCGAGAAAGAACGTGCCGACGAACAGACCGGCAAAAGTGGCGGCCACGAACGCGCCAATCCCCGAGAAGCCGAAAAACGCCTGCGTCGTGGTGGTCAACAGCCCGCTGCGGTTGAGGCCCGGCGCGATATAGCCGGTGAGAAACAGGTCGTAGATTTCAAAGCAGCCGCCGAGCGACAGCAGGATCACCAGCCGCCACAGATAGGCCGAGCCGGGCAGGCTTTCGAGCCGCTGCGATATCTCGTCCGCGCCGCCGCCCGCGGGCGCAGCATCAAGCCCGGCCTCAATGCCAACCGCACTCATGGTGTCCTCCCCGATACTTTCTTTTCCGCGCGTCGGGCGCATTGCTGCGTTGCCTCGCGCGCTTTTAGTCGTCGCTTGCCATGTTTATACTTAGCAGATAGCGCTCGGAAGGCTAATTTGTCCTGCCAGCCGATGCCCAGGGAACCGGAGACGCCATATGAACACGCAGGACCTGCCGCTAGCCGGGGTCCGGGTCATCGAGATGACCCACATGGTGATGGGGCCGACCTGCGGCATGATCCTGGCGCAGCTGGGTGCCGAGGTGATCAAGGTCGAACCATCCGCGGGCGACAAGACCCGCACCCTCGGCGGCATGGGAACGTCGTTCTTTCCGCTGTTCAACCGGGGCAAACGCAGCGTCGTGCTCGATTTTGCAAAACCCGACGACCGCGCGACCATGGATCGGCTGCTCGCGAGCGCCGATGTGTTTCTGGAGAATTTCCGCGACGGGCAACTGGAAAAGCAGGGGCTGGGGGCCGACGAATTGCGCCGCCGGCATCCGCATCTGATCGTCTGCGGTCACAAGGGCTTTCTGTCCGGCCCCTATGAGCATCGCCCGGCGCTCGACGAAGTCGTGCAGATGATGTCGGGGCTTGCCGCCATGACCGGGACCAGCGCAAAACCGCAGCGGGTCGGCTCATCGGCGAACGACATCATGGGCGGCATGTTCGGGGTGATCTCCATTCTCGCCGCGTTGTACCAGAAGCGTGACGGCGCCAAGGGAACGGACAAGGGCGCGGACATCCGCATCGGCCTGTTCGAAAACTGTCTCTTTCTCGTCGCCCAGCACATGGTCGAGTATGAGATGACGGGCAACAAGCCGCGCTCGATGCCGGAGCGCGAGCATGCCTGGCCGATCTACGATATCTTCGAGACCAAAGGCGGCGAACGCATCTTCATCGGCGTCGTCACCGAGGGCCACTGGCAGAGCTTTTGCCGCGAGTTCGGCATGATGGAATTTCTCGACGATCCGGCGCTTCGCAGCACCACCGACCGCATCCTGGCGCGGTCGCGGATCATTCCGCGCGCCGCCGCGATCATCAAGGGCTGGAACGCGGCCGATCTGTCGGCGACGCTGGACCGGCTCAACATCTGCTTCTCGCCGATCAACCGCCCGGAGGATCTGTTCAGCGATCCGCATGTGCTGCGTCCGGGCGGCCTCGTCAACAATTTCAATGCCGATGGCGCGCCATTCCGCGTCCCGGCGCTTCCGATCGAATGGAACGGCGCCAATATAGGCGAAGGATTGAAAGTGCCCGTTCTCGGCGCCGATACGGCGGCCGTTCGCGCCGAGCTCGAGGCTGAAAAATTTCCTGCAACCGGCAAAACCGCAGCGAGGCTCGCATGACCCGCGTTCAAGACATCTATCCCGACCATCGCATCAGCCTGCGCGAGGTGGGCCTGCGCGACGGCCTGCAACTGGTGAAGAAGTTTCCATCGACCACAGCCAAGCAGCGCTGGATGCGCGACGAATATGGCGCGGGCGTCAGGCATTTCGAGGTCGGCTCGTTCCTGCCGGCGACGACGTTTCCGCAATTCGCCGACGTGCGCGAGATCGTCAGGACGGTCGCCTCGCTTCCGGGCGCGCATGGCGTGGCGCTGGCGCTGAACGAGCGCGGCGTCAACGAGGCGCTGGCCTCGGGCGTCGCCGAAATCGCAACCGTGGTTTCCGCCACCGAGGAGCACAGCCGGGCCAACGCCAACCGCTCGCGCGAGCAGGCGATCGCCAACGTCAAGCGTCTCTGCGAATTGCGCGATGCGAGTCCGCACAGGCCTATCGTCAATGCCGCGATCTCGATGGCGCTGGGCTGTTCGATCACCGGACCGGTCGATCCCAATGAAGTGATAAAACTGGTCGAAAAATGTCTGGAGGCCGGGGTCGATTTCGTCGCGGTCGCCGATACCGTCGGCTATGCCGGCCCCAAGCAGGTCGGTGAGTTGACCAGCGCAGTCGTGAAATTGTCGGGCGCCAAGCCGGTCTGCGTTCATCTGCACGACACGCGGGGCATGGGCATCGCCAACGCATCGGCGGCGCTCGACGCCGGCGCGCGCATTCTCGATGGCTCGCTTGGCGGCCTTGGCGGCTGCCCGTTCGCGCCGGGCGCGACCGGCAATGTCGTGTTCGAGGATCTGGTGTTCCTGTGCGAGAGCAAGGGGTTTTCAACCGGCATCGATATCGAAAAGCTGGTCGCGGTGCGCGCGATCCTGCGCGCCGAAATGCCGGGCGAAACTCTGTATGGCGGGCTTGCCCGCGCCGGACTGCCCTCGGGCCGCACCAGCGTGGCGGCCTGACCTCGGCAAGACCTAGAGCCGCGTCACGCGCAGCCGCAGCGCGTTGCCGACGACGCTTACCGACGACAGCGCCATCGCCGCGGCGGCGATGATCGGCGACAGCAGGATGCCGAAGGCCGGATAGAGGATGCCCGCGGCGATTGGGATGCCGGCCGAATTGTAGAGAAACGCGAAGAACAGATTCTGCCGGATGTTGCTCATGGTCGCCTGCGACAGCCGCCGCGCGCGGACGATGCCGCCGAGATCGCCTTTCAGCAACGTAATGCCGGCGCTTTCCATCGCCACATCGGTGCCGGTGCCCATGGCGATCCCGACGTCCGCCGCGGCCAGCGCCGGGGCATCGTTGACGCCGTCGCCCGCCATCGCGACGATCCGCCCGGCCTTTTGCAGTTTCGTGACCACCGCGCTCTTCTGATCCGGCAGCACCTCGGCTTCGACATCGGCGATTCCGAGCTTGCGCGCGACCGCGTTCGCCGTGGTGCGGTTGTCGCCGGTCAGCATGATGACTTTTATTCCCTCCGCCGCCAGCGCCTTCAGCGCATCGGGGGTTGACACCTTCACCGGATCGGCAATCGCAAACAGGCCAGCGAGTTGGCCATCGATCGCGATGTTGATGACGGTGGCGCCGTCGCCGCGCAGGCGTTCGCCTTGTTCATTCAGCGCTTCTGTTGCGATGCCGAGCGAAGTCAAAAAATTCGAGTTGCCGAGCAGGATGATCTTGCCGTCGACCTTGCCCGTTACGCCTTTGCCGGTCGGCGAGTCGAACGCTTCCACCTTGCCTAATTCAAGATTTCGTTCTTTGGCGGCGCGCACGATAGCGTCCGCAAGCGGATGCTCGCTGGCGCGTTCCACGCCGGCGGCGAGCCGCAGGATGTCGTTGTCCTGAAATCCGCTCGCCGCGACGATCGCGACCACCTTCGGCTTGCCGTCGGTCAAGGTCCCGGTCTTGTCGACCACCAGCGTGTCGACCTTTTCCATGCGCTCCAGCGCTTCGGCGTTCTTGATCAGCACGCCGGCCTGCGCCCCGCGGCCGACGCCGACCATGATCGACATCGGGGTGGCGAGCCCCAGCGCGCACGGACAGGCGATGATCAGCACGCTGACGGCTGCGACCAGGCCGAACGCCATCCGGGGTTCCGGACCGAACCAGGCCCAGGCGCCAAAGGCGATGAGCGCTACGACGATCACCACCGGCACGAACCAGCCGGCAACCTGATCGGCGAGTCGCTGGATCGGCGCGCGCGAGCGCTGCGCGTCGGCGACCATCTTGACGATCTGGGAAAGCAGGGTGTCGCGCCCGACCTTGTCGGCGCGCATCACAAAGCCGCCGGACTGGTTAAGCGTGCCCGCGATCACCTTGCCGCCGGCTTCCTTCGTCACCGGCATCGATTCGCCTGTTACCAGCGATTCGTCGAGCGAGGAGCGTCCCTCGAGGATGACGCCGTCCACCGGCACTTTTTCGCCGGGCCGGACCCGCAATTTGTCGCCGACCGCGAGGCTATCGATCGGGACCTCATGGTCGGCGCCATCCTCGCCAACGCGGCGGGCGGTCTTGGGCGCCAGTTCGAGCAGCGCCTTGATCGCGCCCGAGGTCGCCGCGCGCGCGCGCAGCTCCAGCACCTGACCCAGCAGGACGAGGACGGTGATGACCGCGGCAGCCTCGAAATAGACCGCGACCGCGCCGCCATGCCCGCGGAAGGTCGCCGGGAAAATATCGGGCGCGATGGTGCCGATCAGGCTGTAGACATAGGCCACGCCGGTGCCCATCGCGATCAGCGTGAACATGTTGAGGTTGCGCGTGAGCAGTGATTGCCAGCCGCGGACGAAGAACGGCCAGCCGGCCCAGAGCACCACCGGCGTGGCGAACACCAGCTGAATCCAGTTCGACAGGGTTTGATCGATGAGGCGGTGGCCGCCGACGAGATGGCCGCCCATTTCCAGGACGACCGCGGGCAACGCGAGCACAAGGCCCACCCAAAACCGCCGCGTCATGTCGGCGAGTTCGGGATTCGGCGGCGCATCGAGGCTGGCCACCTCGGGCTCCAGCGCCATGCCGCAGATCGGGCAGCTGCCGGGGCCGACCTGGCGGATCTGCGGGTGCATCGGGCACGTATAGATCGTGCCCTCCGGCGCGATTTCCGTCGGCTCGCGCTTGTCGAGATATTTTTGCGGATCGGCGGCAAATTTGGTGCGGCATCCGGCCGAGCAGAAATGGAAGGTTTCGCCGCGATGGTCCAACCGGTATTGGCTCGTCGCCGGATCGACCGTCATTCCGCAGACGGGATCGCGCGCCTTGGCGCCGCTGTCGGCGTGATGGTGGCCGGTATGATCATGACTTCCCGCGCAACAGCCGGAAACCCTTGTCGCAACGCCGGTATCCGCGTTTTCGGCTTTGGTCATCACGCTCTCCATCAACCACTTGCAACCCATACCCTGTAGGGGTATATAAGGCGCATGCGAAAAGACATCAAGTCATCCTGTCAAAAACGCCTGAGCCGGATCGAGGGCCAGGTCCGCGGCCTGTCCAGGATGGTCGACGAGGACCGTTATTGCATCGATATCGTCACGCAGATTTCCGCGGTGCGCGCCGCGCTGCGGCGTGTCGAGGAGGAAGTGCTGCGCGATCACGTGGCGCATTGCGTCGAAGGCGCGATTGCCAGCGGCAACAAGACCGATCAGCGCGAGAAGATTTCGGAACTGATGGCCGTGATCGGCCGCTCTGACCGGTGATGATCGGGGCGATGGCCCTCCAACTCGTCATTCGCCGGCGCGGACGGCGGCTGTCCCTGTGACGGTTCCATAGCCATATTCGATCGGACCTCCGGGAGAGCTCGATGGGCTTCTATAACGACTTCATTCTGCCAAGGCTTTGCGACCTGGCGATGCGCAACAAGCAACTTCTGCCGTTTCGCCAGCGTGTGATTGGCGCGGCGAAGGGCCGGGTGCTCGAGATCGGCGTCGGCACGGGCGCGAACCTGCCCTTCTATCGCGCAGAGGTCACGTCGCTGCTGGCGCTCGAGCCGGCGCCAAAGCTCGTGGCGATGGCAAAACGCGCCTCGCGCCAGGCCACCATGCCCGTCAGCTTCATCGAGGCCTCGGCCGAGGCCATCCCGCTCGACGCGCAAAGCGTCGACACCGTCGTCACCACATGGACGCTATGCTCGATCCCCCAGGCCGCCACGGCACTCGCGGAGATGCGGCGCGTGTTGCGACCGGGCGGCGGGCTGTTATTCGTCGAGCACGGTCTCGCGCCCGACGCCGGCGTGCGCCGCTGGCAGGATCGGCTGACGCCGGTCTGGCGGTGCGTGTGCGGCGGCTGTCACCTCAACCGGCCGATCGATTTGCTGATCGAGGGCGCGGGCTTTCGCATCGACCGGATCGAGACCGGCTATATCCCCGGGCCGAGGCCGCTGACGTTCACGTATGAAGGCAGCGCGCGATCGAATTGACGAGGCCGCTGCCGGGCCCGTCAGTTGGACGTCCTACGCCGCGAACTCCCGCGATCGCGGGCTGCGCGGCGGCACAACTTCGAGGGCGATGAGATGCTCTGCAACGCTGATGCGCTCGGCCGGCGTCACGTCCACCGGGCAGCATCACTTCTTAAGCCGGAAGCGGCGCCTCTTCGTCAATCTCTTCAGGAACAAGCGACGGCGCGTCGATCGCTTCTGGAAACGGGCCGAATTCGCCCGCTACCTCCCGGAGCGGCTTCTGCTTGTCGGCCCAGTGCAAGGTGGTGTAGTCGAAGCCGTGCACGATGGTGGGTTTGACGATTTCGAAATAGGGCGAGATGTCGAAATCGCGCGGCATGTAGAGCGAGGAATCGCGGATGTGCAGGATTTCGCGCCGGGCCTGCCTCGAGCCGGCGCGCGTGATCTTGGGCAAAATCGGATAGCGCACGGCGTCGAAGGCCTGGGCGATCAGGGCCGAGCAGATGATCTTGGTGGGATCGCCGGAGCCGAACGCGATCAGCCGCCGCCGCCAGCGCTGCGGGATCGGCAGCGGGATCAGATAGCGCATCAGGTCGAGGATGTTCTTGGTGTCGTAACCGAATCCGATCCGGTTGATGGCGTAGCGGCACACCGTGTAGCGGTCCTCGAACGACAGGCCGACCGGGCGGCACAGCCGGGTGTGATAGGGAAAATACTTCGATAGCGGCGCCGACGTCACGCCCTCGCCGATATTGGCTTCGATCAGGACATGCGGCTCGCCATTGGGTTCCAGCGCGCCGTCGATCGGGCCGACATAAAGGGCGGCATGCGACCACGTGGATTGCGTCAGGTATTTGATGATGCCGGAAACGCGGTTATTGCCCTCGACCAGGAGTACATCGCCCTGTTCGATAATACCCCGTAAATGCTCGGGGTCGCTCGGCGTGAACGGCTCATAGCCCGGGACTTCCTTCTGCAGGTAGCCCGCAATCAGCTTGCCGACGGTATCGAGCACGGCGCCCATGACAGTGTATCCCCCCAGGGGCCTTTCTGATCGCTTTTCGCTTTCCTTATCATGGTCGAAAGCTGTTGCAATTTAGTTCATGCATCTGCTTGATCAATCATGATTGATTTACCAAGAACAGTTGCTCACGACGCAGGGATGCGGCAGGTTCGCGAGATGTTCTTATGTTCTGCAAAGTTCCGGAAACCATGACATGACAATGACGCGCCGCGACTTTGTTATCGCGTCCGCAGGCCTTGCGGCGGTCCCTGCCCTGGGTTCGCGCGCGTTCGGCGCGCCGGCGCCGCGCGGGGCCGACATTGTCGTGATCGGCGCAGGCGCCGCCGGCATTGCCGCAGCGCGGCGCATCATGGCGGCGAACCGCAAGGTGATCGTGGTGGAGGCCGCGGGACAGATTGGCGGCCGCTGCCTCACCGATACTGCGACCTTCGATGTGCCGTTCGATCGCGGCGCGCGCTGGATGCACAATCCCGATACCAATCCGATGATCAAGCTCGCGCGCGCCGCAGGGCTCGGTATTTCCACGGCGCCCCCGGGCCAGAAGATCCGCATCGGCCGCCGCTACGCGCGGGCCGGGGAAACCGAGGAATTCCTCGCGGCCCTGGTGCGGGCCAACCGGGCCATCGACGAGGCCTCGCGCGGCAAGGCCGATGTTTCCTGCGCCGCGGTGATGCCCAAGGATCTCGGCGACTGGGCTGGGACTACCGAATTCGTGCTCGGCGCCAATGCCACGGGCAAGGACCTGAAGGATGTCTCCGTGATCGACAAGGCCCGGGCCCAGGAGCGCAATGTCGCGATCGCCTGCCGACAGGGGCTGGGGACGCTGATCGGCAAGCTCGGTGAAGAGGTCCCGCTTTCGCTGTCGACACCGGCAAGCCGCATTGGCTGGAGCAACCGCGACGTCTCGGTGGAAACACCCAGCGGCAAGATCGCCGCGCGCGCCGCCATCATCACGGTGTCGAGCAATGTGCTGGCCGCGGGTAATATCAAATTCACGCCGGACCTCCCCAAGCGGCAGCTCGATGCCGCGGCAAAACTGAGCCTCGGCAGCTATGATCGCATCGCTCTCGCATTGCAGGGCAATCCGCTGGGGCTCGCCCGCGACGATGTCATCATCGAGCAGAGCAATTCGACGCGGACGGCGCTGCTATTCGGGAACATGGCCGGATCGTCGCTCTGCGTACTCGATGTCGCAGGCTCTTTCGGCCAGGATCTCTCAAGCCAGGGCGAGCCAGCGATGGTGGCTTTTGCCGTCGAATGGCTGACAAAACTGTTCGGCAGCGACGTCGCTGCCGCCGTCAAGAAATCCAGCGCGACCCGCTGGAATGCGGCACCGTTCGCGCTCGGCGCGATGTCGGTGGCCGCCCCCGGCGCGCAGCCGTCGCGAAAGATCCTCACGGAACCGATCGGCTGCATGTTCCTCGCCGGCGAAGCGACCCACGAGACGCTGTGGGGAACCGTCGACGGCGCCTGGGAAAGCGGCGAGCGCGCCGCGGAAGCAGCACTGCGCCGGATCGGCGCGCTGCGGGATGAACCGGTGGCATCGCCCGCGCCGGCAGCGCGCCGGCGTCGCGCGGCGCCCGTGAGGTCCGCCATGCCGCGGGCGCCGCTCAATTGAGCGCGTTGCGGCCGAAGGCGCTGATTTCGTGGTCGAGCGGCAAGGACTCCGCGTTCTCGCTGCATGAGATCAGGCGAGCCGATGAATTCGAGGTGGTCGGCGCCCTGACCACGGTGACCGAGGCGTTCGAGCGGGTGTCGATCCACGGCGTGCGGCAGGAAATCCTGCTGGCGCAACTGGCCGCCGCCCGCTTGCCGCCGCGCATCGTGCCGATCCCCTATCCCTGCCCGAACGAAATTTATGAAGCGCGCATGGCCGAGGAAGTCGCGCGCGCCGTGCAAGAAGGCGTCACCCACATCATCTTCGGCGATCTGTTTCTCGCCGACATCCGCGCCTATCGCGAACAGAAACTCGCCGGCACCGGAATCGCGCCGGTATTTCCTTTATGGGACCGGCCGACATTGCCGCTGGCGCATGCGATGATTGATAGCGGGATGGAGGCCTATCTTGCCACCGTCGATCTGAAGAAACTGCCGGCGGAATTCGCCGGGCGTAAATTCGATTTGCAGTTGCTGGCGGATTTGCCCTCTCACATCGACCCGTGCGGCGAGAATGGCGAGTTTCACACCTGCGTGGTGGCGGGCCCAATGTTTTCGCGGAGGTTACCCGTCGCGACCGGCGCGCGCGTGGAGCGCGATGGTTATGGTTATTGCGATCTACAA
>Ga0210410_10003377_pt1 | contig 14159 bp, 11 predicted proteins | sample IncBWC4MmetaG_FD_161058 | JGI IMG/M metagenome (GOLD analysis project Ga0210410, IMG submission 161058) | Forest soil microbial communities from Barre Woods Harvard Forest LTER site, Petersham, Massachusetts, United States - Inc-BW-C-4-M | ecosystem: Environmental > Terrestrial > Soil >... | reverse complement strand
AAACGCGAGACTGGGCGTCTTCGCGGTAACCCTTTCGGGTGTATCGATTAATCGAGATGAAGAATGCCGCGGCGGAGGGCCACGGTAACCGCCTCCGTCCGATCGTTCACCTGGAGTTTCTCGAGAATATTTTTAACGTGCATCTTGACGGTATCTTCGGCGATCGAAAGTTCTGCTCCAATCTCCTTGTTGCGCTTGCCGGCCGCCATTTCCTTGAGCACCTGCAGCTCTCGCTCGCTTAGCTTCTCTGAACCCATATGTTCCGCCAGCTTTTCGGCCACGGACCCATGAATATGCTTCTTCCCGGCGTGTACGGTACGAATGGCGCGGAGCAACTCTTCGCGGGGCACGCCCTTCACCACGTAACCGCGAGCACCTGCGGCAAGGGCGCGCTCGATATCGGCGTCGCCTTCAAACGACGTGAGCACTATGATGCGCGCTTCCGGCGAATGCTCCAGGATCTGCCGTGTTAGTTCGTGCCCGTTCATATCCGGCAGCTTCAGGTCAACGAGCGCGATGTCCGGCTTCAATCGGCGGAATAGTGCAAGCCCCTGGCCGCCGGATTCAGCCCCACCGGCCATTTCCATATCGGCTTGCAAGGCAATGATGCTGGCCAGTCCCTCGCGGACGATCGGATGATCATCAATGCATACGATTCGGATTTTTGCTGAACTGGTCATTGGTCATTCTCCACCGGTTGTTTGCGCCGCCGACCGCTGCGGCCATCGCTTGAGCCCTCATCTTGATAGGCGCGGGCGGCGGGTACCGAGACATGCACGGTCGTTCCATTGCCGCGTCCGCTGGTGATCGACAGGTTAGCTCCCATCCTAGCCGCTCGCTCCCGCATGCCCGCCAGACCGTAGTGCCCGGGGATTCTGGTTTGCAATACCTGCTCACTTATCCCGTCACCCTCATCGATGATCACTAGCTCTAGTTTAGGAGCTCCATAGCGAAGATCAACGTGAATCATTCCCTTTCGAGCGTGCTTCAAGGCGTTACGGAGTGCTTCCACACCTAATTCACCTAAGTCTTCGGCAATATTCGGCTGTAACAGGCGCTCGCGCCCAGCGACGCGAAATTCGACGGGTATGCGGTTCTTCTCAGGATAGGCATCCCCAGTTTGGCGCAGCGAGTCGATTAATGCCGCCGCGGTTACCCTTGGCTGACGCAGCGACTCGAGCGTGAGCCTGCCGTTGGCAATAGCCGAACGCGAGAGCGTTAAAGCGCGGTGCAGCGGAGTCTTGGCGTCCGCGCTACCGGGCGTCAGTTCATCGGCGACTTCGAGCTGCATGCCGATCCCAACCATGTCCTGAATGAGGTGATCATGCAATTCCCGGGCAATGCGCGTACGTTCTTCCATGCGCTCCTCGAAGCGCAGCCGCAGGAGCCGCTGCGCAGAGCGCAGCCGGCGCCGGAAAACAAGCAAGACGGCGATGAGGGCAGCAGCAAGGCATGAAAGCTGGAACCACAGGGTCTGGTAATAGGCAGGCCTGAGAAAGAAGGTCAATTGTGCGTCCGTATTATTCCAGACACCGTCATTGTTGGACGCCACAACGCGAAACGTGTAGCGCCGAGGAGGGAGGTTGGTGTAAAAGGCCTCCCGATTGCCTCCACCGTCGTGCCACTCGCCGTCGAAGTTCTCGAGCATGTAACGAAAGCGTACCTTGCGGGGCACCGTCAGGCTTACGCCGGTAAATGAAAAGCGAACACTGCGGGTGAGCGGACGCAGACTGATCGGCCGACTCAGATCTACGCTTTGCCCGTCTGCATCAAGGCCGAGGATGTGCACCGGCGGAGGCAGAAGATTGGCGATCAGGTGCTCCGGATCCATGACGGCCACGCCTTGCGAAGTAGTCAGCCACAGTCTTCCATCCTGCGCGAATGCCGCCGGCGCATTGCCTTCGAGATCAGGACTGTTCACGATTCCATCTGCATCGTCGAAGAAGTTCGAACCCGATTGCGATTTGCCTGATGTGTCTCGAAGCTGTTGTGACGGGAACCGGTCGACACCGATGCTGTACCCGAGCCAGAGACTTCCTTGCCTATCGGGCAGCGCCCACAAAACCCGATCGCCAGGCAGGCCGCTGCTCGATTTTCGGCAGGCAAAGCGGGAGTCCTCAAGAAAACAGAGGCCGCGCTCGGTAGCCACCCAGAGCTGATCGCCATCACCAACCGAGAGACCATGGATAGCGCCGCCCGAGAGTCCGTCGCTTTCAGACCATGTACGAAAGTTGCCGCGTTGCTCCTCGACTATACGGCCGTCGGCGAATCCAAACCAGAGGGCGCCACCGGGGCCGCGGGTCATGGCGGTAATGGACTGGTGAGCCACCAGTGGCTCTGTAACAGCGACCGGAATATGGTCCTCGCCCTCTCGATACAAGCCCTTCTCGGTATCAAAAAACCAGACCTGACCGCTCTCGTCCTGAACAAGAACCTTCACGGCTGCGAAGGCTGCGTGCTTCGAATCGCGGACCACCCGGCCATCTTTCCATCGCAGAATGCCCGCTATTGTTCCAGCCCAAAGCTGCTGATCGCGGTCCATCAAAAGGGAGAGAATACTGACTCCCCGCTCGTATGCCGTACTCTGACCCGCGCGTAGGCGCTCCAGTCCATCCGCGGTGCCCAACCACACAGAGCCGTCTCCGCCCGCCACGATGGAAGTGACGGTATCGCTGATGAGCCCGCTTTCCTGCGTGAGCGATAACACCCTGTCGCGCCGCAGCCGATTGAGCCCATTCTGCGTGCCTACCCAGATATTCTGTTCGCTATCTTCGAAAATGGACTGGACAAAGTCGCTGGACAAGCCATCGTTGCGAGTGTACCGTCGCACGGTTGCGTTTTCATCGATCCACGAAACCCGCAAGAGGCCCTCTCCTCGTGTCCCGATCCAGAGGCATCCGGAACTGTCTGATGTCACGCTGGTGATGACGGAAGAAAAAGAAGAGAGCGCTCTGGCTTTCCCCAGGACCTTCTTGCTCTCGAGCGAACGAAGCTCGCTTTGATCATCAAGCCATGCAGCATGGCCGTCTTGTTCGAGTACCAGCCATCCTCGACCAGCTATGGACTTCACCAGGCCGCCATCGTGCGCGTAGAAGAGGCCCGCATCGGTCGCAACCCATGCCCGCCGATCGCTCGTTTCCAGCGGGCCGGAGAGCCATTTGCCGGGCAACGATATTGGGACCTCGACGGGCCTTAAGGTCTCGCCGTTAACATGCCACAGCGCCGCACTGGTCGCAACCCATACAGATCCGTCGCCCGCCTGTTGAACCGATGCGACAGGGGAGTTCAAATCAATTCTCTGGATTTGTGTGCCGCGAACCCTTGCCAGATGCCGTTTTCCTGCCGCCAGGAACAAATCTCCATTCCGGAAGGCCTTCAGTGCGTACACCTGCCCTACGAGTTGCCCCTCCGGCAACGCAAAACGCCAGGCCGTGAATTGCGCTCCATCAAAGCGAACCAACCCGTCATCCGTCCCCAGCCAAAGAAATCCATCCTTGGTTTGCGCGATGGAATAGATCAATGCGGAGGGCAGACCATCCTTATGGCCCCATGCTGCGACGGAGTACTGGGCAGCTTGTTCTTCTCCATAGACCTGTGGGGAGAGCGAAAGCACACTCATGATCGCTAGCTCAATTGCGACCCGGACAACGCACTTTACCTTCGCCGAACCACGACTCATGGCACTTAGCCGACGATAACAGGAGCCACTGCAAATATCTATTGCAATCCCGAATACACCCGAATGGGTTAGCGGGTAAGTACCCACTTTCGCGTTTGCCGCGAACATCATTGTTTCTAGCCTATATCCATGTCACCGAGCCCAAGTGCCGGGTTGGCGCGATGGTTCGCGGAGGAAACGATGACATGGATTCGCCTGGGTCAGGAAGTGCTGTTGGGAAGATTCGTTATCGCGGCTTTGGCGTGCGCACAAGCGGGAATGTTCGGCGCATTGGCTGTAGCCATACTTCCGTTCGTTTCGGAGGTTGTTCAAAACCGCTCGAGTCGAAGGAAGACAGGGTGCCCAGGAGAATGGACATGCTAATCCGTCACCTTCGTTCCTGCCGCTCCTGGAGAAAAGTTGTCCGCTACGTCGGTCGAACCATCCTGGTCGCGGTACTGGCGCTGCCGATCGCCGCACATGCACAGGTGACGAGATCTTCTGTGGCTGGTGCGCCCATCCCATACTCGTCCGGAAGCTCCAACCCTCTGGTGCAGTTGAACTCATCCATTCAGGACGTGGTTGCGAAAGCCTCGGCCGCGGTGGTTCAGGTCAAGGTTTCCAGCTTCGGTCAGGAAGACGAGCACGCCACCCACGACGCGATGCGCGTTGTCCGCCAGCACGTGGTTGGCTCGGGCATCATCGTTGATCCCGACGGCTACATCCTGACCAATGCGCATGTCGTGGAAGGAGCACAGCGCATCCGGGTGATTCTGCCGCCTCGTCCGGTGGACTCCCAACTCGAGTTGCGGACCACGGCCCGCGAGCAAATTATCGACGCCCGGTTGATCGGTAAAAACAAGGACTCAGATATTGCCCTGCTCAAGGTGGAAGCAAAGAGGCTGCCTTACCTGCACCTTCGGGCCAATGTCCCCGTCCACCAGGGCGAACTTGTATTTGCCATCGGCAGTCCACAGGGCCTCCAGGATACCGTCACGATGGGCATGGTCAGCGCCGTCACCCGCCAGGTGGATCCGAACGACTCGATGGTCTACGTACAGACCGATGCTGCCATCAATCCGGGCAACAGCGGCGGACCTCTGATTGATGTCAACGGGAACATCGTCGGCATGAACACCATGATGCTCAGTCATGGCGGAGGCAGCGAAGGACTCGGCTTTGCGCTTCCGGCCGCCATCGTCGATTTCGACTATGAGCATCTTCGCAAGTACGGGCATGTCCAGCGCGTCACCATCGGTATCACTGCGCAGGATGTTACGCTGCCGCTCGCCGCGGGCCTGGGCCTGGCGAGAAATTGGGGCGTCATTGTGTCTGATGTGATTGCGGACGGGCCGGCGAAGGAGGCGGGCCTCGAGCCAGGTGACATTGTTCTCGCCATCGACGGCCGGTCTGTTCGCGGCATGCCCGACCTTGTCGCGGCCCTTTACCTCCATCCTTCCGCCGATAACGTGAGAATCGGCGTGATTCGCGGAGAAAACCGGCTGTCGTTCAACGTGGCCCCGGATGCGCCCTCCGATAAACTCAACAACCTCTCCGATGTCCCGACAGATCAACAATCGTTGATCTCCCGCCTCGGCGCTTTGGTCACGAGCCTTGACGCGAGAATCGCTCCCCTGGTGCACGCGGAGGATCTCACGGGTGGTGTAGTCGTCGTCGCGGAGACGCAGGCGACAGGCCCAGCGCCGACCGGTCTGGTGCCTGGAGACGTCATCCGGGCACTGAACAATACGCCGGTGGAATCGGTGACGCAATTGCGTGCGATGATGCACGGCCTTAAACCGGGTGATTCTGTCGCGCTTGAGGTGCAACACGACCGGAAGCTGCGGTATGTGGCCTTTGAATTGGAGTGAAGAGATGAGACTCGGTACCTACCCGCCGCAACCGTCTTTCGGCGAGCAGGCAGGTAAGTAAAAGGCGGCTGATCGCTCCGACCGCAGCAAGATGATTCGAAACGGTCCGCGCTCTTCTGCCGAGGAAGGAGGAACTATGAGCGGCTCATTGCTCTCACCGTTCTTTCAACACTGTTGGCGGTGATTTCGTTTGGAAGCGACCTTGGGAGCTAATGCGACCAGTTCGCTCGAGAACATACGGCCAGTGCGACCGCAGTCACGGCGAGACACGCCGTGAGATTGGGAATGAACTCGTGGACTCGTCGTACTAATGCGATTGCACGGATAAACGCAACATCAACCCAAGAGGTTAACCGCAATGCGATTCAATAAATTGAATCTGGCACTAGCTATGTTGATTGCCACGGCTGCGCCATTTCAGCCTCACGCGCGAGCAGATGAGGAGAGCCAGACCGCCAAAATGACATTCTCCGCACCGGTCGAAATTCCGGGCCAGGTCCTGCCGGCGGGATCCTTCATCTTCGAGAGAGCAGACGATAACGGCTTGCGCAATGTGGTTCGCATCTTGAATGCGGATCGTACCGTGCTGTATGCCACGCTTGAGACCAACCCCGTAGACCGCAGGAGCCCAACCGACAATCCGTCTATCACGCTCGCTGAACAGGGTTCAGGAAACCCCGACGCTCTCGTTCGTTGGTTTTACCCCGATAGCGTGACGGGACACGAGTTCGTTTAACCGAAGCCGGAAGCAAAGGAGCTCACGCAAGCAAAACTGGACACCTTTGTAGGTGGCAGGTTGGTCAACGGCGCTCAACTTGCCGGCGAGTGAATTTAGCTCGATTGGCCCGCTGTGCCCCATCAGGGCCGCACAGCGAACAATCCAAACCCAGGCTCAAGCCTGAAAGGAGAACCTTTTATGAAATTCAGAAAACTGTTTGCCGTTCCCCCGGTCGCGTTGATGTTGACTCCGGTGGCTTTTGCCGCTGCGGTGTCGGTGGATTACGACCATTCAGTTAATTTCAACCAACCAAAGACCTATTCCTGGAAGGCGGTACACACTGCAAACTCTCTTTGGGATAAGCGGGTGAAGGACGGCATTAACCGCGAGTTGACGGCCAAGGGCTGGAACGAGGTGCCCGCTGGCGGAGACGTGCAGATTGTCGCTGTCGAGAAGACCTCGCTGCACCAGGAATATGACACCATGTACGACCGTTTTGGCGGCCGGCGCTTTGGCGGCTTCGGAGAGTCCACCACCTCTCTGGACAGCTACAAAGTCGGCACGCTGTTCGTGAACATGTTCGAAGGCCCCAATCAGTTGATCTGGAAGGCCACCGCGAGCGACGACTTATCAGGCAACCCCGACAAGAACGAAAAGAAACTCGACAAAGACGTCCACGATATGTTCAAGCACTTTCCACCCAAGGCGGGTGCATAAGTATGCGTCTGCTCACTTCAGGTCCGCGCCGTCGCGGCGATGGAGTCTGCCAGATGTGAGGCGGCCCGGACCTCAGTGTAGAGACCGAAGGATCGAAAGCAACGGAGGCGTGTAATGTTTATAAAGCGGTTTCTAGCATTGGTATTGTCCAGCTCATTAGTCTTCACCAGTTCGGTCGCCGGGTTTGCGGATGAACCGGCGGCAGGGTCGCAGGCGCCTGCTCCCAGCGTGAAGCAGACTCCGGAACAACTGCAGCAGCTTGTTGCTCCGGTCGCACTCTATCCCGATGAGCTGGTCGCCGAGGTTCTCGCGGCCGCGACCTATCCAGACCAGGTGGTAGAAGCGGATCGCTGGCTTCAAGATCACAAGAACCTTCAAGGACAACAACTGGGAAATGCAATCGACAAGCAGCCCTGGGACTCCAGCGTCAAAGCATTGACAGAGTTCCCATCCGTACTGGCGAACATGGATAAGAACCTGTCCTGGACGTCGTCGCTGGGCGAGGCGTACATGAACCAGCAGCAGGATGTGATGGACGCAGTCCAGGTGATGCGCCAGCGCGCCGAGCAGAGCGGCAATCTCAACAGCAATTCGCGGCAGAGGGTAACAAAACAAGGAAGCACGATAGTTATTGAACCGGTTGCTCCTGATGTGGTCTATCTGCCAACGTACGATCCATGGATAATCTACGGTGCCCCTGTGGTGGCATGGCCGGAATGGTATGCGTATCCGGGTCTCTACGTCGCAACCCCAGGCATTTCGTTCGGGTTTGGCTTCGGCATCGGATACTTCGGCGGCTTTGGATGGGGTTGGCATCACTGGGGATTTGACTGGGGACATCGTACGATCGTCATGAACCACAGGACGTACATATCTCACAGCACCATCATCAATCGGAATCGATTCTCTAGCCGCAACAGCTTCTCGCATGCGCGCTCGGGATTTCGCTCGGCGCATAGCAGCTTCGCATCGCACGGGCGAGTTTCAGGAACGCATTTCGGAGCTTCCCGCGGTTTCAATCACGCTGGGATGACGCGAAGACACTCGTTCGCTGGGCGAGGAAGCGTCGGCGGTGCCCATGCTGGCGGTGGTTTCCACGGAGGCGGCGGCAGAAGGTGATCGCGGGCGAACGATTAGTGCGCGGACGTAAAGAGAACGAGTATGCAGCGACGATTCAAAATAGCCAAGGACCGCTGGATTTCCCGGTTGGGGTACAACGCTGGGCCTCGGCGTTTAGTCGAATTGAGGCTTCCCCTCCGCCCTTGGGATCGTTATGACCCTCGCTCGCTTATGGACAGTGTTCAAAACGGGGAGGGAATATGCTTCGTGTTCCGATGGTGCTATTGGTTGTCACCGTATCCCAAGCGGCGACACCCGTTTTCAAGGCATCACTTGAGAACGGGAAGAGAAGTGGGCAGTGGATCACGGCTCTGCGGAACTCGATTCCAGCCACAAGTCCATCCGCCTGGAGCGGGGTCCCGATTCCCCGAATACAGGTGTTCGCCTGGCGGCAGCTACCCTCACCATCGGCAAACGCTACGAACTGAGCGGATGCGGAGGAATTGCTCATGACGTTTCGGCTCTCATTGGGAAGTCACAACGCGCCATCGTATCACTCGAGGCGCCGACAGAGCCTTACATCAATTCGGAACGGGCACCGTTCGCAGCCGTCCGCCCTCACCAAACGAGTCGGCGATGACCCAATGGCTCTCCCTCAGTCGCCATTCTCGGCTTGCAAGTTTAATTTGATTCGCCGGCGGAGCTTCTGCATTGCGATCGGGCAAGTTCCAGGAGGATTCACTGTGAAATCGCTCCGCTCCATTCCAATTCTGCTTTCGGGCAATGCCTTGGGCTGGTCACCGCTCTTTCAGCGCACAACGCATCCCAGCCGACGGTCAAAATGTGGGGTCGCCGGGAAGTTTTTGACCTCTTCCTCTCAATACCAGTGAGAGTAGAGCCCCTTTCTGAGGCGCGAGTCCACCAGCGTGCGTGAAAATCCGCATCGCTATTCTCACCTGTGGTCCCGGGTTATCACGCGGGATTGCGGGGAAGGATTCTGCGCACTTGCGCGGGCTCTCGAGGAGACTGAGCGAGAAAATGGATGTCCTTTGGTGCGCCGGATCGAAACCTAGATCGCAAGTTCTATATTCCCTTCTTCTCCGATGCCCAGCCTATTGTATTGTCTACTGCCTATACGTCTTGGGCGTTCACGGGCAATCACCAAATCGAATCAGTCAAATCATCGACCTGACCCAGACCCTGCCATTGCAAGGGAGTGTTGCGCCACTTGCGCGTTCTGAGAATGACATTGGTCGATTAAGCAGGGAGACACGCCTGAGCGGAGTGACCATCCATTTCAAGCTCACCGCCGAGCAGCAGGCAGAACTCGACGCCTTGGCGAAGGCGCAACAAACTCCAGGCTCTCCGTCGTATCACAAGTGGCTCACGCCGGCAGAATACGCCAGTCGCTTTGCTCTGAGCGACAGCGACCTCGAAAAGATCCAAACCTGGCTTGAACTCCGGGGCTTAACCGTCGACCGTGTCTCCGCGAGCCGCACCAGTATGAGCTTCTCTGGGACTATGCGCCAAGTGGAGCTGGCATTTCAGACCGAGATTCACCAGTACAAGATCGATGGCGAGACGCACTTCGCGAACGCGACCCAGCTCTCAGTTCCGGCCGCCTTAGCGGACGTGATTCGGTCGGTGCGGAACCTGAACGATTTCCGTCCAAAGCCGCGAGTGAGGTTCCGTAACGCTACGCCGGATTTTACTTCGGCTCAATCGGGGAATCACCATCTGTCGCCGAAGGACGTAGCTACGATTTACGACGTCAATGCCGCCTACACCTCCGGCTACAACGGAACAGGGCAGTCGATCGCGGTGGTGGGCCAATCGGAAGTAAATGTGTCGGATATTGAGCATTTCCAGAGCGCAGCCGGTTTAACCGTTAAAGATCCGACCTTGATTCTGGTGCCAGGGTCTGGAACAGCCCAATATTCATCGGGTGACGAGGCGGAGTCCGATCTCGATCTTGAGTATTCAGGCGGGATGGGGACCGGTGCAACAATCTACTTCGTCTACGTGGGAAACAGTCAGAACACTAGCGTTTTTGACGCAGTCCAGTACGCCGTCGATACACGAATCGCGCCAATCATCAGCATCAGCTATGGCGCTTGCGAAACGGATCTCACAGCCAGCGACTTCTCTACTCTTGAATCCATCATGCAGCAGGGGGCTACCCAGGGACAAAGCATCATTGCGGCTTCGGGCGACGATGGCTCAACGTCCTGTTATGGAGACAAGAGTCTGACAACTGCGCAACAAGAGGCGCTCGTGGTGGACTATCCCGCCAGCAGCGCCTACGTGACTGGACTGGGAGGGACTGAATTTCCCGCTACAGATGTTTCATCTTCAAATACAACGTATTGGCAGTCGGCCAGCGGAAGCGACGTCGTCGGCTCGGCCAAGTCGTACATCCCTGAGCAGACATGGAACGACGATTTCTCGCAAAGCGGCCTGGCGGCTGGCGGAGGAGGTGTGAGCGCCCTCACGGCTCGCCCTGGTTGGCAAACGGGAGTGACTGGTATTCCGTCCGGCAACTATCGCCTGGTTCCAGATATTTCGCTTGATTCGTCTGCCGTGAATGCGGGGTATCTCTACTGCACGAGTGATACTTCAGCGTGGAGCCAGGGTCAGCAGGCAAGCTGCAACAGCGGATTCCGCGACTCGAGCTCCCAGGCCCTCACAATTGCTGGGGGCACGAGCTTTGCCGCGCCGATCTTCGCAGGCATGCTAACAATTATCAACCAAAAAGAGAATTCGACTGGCCTGGGGCTCGTGAACGGAACCCTGTACACCTTGGCCGCAAACTCTGGCACCTATGCTTCTGCATTTCACGACATCACCAGTGGGGGGAACCAGTGCACGGCCGGATCGCAGTACTGCTCAGCGGCAGGACAATCGGAATACTCCGCAACCACCGGGTACGACATGGCAACCGGCCTCGGTTCGATCGATCTATACAATCTGCTGACCGCTTGGCCGCCAGGTTCCTCCTCGTCGTTGGGATCAACGATCACATCACTTAGTGCAGCGACCAGCACCCCCGCCTCGGGAGCCAACGACACCATCTCGATTGCAGTGGCACCGGAATCACTCTCCACGACTCCGACCGGAACATTGACGATCGTGGTCGATGGCACGACAGTGACCACGTCTCTTGCCCTTTCCAGTGGCTCTGCGACTTATACGTTTTCGTCGGCCGCAGCGGGGGCGCACGTGATCGAGGCAACCTACTCGGGTGACACCACCTTCGCCTCTTCGGCGGGATCCGTCACTGTCAGTGTGGGTGGTTCCGGCAGCTCCTCCGGGGGAACGTTTACGTTGTCGGCAACCAATGTGACGGTATCCCAGGGCAGCTCCGGGACCTCAACGGTCACTGTGACTTCACAAAACTCGTATGCGGGAACGGTTGGTCTTAGGTTCACGACAAGCAGCACCTCTCTGCAGCAGAACGGCTGCTATAGCGTGCCGAACGTGACCGTAGCAGCCAACAAGACAGCAACGACGACCCTTACGATTTACACCTCGAAGAGCGCGTGCAACTCCTCATCGGTGACGAATGGCACGCGGCATTCCTTCGCAAAAGCCGGCACGAAGCCGTTCGACTTTTCGCCAACAAGTCCAGCCGCACATCGGGCGATGCCCATCAATATAGCCATCGCGATCGGCGGCTTCATGCTTCTCCTGATTCGCAGACGCGGATTCTGGCTTCGGGCTGGCCTGAGTTGTCTGGTCTGGGTTGGAATTCTCGGCCTGGCAACCAGTTGCGGAGGCGGGAATGGTGGTTCCAATGATGTTGCGAAGGGGACATACACACTCACGCTGGACGGGGCAGACACGTCCAATTCGAGCATTGCCGCCTCGACCACGTTCACTCTAACCGTGCAGTAATCGAAGGTTCTTTCTGGCGGCGCGACCGAGCCAGATCCGCGGCGCGCGGGGTGCGCCTAGATCGAACCGGGTAAAGTCAGGCACGAAACAGCAAGGGCCGCAAAACACAGAACAGACAGTCAGCATGACCAATGGCGCCGATCAATTCTCGATTGTCCTCGAACTGCAGATGCCTGTCATCTATCGCTTCCTCCTGGCGTCCCTGAGGGATCGAGAACTCGCGGAGACACTTACCCAAGAGTGCTTGCTCAGGGCGCACCGGAATCGAACGAGCTTTCGTGGCGAGTCGTCAACCAGGACCTGGCTGATGCGCATTGCCATCAACCTGCAGAAGGACTATTGGCGCAGTCGGCGCCTGCGATTCTGGCGCGAAGCGCAGGCAAGCGCTGTGGATGTAGAGAGCGCGGGTGACTATTTGCCAAGCCGAGAACGGTCCCCTGAAGCACTCGTGGTTGCTCGTGAGCAGGCGGCTCTGATCTGGAAAGCGGTGCCGATTCTCAGCATGCGCGAACGAAGTGTGTTCATGCTGCGTTTTGTGCAAGACCTCAAGCTGGGCGAGATCGGGCAATGCACAGGTCTAAAAGTGGGCGCCGTGAAAGTGTACCTGGCGCGGGCCGTGGCGAAAATTCGCAGAGAATTGGGAGAGAAGGGTAAGCCTAAATAGGAGAGCCGCCTGCGCCGGAAATCGGACTCTGCCGGAGGCCCGATCTAAGCGGTCCGCTCAATTCGATCGGGCAGAACCTTCTGCGATCGACAAATAAATCGACGAAAAAACGCTACCAAAATGGAAGTTTTTGCGTCGCCACCCTCAATGCATGACAAGGACAGGTTCTTTGAAGTGGTCGTGGGTCGCTAGGAAAAGGGAAGAGTCGAAGAAAGGTCTCGCTTCGTCTGACGCTGAACTCGCCGAGCGTTTGAAGCAGAGAGACGAGCACGCCTTCCTGAGCCTCTACGATCTGCATCGGTCCCCCGTCTTCCGATTCTTGATGCACATGACAGGATCGATCACCGCTGCGGAGGAGCTTACTCAGGAAGTATTCGTCGTGATTCTTGAAGCGATGTGCGCAGGAACTGTCGGGCAGTTCGATCCTCGTAAGGGGACATGGGAGGGGTACCTTCTCGGGATCGCCCGCAACCTCGCGAGAAAGGAGCGACGCATGCTGCACCGATTGGTTTCGTTGGACAGCATTCTGGAAACGCCAGAATCGAATCATCTCCTCCAAAAACTCTCCGAGATTCAGGTTGGGGACGTTGAAACATCACTGGTGGCGCGTTGCGAGCTGACTGCCTTGTCTCGTGCGATTCTGGAATTGCCGGACCATTATAGGGAAGCTGTGATTCTGTGCAGCCTGCAAGAGAAGAGTTACAGGGATGCAGCTCAAATCCTCCGCTGTTCTGAAGGAACTGTCGCTTCGCGGATGAACAGGGCGAAGGCCATCCTGGCAGCCAAACTGCAGAGGTCGACAGGGAACAGATTGAACATGTCTGAGGGAAGACAGGGAAAGGAGGGTGCGGGTGTCGGAGCAGCGATTGAAGCCAACGGAAAGTGAAAATATCTCGTCAGTAGATGATCTCCTCGGAGTGTTGCGCGATGTCTCGCAACGGGATCCCTCCCCGGACCTCCGAGAGCGCCTCGTCGCGCTCGCTTCACGGAATTTGAAGGAAAGCCCCGGAGACGCGACGCGACTTGGCTCCATTGGCCCACGAGGGCTGGCTGCGCTTACGCCTGTTTTCGCTGCCACCCTTCTGGTCGTGGCAGGGTTTGCGGTGGCGTTTGTTGTTCATTCTCGGCAGCACGGGCCAGCACAGATTGACGCGGGTATTCGAACAAGTCACCCCGCCGTTCTAGCTGGCAGGAAAGAGGTCGCTGCACCGGTTGCACAACGGATCCATGGCAAACACCTCAATGTTCACCGCCAGCGGCCCGCACCTGCGCAGCCAATGAGCGCGCGCCGAATGACCTTGCGGCTGCCTTATTCGAACAGCGCAATTGAAACCGGAACTGATACCACGATCAAAGTGTCCATGTCCCAATCCGAGCTTGTATCGCTGGGATTTCCAATCAACACAACCGCTCAGGACAGACGCATTGTTGCCGAGCTTACGCTGGGCGATGACGGCCTGCCACGCGCAATCAGCCTGCCTCTGCCACTTGAGGTGATGAAGGAGAAGAAATGAACCTATCGATTCGTCAAAAAGCAATCCTCGGCTTGGCGGCTGTGTTCCTCGGTATCACCGGGAT
>Ga0210410_10003376_pt1 | contig 14159 bp, 7 predicted proteins | sample IncBWC4MmetaG_FD_161058 | JGI IMG/M metagenome (GOLD analysis project Ga0210410, IMG submission 161058) | Forest soil microbial communities from Barre Woods Harvard Forest LTER site, Petersham, Massachusetts, United States - Inc-BW-C-4-M | ecosystem: Environmental > Terrestrial > Soil >... | reverse complement strand
GTACTGGGCTGTGCCAACGACGGTGTTTTTGTTTTGGCTGCGGTACCTGGTGATGCAGGATTACCGGGGAACCTTGCTGCAGGTGTTTCTGCTGACGCTTGTGGCGGCGGCTGGATTTGCGATGCCGCGCATCGTGGCGCGGGTGCTGCGTCCGGGAGATTGGACGGACGAAAGCACACCGCAATTTCTGCGGGATGTGGTGGGAGCGTTTCGAGTTCCGGTGGCGGTCGGGCTGGTTGTGTTCCTGATGTCGCTAGGAGTGATTCGCGGGCTGCCCGCGGACGCCAATGCACGGCCCGAAATTGGGCGCGGCGATCCAAGGCGTTGGGCGGCCACGGCGTTTCAGGCGCTAGGTTACCGGCCATATGCGGATGTGACGGAAGAGAGCATTTCGACGGGCGCGGTGAAGCCGGTGACCGATGGCGAGACGGGAACGGGAAGCGGGCCGCGGCTGAACGAAATTAATTTGCGCTATTCGCGCGGGTACCGTTCGCAGTTTGCGGGAGCGCGGATGTGGCGCGCGAATCTGGAAGGATCAAGCCTTTCGGAGGCGGATTTTCGGGCGGCAAATTTGCGGGAAGCGGTATTGCGAGGAGCAAACCTGGACCGGCTGCAGGCGGCGAAGGCGAACCTGGTGTCGGCGGACGCGCAGGGAGCGCAGTTGGCAGGAGCGGATTTCCGGAATGCGGACTTGTCGTATGCCAACCTGGATGGAGCGAAGCTGACGACGGCGAATTTCGGGCATGCCACGCTCTATGCCGTGAAATTGCGGCACGCGGATTTGCTGCGGGCGGAGTTGTCGCACGCCGATCTGCGCGACGTGAAGCTGGACGATGCGGTGCTTTCGATGGCTTCGATGGAGCTGACGGATTTTTCCGCGGCGAAAATGATGGGCGCGAACCTGACCGGGGCGCAGGCGAAGGGAACGATTTTTCTGGAAGCCGACATGAGCCGGGCGGATTTGCGCGGAGCGGCGTTTCCTGGAGCGATCCTGCGGGACACGAAACTTGATGGCGCTCGGGTGGAAGGCGCGGACTTCCGCGGCGCGTTGGGATTGGAAGCCTGGCAGGTGTGCTCGACGACGGGATGGCAGGGAGCGCAGTTTGACGCGGATGTGAAGGCGGCGGTGCTGCAAAGCTGTGGCGGATCGCAAAACCGAACGCAATAGTAAGCCCCGGGGACGCACCCGGGTTCCTCAACCCAATGTCATTGACAAGCAGTAAATTTCGGGAGGATGATTGGCCCATCCTTTCGAGCCCTCTTCTATGCCGTTCGCGCATGACAGGGGGAGACCATGCCATCCCAAGCCAAACCCACCGAAGAGGCGATCAGCCAACTTCTGCACGGCAACAAGGAACTTCAGCCGCCGGCAAACGCGAAGAATGAAGCGCGCCTGAAAGATTTCGACGCGGAATGCAAGCGGGCGACGGACGATCCGGAAAAATTCTGGGCGGAGATTGCGAAAGAGTTGCACTGGCACGAGCCGTGGACGAAGGTGTTCGACTGGAAGTATCCGACGTTTGAGTGGTTCATCGGCGGGCGCTGCAATATTACGTACAACTGCCTGGACCGCCAGGTGAAGTCCGGACGGCGGAACAAAGTCGCGTATATTTTCACGAAAGAAGACGGCAGCGAGCAGCAGATTACCTATGGCCAACTGCTGGACCTGGTGGGAAAAATCGGAAATGGATTGAAGTCGCTGGGCGTGAAAAAGGGCGACCGGGTGGTGGTGTACATGCCGCTGTGCATCGAGGGCGTGGCGTCGATGCTGGCGTGCGCGCGGATTGGCGCGGTGCATTCGGTGGTGTACGCGGGATTCAGCGTGCAGGCGCTGCGCAGCCGGATTGAAGATGCGCAGGCAAAAGTGGTGGTGACGGCGGACATTGGATTCCGACGCGGCAAACGGGTGAGCTTGCGCTCGATTGTGGAAGAGGCGATTTCGGGGTTGGAAATTGTGCAGAAAGTGGTGGTGTACCGGCGCATTCAACCGGTGATTGAATTGAGCTCCACGCACTCGATTGATTTTTATGAATTGATCGGGAAGCAGTCGCCGAACTGCCCAGCGGAGGTGATGGATTCGGAGGATCCGCTGTTTATTTTGTATACCAGCGGAACGACGGGGAAGCCGAAAGGCGTGGTGCATGTCCACGGCGGCTACATGGTGGGGACGTATTACCACATGACGCGGTTCTGGGATATTCGCGACGACGATGTTTTTTTCTGTACTTCGGATATCGGCTGGGTGGTGGGGCATTCCTACATTGTTTACGCGCCGCTGGTTGCGGGGGCGACGACGCTCTTTCGCGAAGGCGCGATCGACTGGCCCCACGCGGCAATCATGTGGGAGACGGTGGAGAGATACCGCGCGACGGTGATTTTCACGGCGCCGACGGCGGTGCGCATGTTCATGCGGCATGGCGACGCGCTGCCGCAGAAATATGATTTAAAGAGCATCCGCATATTTTCCGTGGCGGGCGAGCCGCTGAATCCCGAGGCGCTGGAGTGGGCTTACCGGGTGATTTGCGGGAACGGCGAGTGGGGCTTTGTGATGGACAACTGGTGGCAGACGGAGACCGGCGGGCCGTGCCTGGGAACAACGCCGCATTTTGCGGCTCGGCCAACAAAAGCGGGAAAGGCGCTTCCAGGTGTGAGCGCGGATGTGGTGGATTCACACGGAAACCGGATGCCACCGAACAAGGGCGGCTTGCTCGTGCTGAAGCGGCCGTTCCCGCATATGTTCCGGACGTGCTATCGCGACCCGGAGCGGTATGCGAAGGACTGGGGCCAAGTGCCGAACGTGTACACCACGGGAGACGTGGCGCTGTATGACGAAGACGGCTACTTCACGGTGGTGGGCCGCGCGGATGATGTGCTGAACGTTGCGGGACACCGGATCGGCACGGCGGATGTGGAGGGCGCGTTGGTGAGCCATCCGGCCGTGGCGGAAGCGGCGGTCATCGGGCGGCCCGACGAAATCAAGGGAGAAAACATCAAGGCGTTCGTGATGCTGCGCGTCGGGCATACGGCTTCGGCAGAGCTGGAAGTGAAATTGAAGGACCACGTGCGGCACGTGCTGGGCGGAATCGCGGTGCCGGCGGAGATCGCGTTTCCCGAGAAGCTGCCAAAGACGCGCAGCGGGAAAATCATGCGTCGCTTGCTTAAAGCGCAGGAGCTCGGCAAGGATGTGGGCGATATTTCGACGCTGGAAGAATGAGAAGAGAGTTATCAGTCGTTGTAACAGAAGCATTTGAACAAGTCTTTAAAGAAGCAGCTGAGAAGGAAGTTGCCACGAAACGCGTTGTCCAGCCCAGGGAAAAAGGCGCCCGCCTCACACGGCGGCCGCCACAGGAGCTGGAGCAACCCAAGGGGGCTGGGCAAGCCCAGCCCCTACAAGGAGACGACCCTTTGTCAGGGATGTGCGTCAGGCCCCGGAAGGGGTATCGAGAATAGCGGGTAGGGAAGAAAGATTCGGAAGGATGGCTGTGGGTGTGATCCCCAGTTCGTCAGCGACAACGGCGCTGCGGTTGAGCCAGTAGGTGCGAAAACCAAACGAAGTGGCACCGGCGATATCCCAATAGTTGGATGAAACGAACCCGATTGCTTCCTTTGGAAAACCAAGGTTGGTCACGGTGTGCTGGTAGACTTCCGGGCGCGGCTTATACATCCACAGAGAATCCACACTGAAAATATTTTGGAAGAAGTGAGCCATGTTGTTGGCAGCGACGAGTGGCGCAAGCATTCCGGGAGTGCCGTTGGACAGAATGGAAAGAGGCAGGCTGGAGAGTTTTTCGAGGGCCGGTTTTACTTCGGGAAACGCAGGCAGCGTCAGATACACCTGCATGAGTTGGTTTCGCTGGTGTTCGTCGCAGGAGAGTTTTAAGGTGCGGCAACTAAAGACCAGGGCATCTTCTGTGATTTTCCAGAAATTTTCGTAGCGCCCCATCAGGGTGCGCAGCCAGGTATATTCGAGTTGCTTGGCGCGCCAGAGCTGGCTGAGGGCCGCGCCATTTCCCGGAAATAGTTCTTCCGCGCGGGTTTTCACTGCGAACGGGTCGAAGATCGTTCCATAGGCGTCGAAAACGAGCGCGCGAACTAGTGCAGTCACGGCAGGGCTGCGCTAGCGATCTTCGCCGAAGAGCTTGATGTCTTCGGGGCCTTCGGCGAGGGGGCCTCGCTCGCGGCCCTGGACGATCTGGCGGACCTGTTCGACGATGTCTGGATTCGCGAGCGTCGTAATGTCGCCCGTGTCCATGCGGTTGGAAATGGCGGCGAGAACGCGGCGCATGATTTTGCCGGAGCGCGTCTTGGGCATGTCGGGAACGATGTGGATGCGCTTCGGGCGGGCAATTTTGCCGATCATGGTTTCGATGGTGGCGATGATTTTTTCCGAGACAGCCCGGTTGGAGTGGACGCCAGGCTTTAGTGAGACGTAGATTTCCGGTACGCGGCCCTTTACGTCATCGACGACGGGAACGACGGCGGCTTCGGCGATTTCCGGCAAAGTCAGGCAAGCGGATTCAAGTTCCTTGGTGCCGAGGCGGTGGCCGGCTACGTTGATGACGTCGTCTACACGGCCGAGGATGCGATAGTAGCCGTCGGGAGCGAGCACGGCGCCGTCGGCAGCGTAATAGGGCCAGTCGCGCCAATCCTTGCTTTGCGGATTGGCGTTGTATTTTTTGTAATACTGCGCCACGAAACGCTGCGGGTCGCCCCAAATGGTCTGCATGATGCCCGGCCAGGGATTGCGGATGCAGATGTTTCCGGCGGCGTGTGCGGCAGAGAGAACTTCCTTACCGTTTTCGTCCCAAATCACAGGATAAATTCCAAGACAGGCGGGCCCGGCACTCCCGGGTTTCATGGCGTCGAGGGCGGGCTTGGTGGTGCAGAGGAAGCCCCCGGTTTCGGTTTGCCACCAGGTGTCAACGATGACGGCTTCGCCTTTGCCAACGACTTCGTAATACCATCGCCAGACTTCCGGCTCGATGGGTTCGCCCACGGTGGTCATGTGCTTGAAGCGGTAGTTGTGCTTCTTGGGTTCGTCGGCGCCGGCTTTGCGCAACATGCGGATGGCGGTCGGCGAAGTGTGGAAGATGTTGACGTCGAGGCGTTCGGCGATGCGCCACGGGCGGCCGGCGTCGGGGAATTGCGGCACGCCTTCATAAAGAACGCTTGTAGCGGCGAGAGTGAGCGGGCCGTAGACAATGTAGGAATGGCCAGTGATCCAGCCGATGTCGGCCATGCACCAGTAGACGTCCTCGGGATGAATGTCCTGGTAATACTTGGAGGTGCCGGCGACGTAAGCGAGGTAACCGCCGGTGCGATGCTGGCAGCCCTTGGGCTTTCCGGTGGTGCCACTGGTGTACATCAGGAAGAGAGGATCTTCGGCGTCCATCGAGACCGGTTCGACGACGGCGTTGCGGTAATTTTTCAGCACGTCGTTGACGAAGAAATCGCGCTCCAGAATCATCGGAACGTCGGAAGAATATTTGTGCGGGTAGCGGCGCCAGACGAGGACCTTGTCGATGGGCTGGCCCTCTTTTACCGCGGTTTTCACGGCGATATCGGCGCTGGCTTTGTGGTCCACCCAGCGGCCGTTGCGGTGGTAGCCGTCGGCGTAAATCAGGATGCGGCTGCCGGAGTCGGCGGCGCGCATGCCGCAGGCTTCGCCGGAGAAGCCGCCGAAGACGACGGAGTGGATCACGCCGAGGCGGGCGCAGGCCAGCATGGTGATGGGCAGCTCCGGAATCATGGGCATGTGGATGGTGACGCGATCGCCCTTTTGCAGTCCGGCGAAATCGCGGAGCATGGCGGCGACTTCGTTGACGCGGCGATAGAGTTCCTGAAAGGTGATGACGGTGTGGTGCTCGTCTTCAGGCTCGGGAACGAAGATGAAGGCGGCTTTGTTTTTGTGCTTCGCGAGATGGCGGTCCACGCAGTTATAGCTGGCGTTGAGTTTGCCGCCAACGAACCATTTCCAGAACGGCGGATTGTTGGTGTCCAGAGTGGTGTGCCAATACTGATCCCAGTGCAGAAGCTCGGCATACTCGCGATAGCACTCGGGGAAATTCTTCTCGCTGAAGCGCTCGACCATTTGCGGGTCGTTCAAGTTGGCCTGGGCGATGAAGCGGGCCGGCGGGCGGATGCTGTCTTCATCTTTCCAATGGACGGCGATCTGCGCTTCGTTCGATGACAGTTTTTTCGCTTGCGGATTTCTTGGAGCGGACTTTTTAGCGACGGCTTTGGTTGGCACGGCAGCAACTCCCTCGGAAAATAAGGACTGCACACCACGAACGAAATGGACTACACGCGCAGAGCGGCACGTAGTGGAAGAGCGGCAGGGCCAAGTTACCCGGTGACACGAATTCCGCCCGAGAGAAAGATGATGCTACTTTGACGGTTCGCTCGTCAATGTTCCGCGGACTCCAACGCGGAGGGTGAAGCTAAGCCTTCTTGGTGGCCTCGTCGTATTCGGACCAGATGAGAGTGCCATGCGTTTCCTTCAGGAAGATGGAGCCGAAGACGAGAGTGATGCCGGCCACGATCATCGGATAGTAGAGGCCCGCGTAGATATTGCCGGTTCGCGCGCAGAGCGATAAGCCAATGAGCGGTAATAGTCCGCCGAATACGCCGTTCCCTATGTGGTACGGCAAAGAAAGAGAGGTGTATCTGATTTTTGCGGGGAAGGCCTCGACGAGATAAGCGGCGATGGGGCCGTAAATCATGCAGACAAAGATGACCTGGATGAAAACCATCAAGACCAGCTTGGGAACATCCGGACTTGCCGCCTCTTTGGCTGCTACCTGCTGACCTGTTGCCGGATCGTTGGTGAGAGCCGTGAGGCTGATCGCGCCGGTTACTTTGTTCCTGGCGGATTTCAAACCGTTGATGTTGGTGCCGGCCGCAACTTGCATGGATTTGTAGATGGGGATGTAGGTGACAATGGCCAAAAGGCAGGCGGCCATCATGAGCCATTTGCGCCCTATGCGGTCGGAGAGCGCGCCGAAAACGGTGAAGAAAGGCATCGCGCAGAGGAGGGCGATGGCGACAATGATGTTCGAAGTTTTTGGATTCACCTTGAGCACGGTTTGCAGATAGAACAGAGCATAAAACTGGCCGGTGTACCAGACCACGCCTTGTCCGGCGGTTGCGCCAAACAGTGAGATTAGAACGCGCTTGAGATTCGCCCACACCGTGAAGGCTTCGGTGAGGGGCTTGGCGGAAGTCATGCCGGAGGTCTTGAGCTGAGAAAAGATCGGCGATTCCTTCATCTTCAAGCGAATGTAGAGCGAGATGGTGACCAGGACGATGGAGAGGAGGAAGGGAATGCGCCAGCCCCAATCCGCGAACTGTTCCTTGGTCATGGCGTTTTGCGTGCCGAGGACAACGAGCAGGGAAACGAAGAGTCCCAGCGTCGCGGTGATTTGAATGAAACTGGTGTAGAAGCCGCGCTTCTTGTCGGGGGCGTGCTCCGCAACGTAGACTGCCGCTCCGCCGTACTCACCGCCGAGAGCAAGGCCCTGCAGCACACGGATCGCGAGCAGGGTGATGGGAGAAAACCAGCCGGCGGTTTGGTACGTGGGGAGCATGCCGATGAGGGCCGTGGCGCCGCCCATGATGCTCAGCGTGACGATGAAGGCGTACTTGCGGCCAACCATGTCACCAATGCGGCCAAAAAACAGGGCGCCAAAGGGACGCACCAGAAAGCCGACGGCAAAGGTGGCGAGATACGCGATGTAGGCGAAGGTTTCGTTGCCGGGCGGGTAGAATTTCGGAGAAAGAATAGCGGCGAGGCTGCCGAAAATATAGAAGTCGTACCACTCAATCATCGTGCCGACGGAAGAAGCCATGATGACGCGCCAAATTCCGTAATCCGCCGGTGGTGCCCCTTCGAGAGCCATAGTGCCGCTGGCCATGTTTTCTCCCCCTAAGTTTGCGACCTTAAGTTGGCGTTCCTGGCCGTTCTGAATGCTTGCAGGCACAATCCACCGAGGAGAGCTCCCTCGGAAGAAATGCCACAGGCCGCGATTTTCGGAAAATTGGTAGAAAACCGGGCCGGGCCCCAGCAAACAGGTCAGGAATCTCCCCGTTCATATATGCAGCCAAGGTCAAAGTCAAGCGACGGTTTTATCAGGAAGTGGGGCGGTTTCTGATGCCGGGGCTACCGGGCACTGGGTGAGTTCCTGGTTTGGCTTCGTAAATTCACTTCAACAACAATCTGTAGAAACCCTCACCAAGAAGCAATTCATTTGTGAATTCAACATCTCCAACCGGTGCTAGTTGGGCGATGGATGTTGAGTGCGCACCTGCGACAAATACTGGGGCGGCCGGAATTCAATCGTGACGTCTTGTTGACCCTGGACAGGTCTTTTGTTCAAGAGAGTGGGCTTGAACCGCCACTGACGAATGGCACTGATGGTTGCGGGAAGCAGAGACGTCGAGCCGCTCAGGAGCTTTATGTCCAGCACTTGGCCGAACTGGCCGATGGTGGTGCGGACTTTTATGCTTTCTGCTGATCCATAGCGATCCCCCGGCCGTTGATAACGAGGCCAAACAAAGAAGGCAAGCTCGCCAGCTTGCAATCGGGCAGGTTTGTGACCCGCTGCCGCTCCCGACTGAGGAGGAATAAGAACAGAAAGTTCCGAGGTCATCGCGATCGAAGAGGACGCGGCGATCGGTTTTTCCGGGAAAGTCACCCGGAAGGGTTTGCCGCCATGGACTGGAGCAGTGACCAGGATTGCGGAAGGCGACGACCGGTGTGGCGATACGCCCATGGCAGACGCTACGCTGTGTGCCGCGGGGTTTCTCGGCGCGCCATTTATCGGGCTGACAGCTTTGAGTGGATGGCCCGGTTTGGGACTCGCGGGGGGCAGCGCGGTTCGCGGGAGTGGCACGGCCGAGCCATTGCGTCCAGCACCGGCTTTGGGATTAACAGGGGGTCTCGATTCGATTGCCGAGGATGAATTTGAATCTGTGGAAAGCACTTTCGCAAGAGATTTGGAGTCCCGACTGCTCTCCCTGGGTTTTTCTTCGGAAGGGGTGGCGTCATTGAGTTTATTGGCAGCCGAGGAGTTGTTGGGATCAGTGACGGATTGAGCAGATGAACTCTCCGAGCGCGATTCTTCCAATTCCGGCGCCGGCGGAACGGAAGTTCGCGAAGTCGTTTCGACCGGGCGATCAGGCAATGCGGGTGACGTGACATGAACTGCGAAGATTGCTTTCTGAGCGTCCCGGAGCCACTGCCCGAGCGGGCCGCGCCCCACAGTGAGCCCAATGGGGAGACTGATCACCGCGAACAAGAACACGAATGCGAATGCGGCGACGTGAAATCCGGAGATTTCAAGCGCATGTTGGCGCGAGGGCGAATTCCCGATGCGATTCGCTGACGACTCGACTTTGCGTGTTCGAACTTGCGGTCGAAAGCTAGCGACGGGAGCATGCGGGTGCACTTTTTCCTGGAGATCTTCAGCAAACGATGGCGGGTCCGCATCCAGAATGTCAGGGGTCGCGATTTTCTCTGCCGGAGGCGGAGTGCGCACAATCCGTTCGGCCAAAGATGGGGAGACACTTGCAACGGGCTCTTCCGGGAGGCTTTCGAGGGTTGCGGGAATGAGACTCTCGACCGGCACAGGGCGTTCGGCGCGGGGCGTCGCTGTTCCCTCTTTTGCCGGTATGTCCGCTGCCTGCCCCAGCTTATTCCGCTGCGCGATTTCCAGCAGTGTTGCCAGCTTGCCGCCCGCCTTCGAAAGTGCGTCAAAGACATAGGCAACGTTTTTCGGGCTGAACTGAAGCTGCCGGGCGGTAAGAGTCAGCCTGAGGATGTAGTCGATTTCACTTCGCTGGATTTCGGAGAGATACTCCTGCAGGCCGGAATAGACTACCCCGTTCTCGTAATTCTCTTTCCACTCAAGAATGGCCTGAAGGCGACGGCTGGCTTCCTTATCCAATTCCTGTTCTTGCGGTCCTGCTGCGGCACATCCGGCGAACACTTCCGCTTGACCGTCGGGTAATGCCATGATTATTTCTGGCAATCCACCACGCAGTTCTTGAACCTTGTTCGAGGGTAATGCTGTCTTGCGGCAGAGCCACTCTCCGCGTGTCTTGTCGAAATCAATGGAGACGCGATAGTCAACTGTTTCAAACTTGAACACCGGCAACGGCTTGAGAGCTGGCCACCTGCCGGCCAGGAGCAGCTTCATCTCGGATTGTTGCCCTAGAGACGAGAGTCCAGCATTGTTGGGCCTGGGTCGTTCGTGTTCATTCAATTTCATGTTTCGGCCCGAAGAGCGCAACCCGCCACACGATTTTCCCGGCGTGCGGCAGGCAAACCATTGCAAGCGGGCGTCGCGACGGCGTGGCAGGAATCCCTTCTGACCAACTTCCCCTGGTACGCTGTCGTAACTTTCCCGAGTGGTGTCACCCCTCAACCCTGTCCCGTGGGATTAGTTGCGTGCCTCCTTTCGAAAAGACGCGGTTCGAGCGATTTTCTGAGCTAGGTAGAGGAGTGGCTTGCGACCCCGTTTGGGAATTCTGGCGAACAAAAAGCGCAAAACGCTTTGTTAGCGCTGGTCTTGTAAGTCCCGGTACGCAGGCTTAGTGGCCATCCTCGTACTAGTAGCCACTTTTCCGGTAACCGCGCTAATCAGGACCTAACAAAACAAACCAAACCAGCCGAGAGAAACTATTTGTGCTCTTGAAATCGTATATTATTGGCGCAGATGCTAACTTTCCGCGCCCATTCTGCGCCGGTCCTTGCGTGCGCCGTTTGCGCTCTTATTTCTACGCCCTTAGGTGCCGCACACCAAACTCCAACTACGCAGACAAAGCAGTCGACGGTCGCAGCGCCCTCGACGCAAGCCGAGCAGTGGACAGGCGATTTGGACGGCATGCTCAAACGGCGCACCATTCGGGTCGTCGTCTCGTTTTCCAAAACACAATATTACGTGTTGAAGGGTGTGCAATACGGCATCTCCTACGAGGGCGGTAGAGCGTTCGAGAAATACATTAACCAGAAATATCCGCTCAAGACGAAAAATCTCAAGCTGCAAGTGGTCTTTCGGCCCGTTCAGCGAGACGAGTTGTTCTCGCACCTTACGGATGGAACTGCCGACATCGCCATCGCCGGCCTGACGATTACGCCCGAGCGCCAGAAGGTCGTCGATTTTTCTGACCCGCTGGCATCGGGTATCAACGAAATCGTGGTGACGGGCCCGGATGCGCCTGCCCTAGCCTCTCTAAACGATCTCTCAGGGAAGGATGTCTTCCTTCGCAAGTCCTCGAGTTACTGGACACACGTCGAGCGGCTGAACGAGCGATTCAAGACCGAAAACAAGCCTCTCGTTAAACTCTGGGCTGTCCCCGAGGATCTCGAAGACGAAGATCTTTTGGAGATGGTGAACGCCGGCCTGATTTCTACCATCATCGTCGATGACAATGTCGCCAAGTTATGGAGCAAGTTACTCACCAAGCTCAGGGTTCATGAAGAAATCGCCGTGAACACTAACGGCGAATTTGGTTGGGCCGTGAGGAAAAATACACCGAAGCTGCTGGCTGCCATAAATGATTTTGCCATGACGCATCGGCAAGGCACGGCATTTGGCAATACGGTCATCAGAAGATATACGGTCTCAACGGAAAGGTTAAAGCAGGCCACCTCGTCGCTTGGCATACAAAGATTTCAGCAGACTGCGGAGATTTTCCGGAAATATGGCGATAAATACGGTATGGATTACTTGCTGATGATGGCACAAGGATACCAGGAGTCAGGCCTGGATCAGGATGCTAAGAGCCACGTAGGTGCCATTGGCATTATGCAGGTAATGCCCGCAACCGGCGCTGAGATGAAGGTGGGAGACATCCGCCAGCTGGATCCCAATATCAATGCCGGAGTTAAATATATTCGATTCATGGTGGATGAATACTTTGCCGATGAATCCATGGATGATCTCAATAAGATCCTGTTCGCCTTCGCTGCTTACAACGCTGGTCCCGGCCGAGTGAGGCAGCTGCGCAAACAGGCCGCTGCACAGGGCTTGAATCCCAACGTTTGGACCGAAAATGTGGAAATGGTTGCGGCTGCACGAATTGGCCCGGAAACGGTCACATACGTCTCAAACATCTACAAGTATTATATCGCGTACAAACTCCTCGCCGAACAGGAAACGGAACGACAAAAGGCCCGCGAATCCCTCAAGCAAAAGCCCACCTGAGGCTTAACTACCCTCAGTGGCGTTGCTCTTAGCGAGTTGGCCTAATCCCATCCTCTATGTAATTAATCGACCGTCTGAACCCGCAGCGTTAATCAGGCTTAGTCTTCTTTGACAAGGGTTTTCAGGAATGTCTTAAACTCGCTCACGACGCGGGAGGGCAATTCGTTGGCGGTCTTCTTGGGTAAAAGGTCATGGCCTGCGCCGTCCACTTCCAACATTGCATGTGAGCCATGGATCAGTTCCAGAGCGGATTTCATCTCAGCAGTCGTGCCGAATGGGTCGCGCGTGCCATGAACGAAGAACGCGGGCGTGGTCAGCTTTGGGAAATGGCCGGTACGAAGTTGATTCGGCTTACGCGGAGGATGAAGTGGGTAGGAGAGCAGCAGCAAGCCGTCCGCCAATTCGGGCTCTTCCGAAGCCAGCATGGTCGCCTGCCGTCCGCCGTAGGAATGGCCGCCCAAGAACACCTGAGTATTTTTCTGCTCTCGCATGATCGAAACGGCGCGCCGCAGCCCGTCCCTGTCCCGGGCAGCGCTGGAGGGAGAAGGCGGTCCGTGTGGGCGTTCGCGGCGGAATGGCAAGTCGAACCGCAAAACGGTGAAGCCCGACTCGGCAAGAGCATTGGACATCTCTATCAGCAGTTTCGACTGGCAGTCGGCGCCAGCACCATGTGTGAGTATAACGGCCTTTCCCGTGGGCCGCGCAGGTACGTGTAGGTAGCCATGAATCACGGGGTCACTGTTGAGATCGTCAAAAGGAATAGGCATGAAGCTGTAAATCGTGTGGATGTTCGAAGAGCGAGTGTATTCGCCAGCCGAAATTCCGTCAAATGTCCGCTAACGGCTCCCAGTACTTGACTCACACCGGCCTTCTCATGGAAGGGCTTTCATCCTTCCTGGCGTTGGTTCGCGGGGAATCGCCCGGGCAGAGTGCCCGCGCATTGGGCCTCGTTTTCAAACTTCTCGGACCGTTTGTGGCCCCGTCTATTCGTACAGTGCCGTTTTGGAATTCCTGTACCTCGGGCCGTTTTGGGCTCAAAGCGGATGCGTCAAAATTGCTGCACAGGCTTGGGGTGTACTCAGGACGAGGAGGGGGCCGATGCTACGCATACGCTTGCTCATTTTGTTGAGCGCTTGTTGTGTTATTTGCTCAGGCGCTTGGGCGGATGTCTTGGGGTATGTCGATTGCTCCCGTCATCCGGAAGAGACGCCGGTTTTCAGTAAGCCCAGGCAGTCAGGCCCGGTGGCCGTGATTCCCTGTGGCGAGCGCTTTACGGTCCTGCTCAAGGGATTTATTTTCTCGCGCGTCGAAACCAAGGACGGCAAAATCGGCTACGTCCTCACCAATGTGATCGGCCTAGTTCCCGACGGAGACGCGCCTTCACTGTCTGGCAATCCGCAGGTGGCCACTTCACCAACAACTCCGGCGTCCGTGGACCCGCCGCGTCCGGCAGCTGCCAATGCCGCGGCAGCGGCCCCTACCCCTGCGCAACCTGGGCCTTTGTCTCTGACCCCGTCCCCTGCTGCAAACACGTCCAATGCTCCGGCGAATCCTACCAGCGTTGACCCGAGTGGAGCCGCGCCGTCGCGAACTGGCAATTCGCAGGTGGACACGGTGTTGACAACTCCGACGCCTTCGACAACTCCGACGCCTGTGGATGCATCGCGTCCAGCAGCTGTGAGTGCCGCGGTAACGGCCCCTGACCCTGCGCAACCTGGGCCTTTGTCTCTGACCCCGCCCGCTGCTGCAAACACGTCCAATGCTCCGGTGAATCCTATCAGCATTGACCCGAGTGGAGCCGCGCCGTCGCGAACTGGCAATTCGCAGGTGGACACGGTGTTGACAACTCCGACGCCTTCGACAACTCCGACGCCTGTGGATGCATCGCGTCCTGCAGCTGTGAGTGCCGCGGTAACGGCCCCTGACCCTGCGCAACCTGGGCCTTTGTCTCTG
>Ga0210410_10003373_pt1 | contig 14164 bp, 8 predicted proteins | sample IncBWC4MmetaG_FD_161058 | JGI IMG/M metagenome (GOLD analysis project Ga0210410, IMG submission 161058) | Forest soil microbial communities from Barre Woods Harvard Forest LTER site, Petersham, Massachusetts, United States - Inc-BW-C-4-M | ecosystem: Environmental > Terrestrial > Soil >... | reverse complement strand
GGCTTAGTGGACTTCGCCATAGGCTTCGTGGTCCTATTCGTTGTAACGGCCATATATAGCATTAAGCCCACACTCGCCGCGCTGTGGCTCCCCGTGTTGCTGCTTCTCGCGGTGCTCACCGCCCTCGCCGTCGGCCTGTGGGTGTCCGCGCTCAACGCCATTTACCGCGACGTCCGGTATATCGTGCCTTTCCTTGTCCAGTTCTGGATGTTCGCTTCACCCGTCGCCTATCCTGCTTCGCTCGTCCCCTTACGCTGGCGCTGGCTTTATGGATTGAATCCCATGACCGGCGTCATAGAGGGTTTCCGATGGGCGATTACCGGGCAGGGGACGGCACCCGGCTTGGTGCTTTTGGCATCCGCCGGCATGGTGCTCGTGATGCTCTTTGGCGGATTGATTTACTTCAACAAGATGGAGTCGACAATAGCGGACGTGGTTTAGCCTATGCATAAAGTGGCCATTCACAGTGTGGGGATCGGGAAGCGTTATGTAATCGGCGAGCGCGCGCGGTACCTCGCACTCCGTGACGTTCTCGCGAGCGCGATGAGTGCGCCCGGACGGCTTTTCGGATGGAACCGTCGAAACGGCAGCAATCGCGGCCGCGAGCATCTCTGGGCGCTTCGCGACGTTTCCTTCGATATTCGCGAAGGTGAGATCGTTGGCTTGATTGGTCGCAATGGAGCTGGCAAGACCACGCTGCTCAAAATTCTCTCTCGGGTCACACGCCCCACAGCCGGTTTTGCTGAAGTTCACGGGCGAATGGGCAGCTTGCTTGAGGTCGGAACAGGTTTCCACCCCGAGCTAACGGGCCGCGAGAACGTTTTCTTGAGCGGGGCCATCCTTGGCATGCGCAAGCGTGAGATCGAGCGCAAATTTGATGCGATCGTGGCGTTTGCCGAGGTGGATAAATTCATCGATACGCCCCTCAAGCATTTCAGCACGGGCATGCAAATGCGCCTAGCCTTCGCCGTGGCCGCTCAGCTCGAGCCCGAAATCCTGTTGGTGGACGAGGTGTTGGCCGTAGGCGATCTTGAGTTCCAGAAGAAATGCCTCGGGAAAATGAGCGAGGTTTCCAAGGGCGGTCGTACCATTGTGTTCGTGAGTCACCAGATGAGCCAAATCCGGCGGTTGTGCGAACGAGTGATCTGGGTCGACCGCGGCGTCATCAAGCAGGACGGACCGACCCTCGATGTCGTCTCCGCTTACGAGAGGGCTTTCACGGAGCGCACCGAGGCGAATGGACAAGAAGAGAGCTCCGGCGAGAGCATACAGTTTCTCAAGTGGGAGTTGGTCGTTGAGGACGGTGGGCCGTCGAATGTTCTCAATCATTTTGATCCTGTTTACTTCCGCGTGCTGATCCACATACCAGAAAAAATCCTAAAGGGACTCTACAATATCCTTCTCGTCGATGACTTGGGGCGGATCATCTGGCATGGAAATTTTGAACTATCGGCACTGGAACCTGGCACGTTTGAGTTTTTCCATCGGCTCCCAACGCTTCCCATAAAGCCGGGGGCATATCGTTGGAAGGCGGGAGTTTATAACGGCCATCAGTGGACCGATGCGTGGTGGGCACTTCCCGAGATGGTGGTGGGAACCAAGCCCATGACGAACACTGCGGACGAATTCCAGGGTATCCTGAACCTGCCTTGCGAGATAAAGATCCGAGCAATCGAAACGATTCTGAAATGACATTGGATTGGTGGGTTCCTAGTAACAAGGTGGCGCACGACTGTGGGTTTCGTTTGGGCGATTGTTTGTAGGTCGGCTTTTTCGCGGTGCCATAAATCCATCCCGGCAGGCTGACCCGCACCTGTACAGCGCCTCGTAGGAGGATGCATTCAGGCTAACATCCCGAGCAGATGATGCTGCAGTCAATTTCGATATACAAATATGAAATACTTTGTGTCTGCTATCTCTTGCCATCCCTCTTGTAACAAGAGTGGAGGAAGGTCGTTTGCCACAACAGCCTTTGCGCCGGATCGAGCGAGAAGTCCCATCGTCTCCATCCTACGCTCCGGCCCAGATGCCAGAAAAGTTGAGACACTTTCCGCTGGCACCTGTGCCACAATCGTGACACCAGCCAGATGAGCCCAGTGGTGGTCGGAGATCGTGTCGCCTATCGCCGCGACTCTTTCTCCTGGTTGGATTCGCGCATGGTGTAATTCCTTGGCAACAGTCCACGCAGGAAAGTCACGATGTAGGGTAAGGTGCGCAGCGGCGAGGCCTACTGCCCATATACTCTGAAAGCCGAGCAAGAGAACAACCACGAATGCTGAGGCTCGAACAATAACCTTGCTGATATCCGACTGGGGAACGCGGAGGGCAGAATACGTCGCGGCCCATAATAAGAGTATGAACGGGGTGACGTATCTGGGTTCCACGAGAATCAAAGAGTACAAACCCAGCGCGCTCAGAGCGGGTATCCATAGGAAAAATAGCCGCGAGAAACTTCTCGCGACGTTGCCGAACCGGTCAAAGCAAAACAGAACAATCAGAGGTATTACGGACAGACTGCTTATTTGCATGGAAATCCCGAAGTATGTGGCGAGGCTGTGTCTCAGCACCTTTAACTGGCCCCCCAATTCAAAGTGAGGGCGGACACCTTCATACCAATAGGATTGATCCGTCCAGGGTGGGTAACTTCCGCCGAGGGGAGTCGCGAACTCGTAGACCGACGGCGTATCGAGAATTTTCCGAGTTGGGTGGAGAGGTATACCTGAACCGGGGGGTCCACCTTGCCAGTGTGCTATAGGCCTTACGCTGTTCACGTACTCGGCATAGTTGATTCTGCCTGAATCTCCAAACGTGAGGCGGCCCTTGATTTTCGAAAGTGTGAGGGCGAATGGCGAGGCAATCAATAAAAAGAGAGCGAAGGCCAGAAGTGCCCGCGACGCTCCGCGGCGCAGGTTGCCCGTTGCAAAAGGTACGACCGCAAGGAACACGAAAGAGAGAGGGAACATCGCGGCCTTTGTGAGATATGCAAGACCCAGGACAACGCCGAGCGCGGCGTAGTATTGCCAGGAGTCTCTACCGCTCGCAATGCGCAGGAGGATTCCCACGGCAAGAAGCACCAGTGCGAGTACGAGCACATCCGGAGTCTCAACGCTTGGAGGGGTAGCGTAAACCGAATCCCAGAAGAACAGCGCATAGCCAATGGCTCGAAAAACCCATGCCGGCAACGGTTTCCATTCCTGATCGATTGCCCTCTTCGTAATTGAAAGATAGTGGATCAGAGCGTTCAGGAAGTACTCAAAGCTGGCAAGACTACCAACGAGAACCAGGCAATTAAAGCAGTGGAGGAGAGCGAGTTCCCAGACAACGGATGGCTTAAAGACTGAAAGTACGAAACTGAATAGCGCAGGGTACGCAGGGCTCCAGTAGCCATTAATCAAGGAGTGCCAATTCCCTTTCGCGCAGGCAGAAGCGATCTCCAAGTAGGCGATGCCGTCGGGATAAACCGAATGCCGGTAGGAAAGTGCCTCCAACAACCAACAAAGGACCATGATAGTCCACACAATGTAGCGGTAGCGGAACCACGATTTACGTGACTCCACGTGGTGTGCGTCCAGGTCTGGCTCCTTTTGAGCTCAATTCGAACTCGATGGCGGCTTCCGTCTTAACCAAAGAGTTTGAATTGGGATCTCTCCGTCGGATTCAATACAGTAATCGTCATTCTACTCCTTCTCGCCCGCGCGTGACCATATTGAACAACTTCAGGGCTTCCAGTTCTTTTCACTCACCACAAACCTGCAAAAGCGGGCGGGCAAAATCCCGCCCCAACCACGAAACACTCCGCGTACCTGGCGATGGGAAGATCCAGACGGGACAGCGACTGTGCCAGAGCAGCTTGTGGATCGGATCGTACGCCAGCCGGACCACATCGTTGGCGTCTTCATATCCCAAGGCGATCCATGGCCTTTCGTGCTTCTGAAATCATGAATTTTCCGGGTTGGAAATACGGTGTGCGAGATAACTGAGCGCATTTTGTGTATGATCTCCTAGCGAGGGTTGATGAAAGCGTCTAAAAGCGATGCCAGCACTGCGATGCGTCAGGATTGGAACGAACGCGCCCTAAAAGATGCGTTTTATTATGTCGCGACCTGGCGCCAGGACTGGACTGTGGATACATTCCTCCAATCCGGCGAGGAAGAGTACCGTAAGCTCGTCCAACCAGTCTTAGATGAACTACACTTCGTGCCGGAGGCCCGCTCGATGCTCGAGGTGGGATGCGGCGCCGGACGCATGACAGCGAGCTTCGCACGCCGTTTCGCTTCGGTCTACGCTTTGGACATCTCCGAAGAAATGCAGAATCTAGCAAAGCAACATCTGGCGGATTTCCAGAATATTCGTTGGGTGTTGGGCGATGGGACGAGTCTGTCAGCCATCCCGAGCGAATCCGTCGATTTCGTGTTCAGCTATCTCGTGCTGCAACACTTGCCCGCCGAAGTTCTCGCCACGGCGTATGTACGAGAAATGCTGCGCGTGCTGAAACAAGGGGGGATGTTCTTGTTTCAGTTCAATAGCGCCAAGCACCCAACCATGAACTGGAAGGGTAGATTGGCATGGGGAATGGTGGACACTCTCTGGGCCCTCAAGTTTAAGCAGGTGAGCCGGGGCGCAGCACGACGACTGGGCTTCGATCCGGAAACTGTAGGAAAGAATTGGCGTGGTGCACGCTTGGACGCGGGCAAGGTCGTGCAAGCAGTTCGAGCCGGTGGCGGTTCTTCCGTGCTAATCACGGGCGAAGGAACCCCGATGACGTGGTGTAGGGGGCTAAAATTATCCGTAGCGACTCGATGAATTTGACGCGCCAATTGCGGGCAGCATTTCACTGGGAATCTGGTGGTGGCACCGGAGAAACCTGAGGGATGGCTAGAACGCCATCCTTGAATGGAGAACAGGCATACCCTAGGCTCCGCAGTAATACAAGGACGTCTTCAGGTTTGCGATGGTCACGCGCCAGACAAACAGCGTTCAACTCGGCAACAATTACTGGGCGAAAGCGGGACAGGATTTCTTGGGCCCCCTGGAGCGCGCGGAACTCTCCCCCCTCAATGTCTATTTTCATAAAGTCAATGCGGTTGATTGCATGGTCGTGTACCCAATCATCCAGACGGATGACATTGATGTCCGCCCGCCGTTCAAGATCATGGCCGATTAACAGCGATGCCCAGCCGGCTTCTGATTCATTGAAATGAATCACGGCCGTCCCTGTTGCATCCCCAACTGCATAAGGAAAGGTATGAGCCCATCGAAATACACTCAGATTCTGTCGCAAACGAGACAGGTTTTTTGGCATAGGCTCGAAGGCGTGAACTTGGCCCGAACTGCCAACCAGGCCGGAAGCAAGCGCGGAGAAATAACCGATATTGGCGCCCACATCCAGTACAGTCATCCCGGATTTGAGCGTCCTCTTCATCAGCTGAACGAGTTCGCGCTCGTACGCTCCTGCCCACATCCATCTTTCGATTCTTTGATTTGGCCTAAGAGATACTGTAATTCCTGGCAGAGGGTGGCATTCGATTTCCCGAGATCGCACGTGGCGAAGAATGGCTTCCGCGAGCCTTCCCTTTCCTGGAATCGGAAGCGGCTCGATCGTTCTTTGGAGGATATTCAGAAAGTGCATAGCCAACTATTACATATCCCTCCTATGTAGGAACATAGTTTGTGTCAATCTCCCTCTTGGCAAGACGAATGATAATGATAGTCAAGGCAGAAGCTGTGACTGTGGTTCTCCTTGGGGTACGCATCAGCACGTGTTGCGAACCGCCTCCCGCGATGGTTCAATGATTTCCGTTCGTGGCTTTCTGAGCATGGCTTGTTTTCATGGCTTGGTGACAATATTCCTGGCCGGGTTTGTAGCACCCGGATAGCGATGCAGTCGGTGGGCTGCTGCTGGACCGCCGGACCGCCTGATCTTTCGGATTGATCTTGCTGCTCGCACATGCTGGGCCGGTCGGTCCCCCGTTGCATGGCTTGCGCACGTGACACGGTTGCAGGGAGTTCGCCACGTCTCCTATTGTCTCGGCGTCGTTAATTGCGGAGTCGGCTTAATTTGCTACATACTCACAGCGGTGAGGCTAATATATGTTGGGGCTTGGGAAATAATCTCAACGAATAGGGACGCGGCCGTCGTCTCTTCGTAAGCGTTCGGTCTGTGCATCTCGACAAAGTGTGGGTGGGTGTGGAAGATGGCCAGAAATTTACACCTACGAGATTGTCCACTTGGGGAATAAATGGACACTTTGGAGCGAGCAGTCGTTAAGAGAGAAGCCGCAGAGACGGCGGTGGACTCTTCCACAATAGCAAGACTATCTTGGAGTTATCGGTCGGTACCGCAACTATGCGTTCAAATGATTAGACATTGCCCATGTGCTCCGAGGTAAAGAATGTGAAGGTCCTCCATATCGGGGAAGTAGCAGGTCTGGGCGGCTTGCAGAATTGGGTATGCAGCGTCGCTGAAGCGCAGGCAAAACGAGGCTATGAGGTGGAGTTGATGCAGCCTCCGTGGGTCTCCGTGGATAGCCAGGTGTTCACGCATCTGCCAGTTCATACCTGGGACCTGGGGAGGGCACGTAACTTCAATATCGTCCACACTCATGGAGTGTCCGGTTTTCAGAACCGGAGAATCCAGAGAATCACACCGATGCCCATCGTGCACACGTATTATGGCACTATCGTGGGCATACAAATTGCTCTCCGCTGGTTTCAAAACTTCGTCGGTTGGAATGGTCTCGGCGTCCCGCGCAACATCATGAGAGAGGCCGCAGGGGGGCGGGCCGCGAACGCTGTGATCGCGAACAGTCCAAAGGTTCGTTCAGAGATCAAGAGGTACTATCGAATCAGCGAGAAGAAAATCTCAGTGATTCCGGGCGGATATTCTCGGGATCAGGATGACACGTCCAAGGCGTCCCTTCGGCGCGCCTTAGGTCTCCCGGAGTCTGGATTCTTGTTTCTGTTTGTAGGCCGGGCTGATCCTGTCAAAAACTTTTCTAGCGCTCTCGCGGCGTATCATTCGACGAGATCCCGATTCCCCAACAGTTACTTGGTATTAGCTCCGAACCAGAACTTGCCCCCTACTGATGGAGTGATCGCGGTCGAGTTGGCACCGCAAAAAATGAGTCAACTTTACCGCTCAGTGGACGCTTTGATTCACCCGGGCTTTTATGAGGCATATTCTTTGGCTGTTCACGAGGCTTTGGCAAATGGCCTTCCCGTGGTCGTCGGCCGGAACACCGGGAACGCCGATTACTGTCTTTCTCGCGTGAATGCTCTAGTCCTCCCACGGAAGCGCGGTTTGGATCTTGTCCATTCTCTAAGCCAGATGATGTGCTCTCTTGTCGAATCGGATCATCTGCGCCTCTCATTAGGTAGGGAAGCAGCTCGCAAGTTCGGCACGATGGATTGGGACTGGGTGGCCGCGGAGACAGAAAGCGTCTATTCGTCTCTATGAGCAATAAAACGTCCGTCGTCATCTGCGTCTATAATTACCCCAGGTTCCTTCCACGCTGTTTTGGAAAGCGTGCATTCCCAATCCCGTCCTGCGGAAGAGCTCATTCTCGGCGATATTGGCTCGACGGAGTAGTTAATCGCTCCAACGAATTAGGCTACTGGATAGTGTAAGATCAACGAGTTGTGACTCTGCCACAGCGGGAACGGAGAAGCTAGACGTCCACGTGAATATCACGACTTCCGTCATCATTACCGCTCATAACTACGCCCGATTTCTTCCACGCTGTTTGAAGAGCGTGCTAGGGCAAACACTGCCGGCCGATCAGATTATTGTTGTCGATGATGGTTCCACGGACCAGACACGGGAAGTCGTGTCTTCTTTTCCATCTGTGCGTTACATCTGGCAGGCCAATGCGGGAAAGGCCGCGGCATTTAACCGTGGCTTTAACGCTTCGGAAGGAGATCTGATCTGTCATTTGGACGCGGATGATTATTGGCTGCCGGAAAAACTTAGGCGCGTTACTGAAGTCCTATCGCGATGTGAAGCAGGCGGTATCACCCACGATGCTTTTATTGTGGATCAAGACGATAAATACTTATACGAAAGCGAGCGAGCGACAGAACACAATCCAGCGACCCGCCACTTTTCCTTTCGGGAGGTTCTGCTTATGTGTTTTCTCTATCGTCCCGGAAACTCAGTCACAGGCAACCTTGGAACCATCAACACGATTTGTGCCTGGAAAGAGGCAGTGGCGGATATTTTCGATTTGCCGGCAGGGCTTGGGCTTGCGGTCGATGGGGCGATGTTGCTCGGTGTAGCTCGGCGCGGATTGCTTTATCTTCCCGAAAAACTGTCCGTCTACCGCCATCATGGCCACAACAGCTTCGTAGGCAATGCTGCAAGTCACCAAACTCAGCGCCGGCTCTTCGAGTGGGTGCCGAACATTCCTGGTGCTACGTCGAGTGAGGTCAAGAGCCTCTCGGAAGCCTTAGTGGTGGAAATGGAAGTTCAGTCTGCCCTGCGCAACAATGAAAAGCCGTTTAGCACTGCTTATAAGGCAGCTGTGCTTAATATCAAACTGCTCAACCTCGGGCTCGTGCCAAATTGGAAGCACTTGGCCACCCCCGTAGCATGCTTAGTTCAGTGGCAACGAATACGAACTGCGCTGTTCCATGTTTCCTAACTATCACGCGCATCGTCTGGATGCGCTGAAAGCGCACGCTCATAATATTCTGTGATGACAAACGCGACTGCGCCGCTTTGGCGTCAGTTTCACTCACAGCCGAGCTTCAACACCTAGACTTTCTCTGTGAAATACCTTCACGGATTGTCTTTTGCATTTTTCCGCCAGCGATCAATTATTTGATGAAGTCTTTTTCAGAATCATTGCCACGGAGTTTGGAGTCATACTTGAACGCTCACGGTAGAAGGACGTTTCTATATTATTCTTCTGGCCTTGCGGCTTCTGTCAACCGCATCGACGAACTCTTATCGTGGAACCTCACCGCCGAATCGGTCGGAATCCCGCTGCTCGCGGCCTAACGAATCGGCGCCTCTTAACACGGTGAGTTTCGTTGAGTTTCGTACGCTTACTCGCTGATCGTCAACGCGGGTCACTTCGTGTCTGATTACCTCGCTCTATCGAGGTTAATTCACCGCGTCGAAGGCCTTCGAATGGTCGTGTGACGGTTACAAGGTTTGCGAGTCTCCGTAGAGAAAAGAATTTCAGAATCTCATTGAGATGCGCGTTGTTATGCGCATTCAAGTTTGGGGGTGTCAAGAACCATCCGGTTCGGTCTACTGGCTTGCCGATCTTGTTTAAGTGACGAATCCTAACCGGGCCCCGCGCTGCTGATTCTGGGGGTAGGAGCGCCCGCCAATTTTGAGCGCTTGGTATGAATGACTGAATGACAAACACAAAAACAAGGTTAGGAAAGACTTATTTGATAGTTATCAAAGGATGCCCCGGCATATTGCAAATCGAACCAACCGGGCAAGCCGAGTCTACCGAGGTCATTGTGCTCGCGAATTCCAGCACCTCATTGTCAGAGAGTGTGCCGCTTGGGATGATATAAAGTACGGGACCGTAAACCGTGATTGGAGAACTGGAAGAAAATTGAGCCCAATAGCTTACCGGCGCAGCAGTTCCACCAGAAATCTTCTCGGCCTTCCATTCCCACTGCCACTGACCGTCGCCTTTCATCTGTCCGTCATTTTGCGCTTTGTAGCTGGTAACAGGACTCGGGTACCCGCAACACTCTAACGCAGTCACTGCTAGGGGACTACCTCCTTTGACCCATGCACCAGCGATAATCCAGTCTCCTGCTGTCGGCGTATACCAAGCCCCGCACGTAGGACTTGTCAAATGGAGATATTGAACTCCCATCGCTGGCGCAGTCGTGGCCATTCCGGCGTAGGAGCCGCCAAACGGGTCAGCCTGTCCTAGCATTATCTTGTTCCTTGGGTCGCCAGTCGTCCAAAGAGCAGGATTGCTGGCTGCTAAGTTCACAAATCGCACGGGAACTAAACCGGCAATACGTCTTGCGACGTCCGTTTCACCCACCACATAGCCATTGAAAAATCCGACTTGTCCAAGCTGGATGGGGCTAGGAACAGAAGATCTGAAAGTTGCATTGTGTTGGCCAAGAACAATTGCTGGTCCTTGGATCCCGTCGGCACTTATTACAACCGGGCCAGGACCTGCGCCGTCATTCTGAACGGTAGGGCTTGAGGAAGGGCCACCATCAGCGTGTTGTATGTTGGAGAGGACCGATTCCATCGCTTGATCCCAAGAAGTGAACCAGACCGTAGGGGGAACAGGATGGATAAAGTCGCCTTCCTCGATAGCATTCGTTACGAACAGACTGCCTCCGTTCGTTCCGGGGATGAACTTGATTCCGCCACCAGCGAGGTTAGTATCAGTAATATGGATGAGTCCATTGCCGAAATTCCCAGCACCGTCAATCAGGATAGCCGCGGCATTGTTGGCGAAGCGTCCTCCCTTCGCGTTGTAGGCATTCCCTCCGCAGCCGTAGTCTCTGAGCCAAATCCAAAACGAGCTTCCAGTGATATCAGTGCAAGGGCCGCTGGTCGGTCTATTCATAATGTGCGAAGTCACATTGTCGAGAACTAGGCCAGAGACTCCGCATGTCCCTTTCCGACTGCCATCCGAACACTCTCCGATTACCACTCCGCGCTCCGGATACTGGAATCCAAGATTCGCGATATAGATGGGCTGTTGCGTGCCAGACAACCAAATCGCTGGCCCTTTTGCCAACTCTATCATAACCCTGTTCTTATGCGGGTTTGGGCCGCTACCATAATTTCCAAAGCCAACGATATTTGTGGTACATCCGTTGCATTTTAACCAACCAGATGGCGGGTTAGTATAGTTTGGGTCACGCGGAGACATAATCCAGATTCCCTTGTTTGCAGTGGGATTGAGAGCTGAGCCCGGAGCAACGTATACCGTCCCGCTTCCTGAGAACGGTCCGACCACATCTCCTCCAGGCAGTGAGACGAGCGCGGCAAAAACTGTCGCCTTGGAAGTTCCCCATGACTGGCCGTCATTAGAGTCCTTTCCCGTTGCTGAAACGTACCGAATGGCTGCTTGCTGTCCATAGGCAGGTGCAGCAAACAGCAAAATCGCTAGAATGGCTCTATTCACCTTGATCACCCTGAACCGGCAAAATACTATATTACATCCCAGAAGTTGATTGGGGCGTCGTGCCAATCCCTGAGGCATTTGAAGTAGTGGTAGTTCTGCTGGGAATGAAAGCTACCCAGCCAACTCTGGTGCTCGTATCCAGGGAAATTTGGTTGTGATCGGCGTCAGCGCATCCGATGCTGCACGATCCATGATAGTTAGAATGCAAGCCGCGTTACGGGAGGGAGGCCGTCGCGGAAGGTGTTTTGATGCGAGTAACGTTCGCACCTTTCCGGACGTTAGATATTGCATTATCGGAAGAGCTGTTGTGGCTGCAGCAAGTGCGTTCGTTATGTGGCAGTATTCGCGTTGGGTTGTTCAACAAGAATTCAGGGAGCGTGCCTGAATAAGGATACAACCTGGGGATGTGCAACCCAAACCGCGGTCGCAGCACGTAGCCTGCCTCCGGCGGTTGTATGGGTTAAAGCGCTACGGCAACAACCGCGGTTCGTGCTCCCAAGACTTGCGATTTCGTCACGTTAGCACGCACCATGTAAAGGCGAGTTTTTTGATTCTCGTTGATAGGATATGGTCGAGACCTCATACCGAATTCTTATCGTCTGTTCGCACCCCGTTCAGTATATGTCCCCCCTGCTTCGGCGGATGGCCAAACACCCCCAGATCGATCTGCAAGTCGCCTACTGTTCTTTGCGGGGAGCTCACTCCGGCTACGACCCGGATTTTGACAGAGCCATTCAATGGGATGTCCCGCTTCTGGATGGCTACAATTGGGTGGAGATTCCTAACATTGGTACAGACACCGAATCGTTTCTCGGCCTTTGCAATCCCGGCCTCTGGCGAATCATTCGGCGGAACAACTTTGACGCGGTGTTCTGTCACACCGGCTACCTAAAGGCCTCCTTCTGGATCGCCTTCCTCGCCGCCCGTCTTAGCGGCTCCGTTTTTCTGTTCGGAACCGATGCCAACAGCCTGGCGCCCCGTGATTCCCAATCCTGGAAAGTTGCCGTGAAGAAGATTTTATGGCCTCGACTTTTCTCTATTGCGGATCAAATCATTGTGCCTTCTTCAAGAACCCGAGATCTCATGCGATCCCTGGGCTTTGCTGAGGACCAGATTACTTTAACTCCTTATTGCGTTGACAACGATTGGTGGGCCGCACAATCGGCCCAGATTAATCGTGATGCTATACGCTCCTCTTGGAGAGTCGGGCCAGACTCTATTGTCGTCCTTTTCTGCGCCAAGCTGCAGCCGTGGAAGCGCCCAGACGACCTCCTGGAAGCATTCGTGGCTGCAGGAATCCCTGGTGCTGTCCTGGTTTTCGCAGGTGACGGTCCACTGAGACAATCGCTTTACCAAAGGGCTCTCGACTTGAGGATTGCCGATCATATTCGTTTTCTGGGTTTCGTAAATCAATCCGCGTTGCCCGGTGTCTACACGGCAGCAGACTTGATGGTTCTGCCTTCTGAGTACGAACCATTCGGGGTGGTCGTAAACGAAGCCTCATGCTGCGGCTGTCCAGTTGCCGCTAGCGACCGTGTAGGTGCCGCTGCCGACCTGATAGCTCCCGTGAATCCTGATTTCATCTTTCCTTGTGGAGATGTTCCCGCTCTCACCGGACTATTGCAAATGGCGCTTTCTGATCGAGCAGAATTGGCCCGGCGCGGACGGGACTCACGTCGAAGGATGCAGTCTTGGTCCGACCGGGAAAATATCAGCGGAGCTCTGGAAGCCGTGGAGCGAGCTCTTTCCCGAAACCGAGCAAAGAGAGCTGCAACTTAGGCTTCACTACGGGCTTGCCCTTTTTTCAGCCTCCACTCTCTCTTCTCAGATGCTAAGATCAAATTCAGAATGGTCAGGGAGAACTCAACCCATATCTCAATAGTTTCTTGCCTGAAGGAATTGCCTCGCCTTTTCAGGGTTTACACATGAATTTCAGCGCATTGAGAGATTCGTTCGATTTTTTCCACAATAGCAGGCGGAATCTTCTCGCGGTGGTGCTTGTCGCGCTAGCGGCATATGTGTGTGCAGAGTTTATCATCGAAGGCGATCTCCTTAATTTGTATTATTTCGGATTAGCTGTACTTGGCATCGTCGGATTCTTGGCTATCTTTAAGAATTGGCGGCTAGGCTTGTACTGTTTCGTGGCATGGGTTGCGGTCGAAGATCTAGTCCGAAAGTATCTGGGCAATAATATGCTCATATATTTCGGCAAGGATTTCATCGTTCTCGCCCTCTATATTTCGTTCATCTTTGCACGCAGGTCCACTAACAGCAAACTTTACAGACCTCCGTTCTTGGCTATCCTTTTAGTCTTCTTTGGGTATTGTGTAGTACAGGTTCTTAATCCGGCGTCAACCAGCATCTTTTATGGGCTGATGGGGTTGAAGCTATGTTTCTTGTACGCGCCGCTACTGCTCGTTGGCCATGCCCTTGTAGATTCGGAAAAGGAACTGCGCCGCTTTTTCTTCTTTAACTCGATTCTCATTCTAGTCGTGGCGGGATTTGGAATCGCCCAGTCCATCTTGGGACACACTTTCCTTAACCCCGAGGAGGTCCAGGAAGATATCCGCGGTTTAAGCACGTTGTACCGGACCTCCCCCATCACAGGCCTGACCGCTTACCGACCCACGTCGTTCTTCGTTAGCGCCGGCCGGTTCCAAAATTTCCTGATAGTTTCTTGGATTCTGGCGCTCGGTTTTGGGGGGTTTCTCTTGATGCGCAAGCAGTCTGGTCGCTTGATCGCATTCACAACGGTCGGCATTCTTGCTGCGGCTTCTCTTCTGACCGCTTCGCGGAGCGTCTTTCTCTGGGTGCTTGCAAGCGCCATCGTTTTTGCTCTTGCCGTCATGTGGGGTGCATTATGGTCCGGAAAGCAGCGACTCCGTGTATTGCGGGCGATAGTGCGGACGGCGGTTTTCGTCGCCATAGCCCTCACAATTCTTGTGAGCATTTTCCCCAAAGAGGTTGCCAGCAGGCTGGCGATCTACACGGAAACTCTTTCCCCTGGGAGTTCTGCAAGTGAGCTCGGTTTTCGATCCTGG
>Ga0210410_10003372_pt1 | contig 14167 bp, 11 predicted proteins | sample IncBWC4MmetaG_FD_161058 | JGI IMG/M metagenome (GOLD analysis project Ga0210410, IMG submission 161058) | Forest soil microbial communities from Barre Woods Harvard Forest LTER site, Petersham, Massachusetts, United States - Inc-BW-C-4-M | ecosystem: Environmental > Terrestrial > Soil >... | reverse complement strand
CTCCCCAGCCTCGCTTCTCGCTTTTGCTGACTACTCTGTCTCGTCCCCTTGCCCCGCTTTTCGCTTTCGCATAGCATGGAATTGTGAGTTCGTTGGCAGTACCGATCGGTACGCGTACAAATTGGGGCGCAAAACCATGAGTGATAAGGTCAAGGGGACGACCACGACCATCACGACCGGCGACGCTCCGGCCGCCGCGCGCGAGCCCTCGATAAAAGAACGCGCCTGGGAAGAAAACACGCTCCGCCCCACGCTCGAAAAAAGTCCCGAGCGGCAAACCGAATTCACCACCATTTCCGGATATCCGATCCGGCGTCTGTACACACCCGCTGATCTCGCGGGCTGGGACCCCAACCGCGACTTGGGCTTTCCCGGCGAGCCTCCCTACACGCGCGGCATTCATTCCACCATGCATCGCGGCCGGCTCTGGACGATGCGGCAATTTGCCGGCTTCGGCACGGCGGAAGACACCAATGAGCGCTTTCGCTACCTGCTCGCGCAAGGTCAAACGGGCCTCTCGACGGCCTTCGATCTGCCCACTCTGATGGGTTATGACTCCGACCATCCGCTTTCTGAAGGCGAAGTCGGCAAGTGCGGCGTGGCCATCAGCTCCCTCGCCGACATGGAAGTGCTCTTCGACCAGATTCCGCTCGCTAGCGTCACGACTTCGATGACCATCAACTCGCCCGCGGCAGTCATCTGGGCGATGTATCTTGCCGTCGCAGAGAAGCAAGGCGCGGACTGGAAGAAAATTTCGGGCACGCTGCAAAACGACATCCTGAAGGAATATATCGCGCAAAAAGAGTACATCTATCCTCCCGAGCCGTCGATGCGGCTGGTGATCGACACGTTTGAATTTGCCGTCAAGAACACGCCGAAGTTCAACCCCATTTCGATCAGTGGCTACCACATCCGCGAAGCCGGCTCGACCGCGATTCAGGAATTGGCGTTCACGCTGCGCGACGGCATGGAATATGTCGAATATGGAATGCGCCGCGGGCTGGACGTCGATCAATTCGTCCCGCAGCTTTCCTTCTTTTTCAACGCGCACAACGATTTCTTCGAGGAAATCGCCAAGTACCGCGCCGCCCGCCGCATCTGGCAGAAAGCCATGGTCGAGCGCTACCACGCAACGAATCCCCGCACATGGGCGCTGCGCTTCCACACGCAGACCGCGGGCTGTTCGCTGACCGCCCAGCAGCCCTATAACAACGTGGTGCGCACCGCGATCCAGGCGCTCGCGGCTGTTCTAGGTGGAACGCAGTCGCTGCACACCAATTCTCTCGACGAAGCCTGGGCACTGCCGACAGAGTTTGCGGCCACCATCGCGCTACGCACGCAGCAGATCATCGCGCACGAAACCGGCGTCACCAACACGGTCGACCCGCTCGGCGGGTCCTACTTCGTCGAGGCGCTGACCAACGAAGTCGAGCGCGGCGCCTGGGACTACATCGAGAAAATCGACGCCATGGGCGGCATGGTCGCGGCCATCGAGCGCAGCTACCCGCAGCGCGAAATCGCAGAAGCCTCTTACAAATACCAGGTAGCGGTCGACAAAAAAGAAAAAATCATAGTCGGCGTAAATGATTACGTCGCCCGAGAAAAGCCGCTCGACATCCTGCAAATCGACGAGACGGTTGCCCATCGCCAGGCGAAACGCCTCGCGAAACTCCGCGCCGACCGCTCCAAAGCAGAAGTCGACCGCCGCCTAAACGCCCTCCGCAAGGCCGCCGAAGGCCAAGACAACCTAATGCCCTACCTCTTCGACGCCGTAAAAACCTACGCCACGGTAGGTGAAATCTGCGACGCCCTCCGCGAAGTCTTCGGCACCTACGAAGAAGTCGCCATCACCTGATTTGCTCGCAGAAATTGAGCTAAACTCTCCCACGAATATGCCTGAGAAGAAAATCAGAGTCTTGATTGCCAAGCCTGGGTTGGATGGCCATGACCGCGGCGCCAAAATCATCGCCCGCGCGCTGCGCGACGCGGGGATGGAAGTGATTTACACCGGACTGCGCCAAACTCCCGAGATGATCGCTTCAGCCGCCGTGCAGGAGGACGTCGACGTCATCGGTCTCTCCATTCTTTCCGGCGCGCACAACACCATTTGCCCGCAACTCATGAACCTGCTGCACAAAAAAGGCATGCAAGACGTCACCGTTCTCGTCGGCGGGATTATCCCCAAAGCCGACATTCCCGCCATGAAACAATCGGGCATCGCCGAAATTTTCCTGCCGGGCACTTCGACGCAAGACATCGTCGCGTTCATCCACAAGCGCTTGGCACGCTGAAAGCGCCTACATCACTCCATTGTTTTTTCGAATTTGACGCGCGTATAAAGCACCCGAAATCCCTGCTGGACTATATTTCGCTGCGAAATACTGCCCGGCTGCGCGATGCTAACGGCGAGGTCGCTACCCGCCTGCGACGCGCGCGCCAAACGCCTCTGCAGCAGCGCGGTCTGCACCCCGCGCCTACGCGCCACTGGCAACGTGCTGGCTCCAAACAATCCCGCCACGCCGTCGTGCAGCGCAAGTGTCCCGCCCCCCGCAACTTTTTCGTCCACGCGCGCCAGATAGCATTCCGTCTTCGGCCCAAAGGCAAACAGTTTCATAACTTCGAGTAGTTCCTGAGACACGGGAAACTTTTCCGCGAATCCCTCGGAAACGGTCAGCGTCCACAGATCGATCTGGTCCTTCCCGATTTTCTCAATCCTGACGCCTTCGGGCGGCTCCGGACAAGTTTCATCCGGACTCACCTGCCGCGCCATAACATTCGAAAATTCCGTGACGCGATATCCGCGCTGTGCGAAGTGCTCGATAAAAGAAGGATCCGCCAGCGGGCACATCTCCACGCGCACGGTTTCGCCGCGGCTCCGGTAAAACTCCTCCAGCCGATCGAACTCTTCCGAGCTCACTGGTCCGTCGAGACCCATTCCCACGCCCTGCGTGATCGGCGAATCCTTGCCGCAATAGACGGCAAATCCGCCGGCAACGCGCCGGACCGCCGCGCCGCTGGCTGGCCGGAATCGTCCGAGAGCCTCGGCGCACTCGACGGCGGCTTGTGCTTCCGCAAGTTCCACACGTCGAGCCAGCTCCAGATTCAAAAGTAACTCTCGCATGTTTGCGTTTTAGTTTTTCCCTTTGTCCCGGTTCTGGTATTTCTCTCTTACTTGACGCATTGATATTCTAGTACGTTTCTTCTGTGCAGCGCCAACCGCAGGATCCAGTTTCCGCACGAGAAACTCCTGCTCGCGCCGGAGTTTGCGCCAGCTTTCCAGCCGGCCGGCGTCAAGCACGCCCTCAGCGAGAGCGCCCTGGACGGCGCAGCCCGGCTCGTTCTGGTGCTGGCAATCGGTGAACCGGCATTGCGCGGCAAGTTCATCGACGTCCGCGAATGTTTGTGAGACTCCATCCGCCGCGTTCCACAGCTGAAGTTCTCGTAAGCCAGGCGTATCGATGATCAGCGCGCCGCTCGGCATCAAAAACAACTCTCGCGACGTAGTGGTGTGCCGCCCGCGACTGTCGCTCGCCCGCACCGCATGCGTGGGCTGCCGCTCCTCTTGCAGCAAGCGATTCACCAGGGTGGACTTCCCCACTCCGGAAGATCCCAGCAGAACAATCGTTTGACCTTTCTTGAAGCTGGCCTCGATGGCCTCCAGCCCCTCTCCAGTTTTCGCACTGACCAGAAATATCGGCACGCCCATGGCGATGCGCGCGATCTCCGCTACAAGCTCCTGCGGCTCGGCACACGCGTCGGCTTTGTTCAAAACAATCGCCGGCCGCGCGCCCGATTCCCAGCACTGCGCCAAGTACCGTTCGATGCGCCGCACGCTGAAATCGCCATCCAGCGCCGCCACGACAAGCGCCACGTCAATATTCGCGACGATCACTTGTTCGGCGATCTGTTTGCCCGCAACTTTGCGCACAAATCGGCTTCGCCTCGGCAAAATCTGCTGGATCGTAGCGTTCGGCTGCGCAGAGAGGGTTTCTGCCGACACCCAGTCCCCCACAGCTGGCCAATCTCCGCCGGCTAGAGACTCTTTCCGCAATTTGCCAGAAGGCTCCGCCCAACACTCCTCAAAATCTCCCGCCACGCGCCACAACCCGCGGTGCTGCGAAATAACGCGTGCCGGAACGCAGCCCGCACCCACGCACGCAACCCGAAGCGCTTCAAAATACGCGTCCCAGCCTAAATCCCCGATAAACACCTGAAAATCCTCCTGCCGCCCGCAACGAGCACCGCGCGTTCTCGCTGCAGGGCCCCAACGAGCCAACCATGCTTTGTGTTCGCTTGAACGAATCTCACTGACTCGAGACTTCGACCATCGAGCAAACGTAGTGATTCAGCTGAGCGTGAAGAAGGAGAAGCGGGAAGGTCTTCCGGGCAAATCGCTCGACTAATTCGAAGCCTCGCCGGAGACACACCCACCCCACAGCAGTGCGATAGAGGTTTTCACAGGCGCCTCCGACAAAACAATGCAGTGCGTTTGCGGCACCGTGATTTGAATTCTAGATGCTCGAGCCGGAATCGTCAATACGCTAGCGTCCGCTAGGCGTCCGGCGGCGCACTCGCAGAATTTTGCGGCGGACCGTATACTGGTTTGGTTGGCGTGCGACGGAGCTTCAGCGCGCCGGTGTGAATCCCTGCGCGAGGTCTGCGAGTGGCTGCGTCCGTTTTGAAAACCAGCGTAAAGGCAAAGTCCTCGGACTTTGAAAAAAACCACCGCCGCATTATTGATCTCCTCACGAAAATCAAGAATGAAGAAGAACAGATTCGCCAGGGCGGCGGCGCGAAAGCTATCGAATCGCAGCATAAGAAAGGCCGACTCACGGTGCGGGAGCGCATCGCGAAGCTGATCGACCCTGGCTCGCAATTCTTTGAGCTGGGACTTTTTGCCGCTTACGAAATGTACCAGGAATGGGGCGGCGCGCCGTCGGCGGGAACGATCACCGGGCTTGCCAAAGTTTGTGGGCGGACACTCATGCTTATTGCGAACGACGCCACCGTGAAAGCTGGTGCGTTTTTCCCGATGACGGCAAAGAAAGTCATTCGCGCGCAGAATATCGCCATCGAAAATCACATCCCGACGATTTATCTGGTGGATTCCTCGGGCATTTTCTTGCCGCTGCAGGAGGATGTGTTCCCCGACACGGATGACTTCGGCAGGGTTTTCCGCAACAACGCGGTGATGAGCGCGATGGGTATTCCTCAGCTTGCCGCGATCATGGGCATGTGCGTAGCCGGCGGAGCCTACCTTCCGCTGATGTGCGATCACATTTTGATGACCGATGGCTCGGGGTTATTTTTGGCGGGACCTGCGCTGGTGCAGGCGGCCATTGGACAGGTCACCTCTGCGGAAGATTTGGGCGGCGCGAAGATGCACTCGCAGATCAGCGGCACAGTGGATTTTCGCGAGCCGGACGATGATGCATGCCTCGCGAGAATTCGCGCCCTGGTCGACAAGATGGGCGCGGCAAATCCTTCGCCCTTCAGCCACGTAGCGGCGCGCGAGCCGCTCTTTCCGGGCGATGAAATTTACGGAATTTTCTCGAGCGATCCCGCCAAACAATATGATATGCGCGAAATTATCGCGCGAATCGTGGACGCCGGCGAATTTGAAGAATATCGCGCCGAATACGGAGAAACGGTCCTTTGCGGTTACGGACGCATTGGCGGCTGGGCTGTGGGCATCGTCGCAAATCAGAAAAAGCATGTGCAGACGCTGGCGCGCGGCTCGGACCAGAAGCGCATAGAGTTCGGCGGCGTGATCTACACCGAATCCGCCGAGAAGGCCGCGCGGTTTGTTCTCGATTGCAACCAGAACCGCATCCCGCTGGTGTTCTTGCACGATGTGAACGGTTTCATGGTCGGCAAGGACGCCGAGTGGAGCGGCATCATCCGCGCCGGCGCGAAAATGGTGAATGCCGTCGCGAACAGCGTGGTGCCAAAAATCACTGTGATTTGCGGCGGGAGCTTCGGCGCGGGCAACTATGCGATGTGCGGCAAAGCCTACGATCCGCGCTTTATGTTCGCATGGCCCACCGCGAAGTTCGCGGTCATGAGCGGGGACGCGGCTGCCAACACGCTGGCCGAGATCAAACTGAAGCAACTCGAGCGCGAAGGCAAAAAAGTCGACGAAAGAGCCCGCAAAGAAATGCTCGAAAGCGTTAAAGCGACCTACGAGCATCAAACCGATCCGCGCTATGCCGCGGCCCGTCTTTGGGTTGACGCGATCATTGATCCCGCCCATACGCGCGACGCGCTGATCAGCGCGCTAGAAGCCGCCGCGCTGAATCCGGAGATTCGCGAATTCAAGACCGGAGTTCTCCAGACGTGATCACCCGGCGTACCAAGTTGATTTTGTGGCTGAGTATTCTTCCGTTGGTCTTCTTCGCTGGTAGTTTAGCGTGGGTTCCGATTTATGGTTTCTACCTCCATCTTGAGGGCCGGAGGGCACGCATCTCTCTTGATCACCCTCCACGCTCATTTCCTCCGACGGCTCGGCGTCACGATGCTTCTTTTGGTTTGGGGCTTGATTTCGCTCTTATTCGATCGCCGAATAAACGAAACGAAATGAAGATATGGCCGAAATCGTGAAGCTGATCGAATGTCCGCGGGACGCATGGCAGGGATTGCCCGAGCTGATCCCGACCGAATACAAGGCTGAGTATCTGAAACAGCTCGTGCTTGCGGGATTCAAGCACATCGATGCGGTGAGCTTTGTTTCGCCGAAGCATGTGAAGCAAATGGCGGACAGCGAAGACGTTATGGCGAGACTCCATGCTTCCCTGCCCTTGTTAGCTGCCAACCACGAAAACAGCCGGCAGGATGCCGGCGCTGCGGCCGAGACGCCGGAAATCATTGGAATCGTCGTGAACGAAAAGGGGCTTGAGCGCGCACTGGCGACTCCCGGTATTTCTACCATTGGATATCCCTATTCGATTTCCGCCTATTTTCGACGGGCGAATGCCAACATGACGCGGAACGAATCGCGCTTGCTGGTCGAAAAACTGCGAAAGGAAACTCTGGTCGCCAAGAAGGATCTCGTGGTTTACATTTCGATGGCCTTCGGCAATCCGTATGAGGAACCCTGGGGACCGGAAATCGTCGCGGACGCGCTCGAGTGGCTGAAAGGAATTCGCGTACGCACGGTTTCACTGGCGGATACCGTGGGCACCGCTTCGCCGGAACTCGTCGGCGAGCTTTATCGCCAAGTGCAAGACGAATTCCGAGGAATCGAGCTTGGGGTGCATGTGCACAGCCGCCCGGAAGATGCGGAAGCAAAAATTTTGGCCGCGTACGAAGCAGGCTGCCGTCGATTCGATAGCGCGCTGACAGGACTTGGCGGTTGCCCATTTGCCGGAGACAATCTTGTTGGCAATATCGCCACGGAGGACGTCCTTGCGGCGCTGAAAAAAGTCGGTGCCGACCCCGGGATTGATTCCTCGCGGCTCGGAACTGTGCTAGGCATGGCCAACGAGATTCGCGCTAAGTATGCACATGCACCCCTGGTGAACTAGAATCATTCAGGCGTAATGCGCGGAGCGCACGGGAATCATGTTTCGTACATACGTTTGCGATTTGGACGGCGATCCATGCGCGGTGGCAGCCGTGAACGAGCGTGAGTCCCCGAGATTTCTCCAGGACTTCAGACCTTAGGAGACGCGCAAAATGTTTGAAACACTGACTCTGGAATTTACCGGCCAACTGGCGACGCTGACGCTCAACCGGCCCGACAAACACAATGCCATCAATTCGAAGATGGTCTCCGAGCTGCAATCCGCACTAGACGAGATTGAGAACAGCCGCACCAGGGTGGCGATCGTCACGGGCTCAGGCAAGTCGTTCTGCGCCGGGATGGACCTGGAAATGCTCTCGGACATCGCCAACCAGTCTTCCGCGGAAAACATGGACGATTCGCGGCGCATGGCCAAGGTATTCCGCCGCATTTGGGGCTTTTCCAAGCCGTTGATCGCGGCCGTAAATGGCGCTGCGCTGGCGGGCGGCTGCGGAATCGCCACGTTGTGCGATTTCACGATTGCCGTGCCGGGGGCGAAGTTTGGCTACACCGAAGTAAAGATCGGATTCCTGCCAGCCATCGTTTCTGTATTTCTGACGCGCCAAATCGGCGACAAGCAGGCGCGCAACCTGCTCCTGACCGGGCGCCTCGTGGAGGCGGCCGAGGCTTTGAGTCTCGGACTTATTACCGAGATCGTGCCGCGCGAGCGTTTGCTGGAACGCGCGCACGAATTGGCGGACGTGCTGATTGCCGCGAGCCCTGTAAGTCTCACCCGAGCGAAGCGTTTGCTGACCTCGGCAGCAGCCGCCAGCGTTGACGCCGATCTGGAGCGCGCCATTCTGGAAAATGCGCGCATTCGCTGCACGGCGGATTTCAAGGAAGGGCTCGCGTCGTTTCTGGAAAAACGCAAACCCGTTTGGAGCACGGACGTGGAATGATCCACGCCGCCGAGCGCCTCGATTCACTGGACATGAGAATGATCGAATACCACGACGCGACAGTACGAGTGCGCTACGCCGAAACCGACCAGATGGGCGTGGTCTACCACGCGAACTATCTGGTATGGTTCGAGGTCGGCCGCGTCGAGCTGATCCGCGCGCTGGGCTTCGAGTACACGCGCATGGAAAAAGAAGACGATTGCCACATCGTTGTGGCGGACGCGCATTGCCGGTATCAGCAATCCGCCAGATACGATGAAGTTTTGCGCATCCGCACGCGCATCGCGGAATCGCGAAATCGCATCGTAAAGTTCTCCTACGAAGTGTTTCGAGATGCGGACGGCCAACTGCTCGCGACCGGCGAGACGACACATATCATTTGCGGAAGCAACGGCAGGCCGAAATTGCTGCCGGCAAAATATCACAGCGTTTTCAAGTCCGTGGTAGCGCCGCAGCCGGATCGGAGCGAGCCATGAGCATCGCCCCCAACGCTGCCCAAGATATTGTATTAACCGGCAACGAGCTGACGTTTGAGCAGCTTCATCGCGTCGCGCTCGATGGCGACGCCGTCGGCGTTTCTCGAGCGGCGATCGAAAGGATGAAGAGTTCTCGCGCCGTGGTTGACCAGCTCGTCGCTTCGGGAGCAACGGCCTACGGGATCAACACAGGGTTTGGAAAACTCGCTTCGGTGCGCATTTCCGCCGAGCAGGTGCGGAACCTGCAAGTGAATCTGGTGCGCTCGCATTGTTGCGGCGTTGGTACTCCGCTCGGCGAAGCGGAAACGCGGGCGATGATGCTGCTGCGCGCAAACGCTCTCGCGAAAGGATTGAGCGGAGTGCGGCCGCTGGTAGTGGAGACGCTGTGCGCGATGCTTAACGCGAGAGTGCATCCGGTGATTCCCTCGCAAGGATCGGTCGGCGCTTCCGGCGATCTTGCGCCGCTGGCGCACTTGGCGCACGTGGTTATCGGCGAAGGCCGCGCTGTGTGCAAAGGCGAAATCCTCGAAGGCGGCGAAGCGATGCGGCGCGCAGGAATCAAACCGCTCGCGCTGGAAGCGAAGGAAGGGCTTTCGCTTTTGAACGGCACACAAGGAATGCTGGCGTTGCTGAGTCTCGCGCTGCGCGATGCCGACCTTCTGATCGATACCGCCGATGTTGCTGCTGCACTTTCCCTGGATGCGCTGCGCGGAAGTCCTGGAGCACTTGACGCACGAATCATGCATGCGAGGGCGTACCGCGGTGCCGCGACGACGGCGCGAAACCTGGCACACCTGAACGAAGGCAGTCAAATCCGCGAGTCGCATCGTTCGCCGGACAAAGATCCGCGCGTGCAGGACGCGTACAGCGTGCGCTGCACGCCGCAAGTGCACGGAGCGGTACGCGATTCGCTGGCGCAAGCGCGTGACATGGCTGCCGTAGAACTGAACAGTGCGACGGACAATCCGCTGGTTTTTGTGAAAGAGGACGGCGGCGGCGAGATTATCAGTGGCGGAAATTTTCATGGGCAGCCGCTGGCGATGGCCGCCGACCAAGTCGCCGTGGCGCTGGCCACGCTCGGCGGGATCTCCGAGCGGCGCATCGAGCAGATGACGAATCCCTTGACGAGCATGCTTCCAGCGTTTCTGACGCCGGAGCCGGGGCTGAATTCGGGCTTCATGATCGCGCAGGTTACGGCGGCGGCATTGACTAGCGAGAACAAAGCGTTGGCTGTGCCGCATTCCGTGGACTCCATCTCCACGTCGGGGAATCAGGAAGATTACGTCTCCATGGGTATGAGCGGGGCGCGACGCCTTGCTCGGATGCTTCGGAATCTGCGGCATACAATTGCGATTGAACTGCTTTGCGCATGCCAGGGGATCGACCTGCTTGCGCCGTTGCGGACTGGGACGCTTGCGACAAAAGCATACGAGACGATTCGAGCGAAGTCAGCTAAGCTCACCGAGGATCGCTCGCTCGCTGCAGATATTGAAGCAGTTTCGGACCTGTTGGTTGACGGCACCTTGGCGCATGTGTTGCATTGAACGTTTAGAGATCCTTCCAAAAACGTGCCTAGCAACTCCTAACCAGTTGGAATTTCAGTGCTTTGCAACAACACCTCAAGCAAGAAACTGAATCTTTCGGCTCGGCCCTCCCCGCGCCCGGTGTTTTCGCGACGAGCGCGGAAGCGAGTGAGAATACAGTAGTTTTGCGTCAGTCCTTCTTGGAAAGTACCCGAGAGATTCAGTTGCCATCCAGAAGCATTTTGTTTCGAAGCATTTGAGCGCCGAAGAAATGGTCCGAAACTGCCGGGCGGGTCTACGGTTTTGCCGCAAGGCTCGCCTTCAAGTCGGGGCCGATGCGCTCGACGATGGATTCGGCCGGAGCTTCGCCGATGAACTTTTGCAGCACCGTGCCATCGCGGCCGATCAGGACATACGTTGGCAGAGCATTCACTCCGAACTGTCTCTGGATGCTGCCGTCGGAATCGAGGCGTTGGGGCCAAGTCATATTGTGGCTGGAGACGAAGGCGTGCCAGACGGACTCGTCATCGTCCTCGCTGACGCTTATGACGACGAAATCGGCGCCTCCGTAAACGGCTTGCAGACGCTTGAGATTAGGTAAGGCGTTGCGGCAGGGTCCGCACCAGGACGCCCAGAAATCCAGGAGAATGACTTTGCCGCGAAACTCGGGAAAGGGAGCGCCCGAGGCCGGGGCAGGTAGAGTCTCGGAGCCGGGAGCAGCGGGTTTGGCCGGGGCAGCGTCTGCGGCGTAGACCCCACGCGGCATGTTGTCGTCGTCGAGGAGTTTGGAGGTTCTGGGTACGGGCTTGGCGTCCGTTGGTTTTTTGGCGCGAGCTGCTCGGGCCATCTCGGCTACGGACATAGGTTGGTCGGGCGAGTCGGCCGTAGCTGGTTGTTGGGGCGCCGGGGCTTGTGCGGCGAACTTCTGAGCGGGTCGGGTAGCATCTTGGGCCAGATCCTGCCCCGGAGTTGGGCTGCTGCTCAACGCAAGCCCGCACAAAGCCGCTGCTGCCAACGGAATGAGCTGTTTTCGCATGATGCTTCCCCCAGGAAACTTAGTTCGTGCTCTTAGGCTAGAAGGTGGCAGTGCGGGGCCCAATGGTACTTTCGATTCAGGATGCTCAGGTGGTTAGGCTCGGCTTCGAGCGAATACCACGGAGCGGACTCGATTTTAAACAGCTGCCGGGACAGGCACCATGCTGTGCCCCTTACGACGCACGGGCGGCTCGATTGATGTCGCGGGTCTCGAGGATGCGTTTTGGGTGTCCGTTCTGCGCGACGTGGATCATGGCCCGGCCGAGAATCTCGGTGGTGGTGACGTATTGGGGAAGGAGCCACCTTAGCAGCGGGAGGAACGGATTCATTACGGCGTATAGGATGCGGTAGCTGGCTGTCTTTGACTGAATGCGGTGCAACGGCTGGATCACACCTGGGCGGAACATGTAGGCGGCTTTGAAAGAAAGGCGGAGGAGGGAGTTTTCGGTTTTGCCTTTGACGCGGGCCCACATGGCGCGGCCTTTTTCGCTGCTGTCGGTGCCGGCACCAGAGACGTAAAGGAATGTCATTAGGGAATTTAGACGGGCAAGGGTTTGGGCGGCGGCTAAGGTCATGTCATAGGTGGCATGAGAATAGCTCTCTTCGGTCATGCCGGCGGACGAGCGGCCGGCGCAGTAGAAGCAGGAATCGTAGCCGGACAGCTGGGATTCGACGGGGGAAAAATCAAAGAAGTCCTTGTGTACTAGCTCGCATAGCTTGGCGCTTTGCTGGCCTGTGGGATTGCGAACGATGGAGAGAATGTGCTCGACGGTGGGATCAAGGAGACACTCGCGCAAGAGGCCTTGACCGACCATGCCGGTGGCGCCGAAAAGGATGGCTCTCATGCGGGCGTTTCCTCGTGCTGCGGCTCGGGGGAGTGGATGATGCGGGGCCAGGAGAGGAATTCGTCCAGGGTCGAAGCGACTTGCTCATTGGCTACAGGATCGGTGTGGGCGAAGTAGACAGGCGCGTCTCGCGGGCGGGTGTCGTTGGCGGGAGTCCAATAGAAATTGCCTTCGCCATCTGTGGCGAAGCAGAACCCTTTGCCCCAGCCTTGGTCGGGCAAGTTGAGGGCATATTTTTGGCTCTCGAGATCGAGAGGAAGGAAGGCTTCTATCCATTCGGCTGGGTTCTGCAGCTCAGCGGGATTTTCTGGGTTGGCGTGCGGGCGGCGGATTTCGAGTTGCTCGGTGAGGATGGTCTGGCGGTCGTCGTAGAGGTCGAGAAGGCGTTGCGGAAGCAAGGCGCCGATTCCCTGCTCGACTTCTGAAGAGTTGGGGTGGACGAGGCGGTTGCGGAAAGAATCGCGCGCGGCGCGGAGTTGATCGGGAGTTAGGCGATTGCGGAAATGATGCACCAGGCGGCGGGCGCCAACAACGGCAACGAAGACTACGACGGCTACGACGAGGGGGCCGAAGGCCTCGACGAGGAGGGTCTTCATGAATTGATGATACTAGAGGCGCAGGCGAAAAAAAGGCTAGGAAGAGCGAAGAAACAATCCGAACCATGAAGTGAAAATGTTTAGGGCAGCGCGGGATTACATCGGTCTCACAAAAGTCGTCGCCTTTGAATAACCGGGGTTCGCCTGTGGCTTTGGCTAGGGCGCTGGAGAAGCAGTCGCCGAAATTCAAGCCGGTGTGAATTTCGGTTCAGGAAAGCATCAAAGCAGTGATTTTGGATCTGACGTCGGACGGGACATGCGCTCGACTATCCCTGGAGCCTGGCCACACGTTTGGGGAAGGTGGCTCGCGATGCTGCCAAAAAATCAGAAGAGCCAGACCCAAGACCGGCCCCCTAGAGCATCATGCGCGTGGAAAGGCCAAGATTACGCCAGTGCGGAGCGGAGGAAGGAGAGCATGCGGTAGCCGGCGATGTAGCTGAAGGGGGCAAGCTCGAGGGAATAGTGTCCACAGTGGAGTTGGAGACTGCGGGGACGGGCGCCGTGGCGGCGGAGGGCGTCTAGCATTTGGCGGCTTAGCTCGGGGAGCATGGTGGGGTCGTATTTGCCGTAGACGAGGAAGGAGTTGCGGTCGGCGCCCATGCCGCGCTCGACGTAGGGCATGGGGCTGATGGGCGCCCAGTAGTCGCGGAGTTCGTCTACCGTAACGTGGTTGCGGAGGCCTTCCCAGACGTGGTTGGTGGTCATGCCTTGGCTGACCACGTCAGCGTAGTAGGTGGAGAAGTGGAAGAAGCCGCCGGCCTTGATGGCTGGGTCGTGCATTAGGACGATGTAGCCGACGGAGGAGCCTAGGCTGGTGCCGAGGATGCCCAGCCGGGTGTGGCCTTGCTGTTCTAGCCAGCGGAGGCAGCGGCGGGCGTCATGGACGGCCTGGCGGTTGGCTTGGAGGGTAAGGCCAATATTGGGGCCGCAGACCTGGTCGGCGCGCTCGTGGCCTTTGGCCATGCGCCGGTCGTGGTAGGGCATACTCATTTTCAGAGCGGTGATGCCGATGCGTTGGAGCCATCCACAGAGGCCTCGCTGGCCGTGCCATTTGGCGTTCCAGTTGGGGAGAACCAGGACGGCGGGAGGTGTTTTGTGAGGGCCGTTTGCGGACATCTTGGCCGGGAAGAGCTGGGCATAGACCTTGTTGTTCTCCGGCCAGGGGGACTCGATGGAACTGGTGAAGGTTAGGATGTTTTCCTGGTCTAGGCCGTAGTCATTGGCGGCAGTGG
>Ga0210410_10003371_pt1 | contig 14168 bp, 10 predicted proteins | sample IncBWC4MmetaG_FD_161058 | JGI IMG/M metagenome (GOLD analysis project Ga0210410, IMG submission 161058) | Forest soil microbial communities from Barre Woods Harvard Forest LTER site, Petersham, Massachusetts, United States - Inc-BW-C-4-M | ecosystem: Environmental > Terrestrial > Soil >... | reverse complement strand
GGCGCGGGAGGGGCGGCGGGCGCGGGACGGGCGGCGGGCTCGGGACGGGCGGCGGGCTCGGGACGGGCGGCCGGACCCGGACTGGCTCCGAGTTCGGGACGGGCGGCGGGTCGGGGCTGACCGGCCGGTCCAGGCTGGGCCGGGGGTTCCGGGCGCGCGGCGCGGCCGGCCCGGCCGACGGGTGGTACGGGCCCCCTGTTGCGGTCGGCGCCGTTGCGGTCGGCGTCTTTGTGACCAGCACCATTGCGGTCAGCCGGGTGGTGATCAGGACTGTTACGGTCGGCGCTGGGCTGGGGGCGCTCCTGGTCCCGTCCGGCGACCCGGGCTCGCTCGGCGTTTACCGCGGCTTGCATCCGCTGGCGCAATTCGGAGGACATCGGCGACCATGCCGACGGGGCGGACCTGGTTTCGGCTACACCCTTTACGCGCTGCGGAAGCTGCTGCTCAGTGCGGTCTTCATCTCCCATTCTGTAACCCCTTGTGCGATGCGCACACGGGAAGATGCGGATCGCATAGTACAGCGGAGCACAAGATCGGCGCAGCTTCAAGCAAATCTACGAAAATGTGACGGCTGCTATCCGATACCCGAGGACGGGAGATTGCCGGCACGCCGACACCATGTGGCGTCGGGGATAGTTTCTGGCTCAAAATCCGCGAAATCCCCTCCTGCGGAGGGACGTGCAGTTACCGTCTGGTTTGCGGTGTCTGTATCCGCCCGCGGGGACCGCTGAAATGTAATGGATCTTGTACATATCGTGAGCTTCCGACGCGGCTTTACCAAAGCCCGCGGGCATCTCCTTGACCGTAAGCAGGTACCTCCATGGACCACGGCCCAGCGACCCAGGAGTCGGCCAAGCCTGGAACGGAGCAGGTGCTTCCGAGCGGGACCGCGGACGCGCGGCAGCACGGACGGACCTCCAGGCTGCGTCTTCCGGCCGGCTGGGCGCTGCTGGCCGTGCTGGCCGTCCAGACGGCCCTGTCGCTGCGGCTGGTGCGGGCCGACACCGCGTTCGAGGACGAGGCGACCTACCTGTGGGCCGGGCACTTGGAGTGGGCGCACCTGCTGCACGGCAACCCGCTGCCGCAGTTCCCGGCATACTTCTCCGGGGCGCCGGTCCTGTACCCGCCCATCGGCGCGCTGGCCGACAGCGTCGGCGGCCTGACCGGGGCGCGGATCTTGTCCCTCATCTTCATGCTGGGGGCGACCGTCACGCTGTGGTCCACGGCTGGCCGGCTGTTCGGCCGCCGGGCCGCGTTCTTCGCCGCCGCGCTGTTCGCGGCGCTCGGCCCGACGTTGCACCTGGGCGCCTTCGCCACCTACGACGCGATGTCGATCTTCCTGGTCACGCTGGCCGTGTGGCTGGTGGTCCGGGCCGGGCAGCGACAGGACGCGACCGCCTGGATGATCGCCGCCGGCGTCGCGCTGGCGCTCGCCGACGCGACCGCGTACAGCTACGCCCTGTTCGACGTGGTCGTGCTCCTGCTCGCGCTGGCCGTCGCGTACCCGCAGCCGGGCGGCAAGCTCGCGGCCGCACGCCCGCTGACCATCCTGGCCGTCCTGGCTGTCCTGCTTGTCCCGGCCGTGCTGATCGGCGGCAGCCGCTACCTGCACGGGATCGCAACCACCACGATCTTCCGTACCGCGGGCCAGGACTCCGCGCTCACCGTGCTCACCCAGTCCTGGTCGTGGACCGGCATCATCGTCATCGCCGCCCTGTGCGGCGCCGTCTTCAGCTGGGTGACCCGCCCCGGGCGGCTGCAGACGTGGCTACTGACCCTGCTGGCTGGCGCCGCCCTGCTGATCCCCGTCGAACAGGCCAGCCTGCGCACCACGGCCTCGCTGAACAAACACGTCGACCTCGGGGTCTGGTTCGCGGCCATCGCCGCGGGCTACGCCGTAGACAAGCTCGTCGCCGCCGCGCCGGCCGGGAACATGCGCACGGTCACCGCCGGGGCGTGCGTGGTCGCGCTGTCGTTCCCGCTCTCGGTCGCGGCCGCCCAGTCCAAGGCGTTCGCCACCGCCTGGCCCAACTCGACCGCGTTCATCGCCATCCTCCGTCCGCTGGTGGCGCACACCAGCGGGCCTCTGCTGGTGGAGGACCCGTCGATCGCGGAGTACTATCTGCCCGCCGGAAGCCAGTGGCAGCGGTGGTCCGGCACGCGGAACATCAACCTGCCGTCCGGCGCGCCGACCGGCGGTCCGAGCGACGCGGCCGGGGTACTCGGGTCCGGCAACGCGGGCACCTATACCCTGTACATCGGGGAGCACTACTTCTCCCTGGTCGCGCTCAACTTCACCGACACCGTGGCGCTGGACAAGAGCATCTCCACGGCGCTGAAGGGCATCCATCGTTATCAAACGGTCCAGGTCGTGCCCTACGGCGCCGGGCCCGCCGGTCCCGCGCCAGGCACCTACGTGATCTGGCGATACGAGTCACGACCGTGACCCCCCCAGGGGGAGCCAGTCAGCACCGGCACCATCGCCCGACCGGTCAGGCCTGCAACCGGAGCGCACCAGCAGAGCTGCCCGGCACCACATCCGCCGGACGACGAGGAAAAGTACTGCTACGTCCCACGGAACCTGCCGTACCTGACCACCGTCATCGTCATCGGCTCGAGCTGCGTCGTGTTCAGCCAGCTCAGGTTCGAAACGCAGGATCTGGCGCTGTCGCCGTTCCTGTTGTTCACCGCCGTCTTCGTCATCTATCAGCTGATCAGCGTGCCGGTGAACTTCGCCGGGTCCGGATTCGACCTGGGCGCCCACCTGGCGCTAATCCAGGCCTGGCGGCCGTCCTCCTACCCTGACGTGGACATCTACCTGCCCATCTGCGGCGAGCCCGCCGAGTTGCTGCGCAACACCTGGACCGCGGTGCTGGGTCTCATCGAGGACTACCAGGGCGAGGCGCACGCCTACGTGCTCGACGACGGCCCGGCCGGGGACGCTCGCCCGATGGCGGAGTCGTTCGGCTTCGGATACTTTCGCCGGCCGGACTGGCCCGCGGGCAAGAAGGCCGGCAACCTGCGGTACGCATTTTCCCAGACCAGCGCCGAGTACCTGGTCATCCTGGACGCGGACTTCGCGCCGCGGCGGGACTTCCTGGCCGAGACGCTGCCCTACCTGGACGATCCGAAGACCGCGATCGTGCAGACCCCGCAGTACTTCAGGAGCGGTCCCGGCCAGACCTGGGTCGAGCGGGCCGCAGGACCGATCCAGGAGGTGTTCTACCGGACGGTTCAGGTGGCTCGCAACCGGCTGGGCGCGGCCGTCTGCTGCGGGACCTCGGCCGTCTACCGGCGGGCCGCGCTGGAACCGCAGGGCGGCCCGACGTTCATCCCGTACGCCGAGGACGTACACACCGGACTGGATGTCCGCCGGGCCGGCTGGTCGCTGACCTACGTGCCGATCCTGCTCTCGACCGGGATCTGCCCGGACCGCCTGGACGCCTTCGTCAGGCAGCAGTACCGCTGGTGCTCGGGGAACGTCGGCATCGTGTTCTCCCGGCGGCTGTGGTCGGTGCCGATGTCCGTGCCGGCCCGGCTGACCTACATCTCGGGGTTCATGTACTACGTCTACACCGCCCTGCTCACCTTCCTCGGGCCTTCCATCCCCATCGTCATGCTGGCCTTCCTGCCTGGTCAGGTCCGGCTGCGGAACTTCGTCATCCTGCTCCCGGCGATGCTGACCGGGTTCGTGCTCTATCCGCTGTGGCACCTGTCCGGCTACGGGCCGGCCATCTGGCCGCTGAGCATCGCCCGCGGCTGGGCGCACGTGTTCGCGCTCTGGGACGGCGCCCGGGGCGAGCCGATGAGCTGGCATCCGACCCGGACGCCGGGTAGCTCGCTGCCGCGATTCCGGTTCGGTGTCGCCTGGTGGAGCGGCGGCGTGGCCCTGGCGTGGCTGGCCTTGGCCCTGTGGCGGACGATCACCCTCGGCTCCCCGCAGTTCGCGGTCCTGCTGTTCTTCGGCGCGGTCAACCTGGCCATGGTCGGCCGCGTCGTCTTCCCCGGGAGCCGGGCCGGATGACGTCCCGACTGGTCACGCTGCTGGCCGTCGCGCTCGCGGTGGCCGCCCTGGCGGGCGCGTCCTTCCGGCTGACCACGTCATCGCGCTCCTCGCCGCCCGCGCACGCGTCGCTGCCGCCCACCCTGGCCGCCTATCTGGGCGTCTTCGAGCCCGGGGCCCCCCCGTCCTATGATCCGGTCGCGGACTTCGCGACGGTGGCGGGCCGGGAACCCAACCTGGTCGGGTACTACAGCGGATGGGCGCAGCCGTTCGACACGTCGTTCGCGCAGACGCTCTACCAGCATCACGTGATCCCGTTCGTGCAGATCGACCCGACCGACGCCTCGATCGCCGCGATCGCGAACGGCACCTACGACGACTACCTGCGCTCGTACGCCGACTCGGTGCGGGGCTTCGCCCGCGCCGTGGCCATCGGCTTCGGGCACGAGATGAACGCGCCCTGGTACTCGTGGGGATACGTGCACACCTCGCCGGCGACGTTCGTGGCCGCCTGGCGGCATCTGGTCACGCTGTTCCGCAGCGCGGGCGCCGACAACGTCACCTGGGTGTGGACAATTCAGGCCGACGAGTCCGGCACCCGGCCGATCACCGCCTTCTGGCCTGGTGCGCAGTACGTGAACTGGGTCGGCATCGACGGGTACTACTACCGTCCGAGCGATACTTTCGCGAGCGTGTTCGGCCAGACCATCGGCCAGGTGCGGACGCTGACCAGCAAGCCGGTGCTGCTGTCGGAGACGGCGGTGGGGCCCGCCGCCGGCCAGTCCGACAAGATCCAGGACCTGTTCCACGGGATGGCGGCCTACAAGACGCTCGGGCTGGTGTGGTTCGACAAAGCCCAGCACGGCGGGATCCTCCACCAGGACTGGCGGATCGAAGACAGCCCGACGGCCGAGACCTTCTTCCAGTTGGCCGTGGCCAGGGAACTGGCGTCAAGCCCGCCCGTCAATTAACCGGCTAACCGGGAACGGCCGATATCAGCGGTCCGGACTCGGACGAAAGACGCGCATTGGTACATGTGTCACATTGGTTTCAGGCAATACTTTGCCCCGCGCACCTGGCGCAAAGATCAACTTTGGCATGCTTTTTGCTTTACCGGCAGAATCGGCAAATCGCGCTCTTCTCGGGCAAATGCCCTGTACCTTTTCGTAGACGGCTTCTTTGCCTCCCCGGGGGGCCTCAATACGGCAAGTGAGCCTTTCAGTGCAGTACGTGAGTTAGGGGGGGTGCCAAAGTGCCCTGGATACCGTGCGGCCGGAAGTACGTGCGCCCTGCCGGAGGGCGGCGCTGATCGGCGGCCCGCGTTCGGCGAACGATGTCAGGCCATTCGCCGCGGCCCGGCAGCCGGCCCAGTTGGCCGTGGCCGGGCTCGGCACCGTTGCCCTGGCCGGCCAGGATGGCCAGGCGGCGGTCTCGCAGGGCGCCGGGCGCTGGCCAGGCGGCCCGGGCCAGGTCATCCGGACGGGCCGGAGGTGGCCGCTGCTCGCGGTGCTGGCCGGGCAGGCTGCACTGTCGCTCAGGCTCATCTGGTCTAATACGGCATTCCAGGACGAGGCGCTTTACCTGCGGGCCGGGCACCTGGAATGGGCACGGTGGCTGCACCACGCGCCGATCCCGAACTTTCCCGCCTACTTTTCCGGGGCGCCCGTCATCTATCCCCCGCTTGGCGCGCTCGCGGACGGCATGGGCGGCCTGACCGCCGCGCGCATCCTCTCGCTGTGCTTCATGCTCGGGGTCACCAGCCTGCTGTGGGGCACGACCGTCCGGCTGTACGGGCAGCGGGCGGCGGTCCTGGCCGCGGCGTTGTTCGCCACCTTGGCCGGCACGCAGTTCCTGGGCGCGTTCGCGACCTTCGACGCGATGGCGCTGTTCTTGCTCGCCCTGGCCGTCTGGCTCGGAGTCCGGGCGGCGGACGGCCAGGGCCGGACCCGGATCGCCCTCCTGCTGGCGTGCGGCTGCGCGCTGGCCGCCGCGGACGCGGTGAAGTACGCCACCGCGCTGTTCACCCCGGTGGTGCTCGTCGTCGTGGCGCTGGCCGTGCGCGGACGGCAGCCCGGCGGCGCGTGGCGGACCGGGATCCTGGCCGCGCTCGGCTCGTGGCTCGTGCTGATGGCGGCGGCCGTCGCGGCCGGCGGTCACCAGTACTGGCTGGGCCTGGAGACGAGCACCCTGGCCCGGGCCGGGTCCGACGTCCCGATGAGCGCGGTGCTCCAGCACGCGTACGTGTGGACCAGCCTGATCCTGGTCCTGGCCGTCCTCGGCGTGCTGCTGGCCCGGCGCAGCGAGACCGGCGGGAGGCTCCTGCCCGCCGTCCTGGCCGTCGCCGCGTTGCTCGCCCCGGCCGAGCAGGCCAGGCTCCACACCACGGTCAGCCTGCAAAAGCACGTGGTATTCGGCGCCTGGTTCGCGGCCATCGCGGCGGGCTACGCCATGGCCCGGCTGAGCCGGGTGGACCCGGGCCGGGGCTGGGCGGCGGTCCTGGCCTTGCCCATCGCCGCGTCCACGCTGTTCGGATCGATGGGCCAGGCGGTGTCGCTGTACCGGGTCTGGCCGGACAGCACGTCCCTGGTCAGCGTGCTTCGCTCGGCGGTCCGCGCCCATCCGGGTGACTATCTGGCCGAAGACTACGACGTCGAGGCGTACTACCTGCGGGCCCAGGTGCCCTGGCAGCGGTGGTCGGACACCTACTTCTTCAGCTATCCGGGTGCGCTGCCCGGCGGGCCCTCCTACCAGGCCGCGATCGATCACCATTTCTTCTCGCTGGTGATCCTCGACTTCGGCGACACCGCGGCCACCGACCGCCAGATCGGCTCGGACATGCACCACGCGGGCGGCTATTACATCCTGGCCCGCACCGGGCCCTACACGATCTGGGCCGCCCGCAATCTGACCGGGGGCGATCGTGGCCCTCGCTGAGACCTACGTCGCCGAGCAGCCGGCCGGGTACCTGCCGGAGCCGCCCGATCGCCGGGAGAAGTACTCGTACTTCGGCAGGCCCCGGCGATGGGCGTTCGCGTGGCTGCTGATCGCGTCGGCCGGAGTGCTCTACGGCTACGTCCACGTGGCCCAGCGCGCCTGGCTGGTCACCCCGCTCATGTGGCTGCTGCTCATGGTTATGGTGCCGCCGGTGGCGGTCAACTTCTGGCTGCGGGTCGGGCGGCCCAGGCTGACGCTCGCGGAGCACCAGGCGAAGGTCGCCGCTTACACCGAGCAGGGCGAGACCGTGGACGTGTTCCTGCCCAGCTGCGGGGAACCGCTGGCGGTGCTGAAGAATACGTTCAGCTACGTGAGCCAGCTGCGCTGGCGCGGGCTCAAGACGGTCTACGTGCTCGACGACTCGGCCCGGGAGAGCGTCCGCGACCTGGCCGGCCGGTACGGCTTCCGGTACGTCGTCCGCCCCAACCGCGGCGAGCTGAAGAAGGCGGGCAACCTGCTGCACGCCCTGGACATCAGCGACGGAGACTTCATCGTCGTCATCGACGCCGACTTCGCGGTGCGCCCGGAGTTCCTCCACGAGACCATGCCCTATTTTTCCGAGGCCCAGGTCGGCATCGTCCAGACCGCCCAGTACTTCGACGTCGCGAATCCGTCACTGTCGTACATCCAGCGGTACGCGGGGACGCTCCAGGAGATCTTCTTCAGGTTCATCCAGCCGGCCCGGGACCGGTACAAGGCGGCGATCTGCGCGGGCACGAACCTGGTTTACCGTCGCGCATCGGTGATCGCCGCGGGCGGATTCGCCCGGGTCCCGATCGGTGAGGACGTCCATTCCGGGATGAAGCTGTGGTGGGCCGGCTACGAGACCCGTTACCTGCCGCTGTGCCTGGCCAAGGGCATAGCGCCGACCGACTTCGCGTCGCTGGCTAATCAGCAGGCTCGCTGGTGCCGGTCCTCCCTGCTGCTCATGGTCGACAAGCACTTCCAGGAGGCACCGTTCAGCTGGAAGCAGCGGGCCGCGTTCTGGGCCGCCTTCCTGTATTACATGTCGTCGGCCGCGCTGCTGCTCACCGGGCCGTTCCCGGCCCTGACCATGATCTGGTTCTACCCGGAGCGGATCTACCCGCACAACTACCTGCCCCTGCTGCCCGCCATGGCGGCCACGCTCTTCGTGTTCCCGCTGCTGAGCCGCGGCTGGCGGCCGACGATCTTCCGGGTCTGCGTGATCAACTCGTGCTGCCACGTCTACGCGGTCTGGTACGCCATCCGGGGGCGTGTCGCGGAGTGGGTCCCGACCGGGGCCTCCCCCGATGGGGGACGGGTTCCGGTGGCCGTCAACCGGATCCTGTGCAGCTGGATCGTCATCGTCCTGGTCTTCATGTGGTCGGGACTCGCGCTGCGGGTCCGCCAGTACGGGTGGCATCCGTACTGGGCGACCGAGGTCCTGGCCGGCGTGCAGCTCTACATGCTGGCGCCGTTGCTGACCCCTTCCAAGGGCGTCTGGAAACGCGCCCGCTCCGAGCTCACGGAGGTAACGGCATGAGCTACCCGCCCGCGTACGAGGAGGATGACGCTCATCAGCGGTTGCAGCCATGGCCCGGCCAGCCGAAGCACGGATCGGTGCGCGGCCGCCGTCGCGGCCGCCCTCGGCGGGGCCGGCGGATCCTGGCCGCCTGCCTGGCGGTGCTGGCCGTTGTGGCGATTGCGGCCGGAGTCATCGAGTACAACAAATCCGCGGACCACCACGCGGCCACCGGGCCGCTGCCGGTCCACCTGCCGACCACGCCCGAGTCCTACGTCGGGGTGTACACGAACACCGCACCGGCCTCCTACGACGGGATCACCGCGTTCACCAGCGCCACCGGGACCAAGCCGGACGTGGTCATGTATTACAGCGGATGGTTCGTGCCGTTCCCGACCGCCTTCGCCACCACGGTGGCCGCCAACGGCGCGGTGCCGCTGGTGCAGATGAACCCGTCCGGGATCAGTGTGGCCGGGATCGCCGCCGCGCCGTACGACGGCTACCTGAGCGCCTACGCCGAGGCGGTCCGGGCCTACCGCCACCCGGTCATCATCAGCTTCGGCCACGAGATGAACGGCACCTGGTACAGCTGGGGCTACCGGCATACCAAGGCGGCCACGTTCGTAGCCGCCTGGCGGCACATCGTCAGACTGTTCCGGGCCCTGGGCGCGCGGAACGTGACCTGGCTGTGGACGGTCAACATCGTCAACAACACCCAGGACGGCGCCATCCCGTCCCCGGCCGCGTGGTGGCCCGGCAGCTCGTACGTGGACTGGGTGGGGATCGACGGCTATTACCTGCAGTCCAACTGGCAGTTCGTGCCCCTGTTCGGGCCGACCATCGCCAACGTGCGCGCGCTGACCCAGGACCCGATCCTGATCGCCGAGACGGGCGTGGTACCGAACGCGGGCCAGCCCGCCAAGATCGCCGACGTGTTCGCCGGCGTCCGGCTCTACGGCTTGCTCGGGTTCGTCTACTTCGACGCCACCGACTTCAAGGGCCAGGACTTCAGCATCAGCAGCCCCACGGCACTCGCCGCGTTCGGCAAGGGCGCCAGCGCCTTCACCCGACCCGCAGCATGAACGAACGGCCTACCGAGGACGTTTTCGAGGCACCGTTCAGCGAAGCCACCGCGGCGCTCTGGCGGCACCGCTTCCGCGCGCAGCAGGCGTTTGCTCCGTTCCCGCAGGATGACGTCCATGCTGACCGATCCCCGGCGGCCAGCGGCCCAGCCGTCATCAGCCCACCATACGTACCGGCGCACGATCCTGCGACGTTGCCGCTCACACCTCAACAGCTACCGGTTACGCCTGCGCCCCAACGCAAAGTCCCCAGGTCAGATCGCGGCGGTCGCCGGTTCGCTCACACGCCTGGACTGCTCCTGATCGCCATCTTGACCCTTCAGGCCGTGCTGTCCCTGCGGCTGGTGTGGTCGAATACCGCGTTCCTAGACGAGGCCACCTACCTGTTCGGCGGGCACATCGAGCTCGCGCACTGGCTGCACGGCACGCCGCTCCCGCCATTGGCCACCTATTTCTCGGGTGCACCGGTCATCTATCCGCCGCTGGCCGCGCTGACCGCGAGCATCGGCGGGGTCGCGGCCGCCCGCCTGCTGAGCCTGGCCTTCATGCTGGGTGCCACGGGCCTGTTGTGGAGCACCACGTCGAAGCTGTTCGGCGGGCGAGCGGCCTTCTTCGCCGCCACGCTCTTCGCGGTGGTGGGCCCCACCCAGGCCCTGGGCGCGTTCGCCACCTATGACGCGATGGCCCTGTTCCTCCTCGCCGTGTCAGCCTGGTGCGTGGTGAGCGCGCAGGACCGGGACAATTCCACGTTCTTCCTGCTGGCCGGGATTGCGATGCTGGCGCTGGCCAACGCCACCAAGTACGCGACGGCGGTGCTGGACCCCGCGGTGGTGGCCCTGGCCGCGATCACGATGACCAGAAGACGCGGCCTGAAACCGGGATTCGTCCGCAGCGGGCACCTCGCCGCGGGCACCCTCGGCCTGGTCAGCGCGCTCCTGGCGCTCGGTGGCCCGTGGTACCTGTCGGGCGTACTTTCCACCACCCTTTCCCGTGCCTCAGGCAGCAAGCCCACGTCCCTCATCCTGGAGGACGCCGCGAAGTGGTGCGGACTCGTGTGCGTACTGGCCGGCCTGGGCGTCATCTATGCCGTTCGCCGGCATGACCGGGTGCAATTGATGATCGTGTCCGTGCTCGCCGCGTCCGGGGTGCTGGTGCCGTTGAATCAGGCGCGGATTCACACCACGACGTCGCTGTTCAAGCAGGTCGACTTCGGGGTGTGGTTCGCGGCGGCCGCGGCCGGCTTCGCGATCGCGCAACTGTTCGGGACCGGCAGGCGGCGGTGGCTGCGCGGCGGCGCCGCCGCGCTCGCCGGGATACTGGCCGTAGGCGTGGCCGGAGCCCTCGGCCGCACCCAGGCGAGCACCTTCTTCGCCGAATGGCCTGATTCCACCCAGGAAGTGACGGTCCTCCGGGCCCTGACTCATGAGTATCCAGGCAACTACCTCGCGGAGGACTACAACGTACCGGCCTACTACCTGGAGAGCTCCGTTCCCTGGCAGCGATGGTCGCAGACCTGGTACTTCACGTACCAGAGCCCGAGCACCCATCGGCTGCTTTCCGGCGCGACGGCGTACCGGGCGGCTATCGATGACGGCTACTTTTCGCTCATCGCGCTCAGCTTCACCGACACGATCGCCATCGACTCGCAAATCGTCGCCGACGTGCGCCGGTCCGGGACCTACCATCTGGTCCAAGCGGTTCCCTTCCAAGACGGATTCGGCATCGGCCAGGTCTTGATCTGGGCGTACCTGCCTGGCCAAGCGGGCCATGAGGGAAATCATGGCCACGGCTGAGCGGACGCTTTCCGGCAGCAAGCCGGGACGGCACAGAAGGTACGGCCCGAACCTTCCCGCGCCGCCGTCCGAGGCCGAGAAGGTTAGCTATTCCGACCGGGACCTCGCGGTGATCATCCGGACGTCGCTGGCCAGTTTCGGCGCGCTGCTGATCAGCCAGGCTCGATTCGTATTCCAGAGCCCGGTATTCGCCTGGACGTTCCTCCCGTTCGTCTTGGCGACCATCGCTTACTACGTCATCTCCCTGCTGGTCAATGCCGGGACCCGGGGATTCGATCACGACGCGCACAGCAATATGGTCGCGTCGTGGCGGCCGACCCACTACCCGTCCCTCGATGTCTTCCTGCCGGTCTGCGGTGAACCCCTCGCCGTGCTGCACAACACGTGGACGCATGTCCTGGAACTGGTCCGCGCCTATCCGGGCGTGGCTACCGCCTACGTCCTGGACGACAGTGGCGATGAGCGGGTCGGCTCGATGGCCAGGAGTTTCGGCTTTGCGCATATTGTCCGCCCCGATCGGGGGTGGATGAAGAAAGCAGGCAACCTGCGATACGGTTTCGGGTGCTCGCACGGAGAGTTCATCCTCATCCTGGACGCCGATTTCGCGCCCCGGGCCGACCTGGCCGCCGAGATGATGCCGTATTTCGACTCTGACCAGTCGCTGGGCATCGTCCAGTCGCCGCAGTATTTCCATACCCGCGGGCACATGTCCTGGATGGAACGCGGCGCGGGCGCGGTCCAGGAACTGTTCTACCGGCTCGTCCAGGTCTCCCGGGACCGGCACGACGGCGCGATCTGCGTGGGCTCGTGTGCGATCTACCGCCGCGAGGCACTGGCGGCGAACGGCGGCACCACGCTGATCGAGCACTCCGAGGACGTGCACACCGGCTTCGACCTGCGCCGGGCCGGCTGGGGCCTGCGCTACATCCCGGTCCCGCTGGCAGCCGGCCTGTGCCCGTCCGATCCGGGCGCGTTCCTCACCCAGCAGTACCGGTGGTGCGCCGGATCGATGTCGCTGCTGGTATCCAGGAAGTTCTGGGCCACCCGGATGCGCTGGCGGACCCGCTGCTGCTACCTGTCCGGATTCTGCTACTACGCGCACACCGCGCTGTTCACCTTCGTCGCCCCGGCGATCCCGCTGACCATGCTGATCCTGCTGCCGGAGCGGGTGCGGCTGATCAACTACCTGTTCATCGTGCCGTCCATGATCTACAACCTGATCGTGTTCCCGGCCTGGCACCGGTGCCGGTTCGGGCCCGAGGCCCTCATGGCCAAACTGCTATACGGATGGGCGCACGTGTTTGCTCTGTGGGATATCTGCCGAGGTAAGCGAATGGGTTGGCAGCCGACGGGAGGCGGCACGCGGAAGGCCGGGACGCGTCGCGTCTGGATCGCCTTGACCCTGTGGAACGGCGGCACCGGACTAGCCTGGGTGACGCTGGCCGGATGGCGGATGACCCGGTATGGCGCGGCTTTCGCGCCGCTCCTGGGTACCGGCCTGCTGGTCTGCCTGATTACCGGGATGGCTCTCGCCTCGCGCCGCAATCACGCCCGGGTGTAACGGAGTCAACGATGAAGCTCATTGGGATCATGGCCATTGCCGTCGCCATCCTCGCCGGGGTCGCGATCACGGTGACTGCTGCCCTGCACTTCCACGCCACGGCGGCGAGATCCCCGGCCATCTCCGCACCGGTGGTGGCCACGCTCCCGGCCAGACCGCAGTCCTATCTGGGGGTGTACGTACCTGGCGTACCCGACTCATACGCCGCGGTGCCGACGTTCACCAGGACGACCGGGGTCAAACCGGATCTGCTCGTGTACTACAGCGGCTGGCGGGAGCCGTTCCGCGCCAGTTTTGCCGTCGCGGCGGCCAAGGAGGGCGCGGTACCCCTGGTGCAGATCGACCCGGAAAACGTCAGCCTGGCCGCGATCGCATCGGGGAAGTTCGACACCTACCTCAGTGCTTACGCCGTGGCCGTTAGGACATATCGCCTTCCTGTGATCCTGAGCTTCGGCCATGAGATGAACGGATCGTGGCGCTCATGGGGATACGGCCGTACGTCCCCCGCGAATTTTGTCGCCGCATGGCAGCACATCGTCACCTTGTTCCGCGCCCTGGGCGCCGGGAACGTCACCTGGCTGTGGACCGTCAACGTCATCGAGGAGCAGGGCGGCATCCCCTCCCCCGCGCCGTGGTGGCCGGGCAGCGCGTACGTGACGTGGGTCGGCATCGACGGTTACTACACCAAGTCGTCCATGACCTTCGCCGCCCTGTTCGGACCCACGATCGTCACCGTGCGCACGCTGACCAGGGACCCGATCCTGATCGCCGAGACGGGCGTGGCGTCCACCGCGGGCCAGCCCGGCCGGATCGCCGACCTGTACGCCGGGATCCGCACGTACGGGCTGCTGGGGTTCACCTGGTTTGACGCTATCGGAAAGCAGGACTGGCGGCTGACCGGCCCGGCCGCGGCGGCCGCGCTGCGCCACGGCGCAGCGGTGTATCACGGAGGCGGCGCATGAACCTGGCCCGCCGTGCGGGCCACCCGGCGGCCGATCCGGAGTGGACCCGCGTCTCGCACCGCCTGGCCCGGCGGCGGCGGATGAGGTCCCGGCTGGTGATCGTGACGGCCGCCGCGGTGGCCGCGGCGGCAATCGTGACCACGGTGGTCCGCTTCGCCTCGCCTAGCCCCGCAGCGGTCCTGGCGGGCACCGGCCTGCCCGCCGGCACGGCCTCGTATCTGGGCGTCTACGAGAGCGGGCCGCCGCAGACCTACCAGCCGGTGGCGCAGTTCGCCCAGACGGCGGGCCGG
>Ga0210410_10003369_pt1 | contig 14171 bp, 13 predicted proteins | sample IncBWC4MmetaG_FD_161058 | JGI IMG/M metagenome (GOLD analysis project Ga0210410, IMG submission 161058) | Forest soil microbial communities from Barre Woods Harvard Forest LTER site, Petersham, Massachusetts, United States - Inc-BW-C-4-M | ecosystem: Environmental > Terrestrial > Soil >... | reverse complement strand
CATTCATCTGGACCGCTTGGGTTTGGCCAAGCTCTTCCTGACGGTTTTGAGTTCTTTGACGTCCATCTGCAGCAGGGCCTTCATAATATCGGACAGAATCGGATCGTTTACCATTCGCTGCAGGGCGCTTAGGAGCATGTGGGAAGGCCAAGGATCTGTTGATTCAGGCACCGCCTCTCCCATAAAGACGTCCAGAAGATTATGGGGATTGTCACCCATGGCTCGCGCCAGGGCAATAAGCTTATCGACGGTTAGGTTCTTCTGTTGACCTCGCTTCAACTGTCCTATGTAGCCATCCGTGATCGCACCGCCGCTTCGGCGCTCGATCTCGACCGCGGTCAGCTTGTGTTCCTTCAGCCAGCGGTTCAGGTATTCCTCGGGTGTCTCGGCTTTCATCGAATTAGCTCGACGCGAGACACGGGTACAAAATATTAGTTGACGATTCTAATATCTTAGAGTACTATTCTCGTGTCTCGTAACTCACGTGGGACCGGCTTCCAATCTGGGTCACTCGACTGTCTGGGCTTTGGCTGGTCCCACGTTCTTTTACCACAAGCCGAGCAGGCTGTAAACCTCGACCGCGTCGCTAGAAACCTGCTGAGATGTGCCCCTTCAAACCGTGCTTTTGCCCGGAGCGTAGCTCGTCGCGCGGGATAGCAACTGTGTGTATTCTATTACAGCGGGCCGTCCTCTGTTTGCAACATCATCCAGGGCGTAGACGACCTCCAGATGGGAGCATTCGGTAGGAAAATGGAAGTCATACAAAAAATGGACATGCTATCCTGTTGATTCGATTGGGCCCGTGCGCATTCGCGAGACAAGGGCCTCCCAAAATTGGGGTCATATCCCGGCTCAAGCAACTCAGAAGGGGAACACCGCGCCTAAAGGTACCCCGCTTGCGCCTACCCTGCTTGCAGCCGGAACTACAAACGGGGCACACCTGTCTCCCGATTACAGCAAAAGCAATTGCTGGCTTAGCAGAGCTGGCACTCGATCCGGCGCGAATACGCGGGCGCGCGGAGTCCGCGGGTGGCGCGAATACGCGGGCGCTGTCGCGGAGAGCGCATAAGTTGGACAAGAAATATAGCAGCCGATTTCGGTTGTGTCAAGAAAATTTCGCAGCATAGCCGAAAATCAGCGGATGGCGACGACTCCTCGCTTCGCGGCGCGCAGCTTATATCTGCTAGCATCGGGAAACAGGCATCATTCAATTGCCAGATTGATCGTCGCGCTGCGGGTCCTGCCTTCTTCCCCAGCAGGGAAAAAGTTTGACGTAGAATTGCTCCGGATTACGTCTTTCATGGGTGAAGGGGAAGCTGGTTTACCCGGAGGTTCTTATGGAAGGAGAGCACCGCGACCTAACCGACCTGGGAACCTCTGGAATCTTTACTGCTGGAGGCTATGATGGGCGTTAAGAGCTTGAAGTTTGAGCGCGTGCTCACCGTGGGCGACGTCCTGAGCGCTGTGGGCGATTTCCTTACGATACTATCAATCTTCGTCGCCGCTGGGGCTTTGTACTATTCCTGGGACAAGGATCGAGCGCAAAAAGCGCAAGATCAGGCTCAACGCCTCAGGCACAGCGCGTCACTCACACTGTCAAAACTGGAAGAATGGGAAGGAATCTCCGGAAGTCTTTATCTGGAGGTCCGGATTCCCTGTGTCGATGCGGCGTCTTACTTCACCCAACATCGCAATCCCAACTCGGCTGACAACAAGCTTTATAAGGGCATTACAGAAGCCCACAATAAGACATTATCCAAAATCGCGGACAGCCAAATCGAGTTGGCATACGCCGATTTGTACGAGTATGACCCAAAGATAAGGACTGTTTTTGAAAGGGTTATCACGAGCCTGAGGGCGAAAGATCGAGAGTTAGCTCAGAAATTCTACTACGATACGAATAGAGTATGGGCGACGGCCCTGCGATATCCAAAGGACAAAGCTAAGAATGACACTAACAACAATCTGCGAGTCCTGGCCCTTCAGTACGAGGCAAAACTGGAGGATGAGATGGACCTGATAATCGGTCCTTTGCGTGATGCCATCGCAGGGTTCGTTAGCCTGGCGGATGATGACCTTCTTAAGTCCAGGCAGAAGACCGCCTGGGATGAAGTTCTCGCCAAAATGCCCCCTATCCCCAAGGATGCCGAACTACCCGAGCTTAACTTGGTGTCCAGCAATTGAAACGAACACAAGAGGGGATCCCTTTCAACTTGATGTGATCCACCCACGCAAATTATTCTCAGAGCATAGACGGCGGAGGCTGCTCCCTCCCGCCATCCGCTCGCAGAGCCTTCACCACCCTCTCGAACTGCGCCTCGAACTTCGAATGGCTCCTCTTCCATCCAGTGAAATCCGCCGCTAGCCGCTGCCTCACCTGAGTGGCCTTCCCGCTTTTCCATTCGCCGAACAGGTAGCCATCCAGGTTGAGCGGAATCAGTGCGAGAAGCTTCTCCTTGCGCTTCCGAACGACTCCTCAACAGCCCTGTCCAAAGTCGCCTACGACGATCGGTCTACTTCATCCATTCTGTGATAGCCTGCGCCTCCCAGGCACCATACCTTGAAGAGCCCGCTTCGAGGGTGCGCCAGGCCAAATTTAGGATGCCTGGTGAGGTCATAGAACTCGTGACTCGCCCAGCGTAGTTGATTTCGTCACTGCTCGCGCGTCTGGGCTCTGCCTCGGTGAGCATGTCATCAATCGTTCTCTGTAGGTCGGGACGAAAGGCGTCGTCGTAGCACCCGAAATGATCTTCCTCTATTTCCAACATGGCTGCGATATTTTGCCAGTCATTTTCAATCTCATCAGCTAGATCCGTCCAGCCCATAGTACGAGCGCGATCGGCCAGCAATCCCAATATTCGGCTGAGTCGCAAATGTACCGGGACTCTTTGCAGGAAATCCAGGTCCGCTTGGCCACGCCCTCGCCATCATCCGCTTCGAGTTGAAACTCAACCGACCCACAGGCGCACTTCGAGAGTCGGAACTCATGAACCTTGTATTCATCACTTCCGTGCAAGGCCGCTCCAGTTTCGCTTCCGCATGCGCCGCAGGCTAGATTCTGGCTTTAGTTAGTCAACGTCGTCCCGGTGTGGGACCTGCCAGGTCCTGTTGAATTTAGCCTTCGACGGGTCAGAGCGCAATCCACACGATCAGGGCGCGCGCGCGCCGCCACGGTCCTGGGGGCGCAGCGAATACCCTTCATAGCCCAAGCAAATGTCTCCGCCAGTAGCTGCTGAGTAAAATATTCTTCGGGTCGCGCCTGGCGCGCAGGTCCATAAAGTCGTCCCATCGCGGGTATTGGGAGCGCAGGTATGCTGCCCACCCCGGATAATCATACTCAGGTAAGAATTTACCCCAATGCAGGCGGAACGGGACTTCGTTGCTGCGGAAAAGCTCCCAGAACTGGCTGTAGAATCCATCCTTTGCTGCGGGGTTTCCTTCGTTGTTGATGTACCAGAACACATCCACCCGGAAGACGTCGACGGCGTATGCGGGGCTCAGCCAGAAGTGGCTCTTTATGCCGGCGTAGAGTTCGGTGCTGTAGAAACCCTGCGCGGCGTACCCCTTTTCGTCGAAGAGTCGTTTCAGCAAGTTCATCGACTTCAGAGTGTGCTCGATGGGAATCCATATTTCGGTAAACTCTGTTCCCAACAGGATGTCGTCGGCGTTGTCATCCATCGGCAGGCTCCGCCACATGTAGTCCATGAATAGCTGCGCGTTTCCCTGTTTGGTCAGCGGCTGAAGTATGTCAACGACCTTCGGATAGAGCCACAGCAGCACCGGCCGGAAGATGCCGAAAAATATGGCGACAGGGAGCGAGACGATCCACAGCAGTATTGTGACGAGCCAGGAGAAGAACCACGATAGGGGCTTGGTTATGGTCCGCAGCCAGTGCGCATAGATATTTCCTCTGAATTGCTTGAAGTCTGTTTGCAGCTTCGACCACGCTTTCAGGAATGCCCTGTTTCCCAGCAGCGTGAACAACAAAGCGCCCCCCATCTGTTCGAGCTCCGTGAGGAACGTCGTATCGGCAAACTCCTTGTAGGGGGCGGAATCAAAGACGGGCAACGGAGCGCCGCGTACCGCCTGCCAGATGACAACGCGCTCGACCTTGTTCTGCGGCCACCACAGAATTCTCGTGTACGGGGTCTTTTCCAGGAATTCCCGCATGCTCGGCTTGGCTTTCGTGCCGGGTCCAAACAGATCGATCGGACATTGCTCCGGGTCAGTCGGCGACGTGATCTGCTGGCCGTAGACGTGGAAATTCTTCGTCATCTTGAACCGAACCTTGCTGATCACCCCGAGCAGGCCGAGCGAGACGCCGATGGCGTTGAAAAGGTCCGGGTCCTTATCCTTTTCGATCCACTCTGCGTTGCCGGTCCCATCAATCACCCGGAAGGCAAGCAGATTGTCTTCGAGGCGATACATAAGCGTGCCGCCCGACGAGCCTGTCGAGAGAAATCCGCCTACCGTCTGATGAGTTATTCCTCCCAGATCCTCGAGCGTCCAACCCTTTTCGGACGCCTGGTAGAGCAGACTATTCCGCAGGGTTGATGTATGCGTCGGATCCTCAGGATCGTAACCCAGATGAATGCCCGCCTCCACCTCGACGATCCCGTTCTCTTCATCACACCAGGTAAGCTTGTTGCACTGGTCGAGCATGACGTTGATGTTCGATCCCTGCGGTGGGTGCTGCTCGGACACCTTGTTGGGCACGGGGTCATATCCTGCGCCCGGGTCCGTGTAGATGGCCCACGCAATAGAGTGTGAGGCGCCGCGACACCGGAGTTGAAGGTCTTCCGCGTACGCCTTCTTTACCAGCGCGACGATTTGCGCTTCCGTAGCCGGGTGATAGAACCCGTCTGGTCCTTTGGGAACAGTCTCGACAATGGTAACTGGGCCGGCAGTGGTCATGATTCCTCCAGGGTCATAGTCTCTTGACAGCCGGGCGCGCAACAAGAGTCCTGGTCGAGCCCGTTTCGAAGCCCTCGTTCTTGGCCAGGAAACAACAACCGTCAGCTTAGGTTCAGGGCGCGAACCTGCAATATTCCAACCGTAAGCCTTGTTGCCGGGAATATAAGACTCCTTACCGCTGAATGTCAAAGGCCTCTTCGCATTTCCTGAATGGCGGCAGGCGATGGTAGAATTGCCGCGGTTTTTCCCAGCGCCCGGAACAGCATGACACCTGAAGTGTGGAGAAGGATAGATGAGCTCGTGCAGGCGGCTCTCGATCTACCGCCTGAAGACCGCGCGGCATTTGTTGATAGTCAGTGTGGCGGGGACGCCGGCTTGCGCCGCGTGGTAGCGTCGCTCATGAGTCACGAGAGCAACGTCTCCGGATCTCTCGAATCTCTCGCGATTGATGATGCCGCCGCGTCGATCGAGGAGGGCCGAACCATCGACCACTATCGGGTCATTCGCAAAATCGGCCAGGGAGGAATGGGGAGCGTTTACCTGGCCGAAGACACACGACTCGGGCGAAAGGTCGCGATCAAGGTGCTCCTGAAGGACGACACCAGAAACGAGGATTTGGTGCGTCGTTTCACGCAGGAAGCCAAAGCGGCTTCAGCTCTCAATCATCCAAACATCATTACAATTTATGAAATCGGGGAGGCAGACTCATCACAGTACATAGTTACCGAATACATTGAAGGCGAAACGCTGCGCCAGAACCGCGGGCAGATGAGCGTTGATGCGGTGGTCGATGTTTGCGCTCAGATTGCGGGTGCGCTGATGGCGGCTCACGCCGCCGGGATCGTGCATCGCGATATTAAGCCGGAAAACGTCATGCTGCGGCGGGATGGCTACGTGAAAGTCTTGGACTTTGGCCTTGCCAAGCTTACGGAGGGTCCGAGTCACGAGATCGATAACGAAGCGGCGACGCAGGTCAAGACCGAGATTGGAGCAATCCTTGGCACCGTCAACTATATGTCACCGGAGCAGGTCCGAGGGCAAGCGGTGGATGCCCGTAGCGATATCTTCAGTTTGGGCGTGGTCCTCTATGAAATGATAACGGGCCGCTCGCCCTTCCTGGGCCCGACCACGAGCGATACTATGGCTGCGATCTTGCTCAATGAGCCTGCGCCCCTCGCACAGCATCTGCGCGGGGTCCCCCCCGGACTGGAGAGAGTCGTCAGGCGGGCGTTAGCCAAGGACCGCGAGGAGCGCTATCAAGCGATCGGTGAATTCTACAGCGATCTCAAGCAGGAGCAGCGAGCATTTGAAAGGCAGCTCGAGCCCGCACACCCCAGCGCGGAGTCGCCTGTGGGCGGTCTCGACGGTAAAATCGCCTCAAGCGCCTCGGCGGGGGCGAGCACAACCGCGCCTTATATATCACGTCCTATCGTAGGCCGTGAACGAGAACGAGCCGAGCTTCGATCCGCCTTCGAATCGGCGGCTGGCGGCAGAGGGTTGTTTGTATGTGTATCAGGTGAGTCAGGGATGGGGAAGACGACCCTGGTCGAGGATTTCCTCGCTGGGATCTCCGCCGGGCCGGCGATGTGTCACGTCGCGCGGGGACGCTCCTCGGAACGCCTGGCGGGCACTGAGGCTTACCTGCCATTCATCGAAGCCCTGGAGAGCCTTCTCAATGCGCCGGGAGGAGAGTCTGTTGCCCGACTGCTGAAGACGGTTGCTCCCACCTGGTATGTTCAGCTTTCGTACACGTCTGATGGTGCGCTGCACTCCTCGTCAGGTGACGTTAGAGTCCCGTCGCAGGAGCGAATGAAGCGTGAGCTTGCAGCCTTCTTTCGGGAGCTCTCCAGGTCCAAACCCCTGATTGTATTCTTTGATGATCTGCAGTGGGCGGATGTTTCTACCATAGATATGCTGGCTTACCTGGCCTCGAGATTCGAGACGATGGGCACGTCGATTGTAACGGCATATCGCGCTTCAGACATGCTCCTGACCGGACATCCCTTCTTGTCTGTCAAGCTGGACCTGCAAGCTCGCGGCGTTTGCCACGAGATTAACCTGGGGTTCTTGACGCCCGAAGATATCGACCAATACCTCGGCATGAGATTTCCGGATCACCGCTTCCCGCCCGGGTTTTCGTCTCTTGTCCACTCCAAGACCGAGGGAAGTCCTCTTTTTGCGGTAGACGTGCTGAGCTACTTGTGCGATCGAAAGGTAATTGCCCGCGTCCGGAGCGAAGGCGGGAGCTGCTGGGCGCTCGCGCAACCAGTCCCTGATATCGAGCGCGAGCTTCCCGAGTCGGTGCGCAGCCTGATTCAGAGGAAGATTGACCGGCTGGACGGCGGTGATAGGCGTTTGCTTTCGGCGGCGAGCGTTCAGGGTTATGAGTTCGATTCGGCCACGCTTGCCAGAGCACTGGATGAGGGTCCCACAGAGATCGAGGAACGCCTGGAAGCGCTCGATCGAGTGCATGCCTTCGTGGGTCTGGCGGGCGAGGAATTATTCCCCGATCGAACCCTTACGCAGCGATATCGTTTCATTCACATCCTGTATCAGAACGCGTTTTACGCGTTGCTTCGCCCGACTCGCAAAGCCTCGCTAAGCCTGGCGGTGGCAGACGCGCTGCTGAGCTTCTACGGCAAGCACGCCAACACAATAGCCTCCGAGCTCGCGCATCTGTTCGAAACTGCCAGAGATTCGGGGCGCGCCGCGGAGTATTTTCTGCTCGCCGCCCAGAATGCCGCTCACGTTCCTGCTCCGGCGGAGGCGGCAGTCCTTGCCAGACGAGGCTTGGATCAGCTCGTGGGGCTGCCCGATAGGCTCGAGCGGGCCCGGTGCGAGATATCGCTCGAAGTGATCCTGGGCCAATCGCTCCTTACAAAGGGGCCCGGAGCGCCGGAGGTGGAAGAGAGTCTCACGAGGGCCCGAGAGCTTTGCCAACGAGCGGGAGAGACGACTCAACTCTCTCAGGTTATCTGGGTGCTATGGTCAATCTATGCGGTTACGGGCAAGATGGAGTTGGCCCGACAGTCCGCGCAAGACCTACTGCGATTGGCCCAGAGCGGGCAGGATCCGGCCCTGTCGTTGGGGGCGCACTATGCCCTCGGATTTACACTGAGACAGTGCGGAGAGCTCGTCGAGGGTCGTGACCATGTGGAGGCTGCCATATCTTTGCATGAACCTCAGAAGGTTCCCTCGTACATATCAATGTTTAGATGGAACCCCGGAGCGTATGCTATTTCAGAGGCGATCATGGTGATGTGGTTGCTGGGATATCCCGAACAAGCCAGGCGCAGAGCTGAGGAAGCTATTGCACTGGCGACAAAAACGTCTGATCCTTCGAGCCTTGTCCACGCCCAATTGTCCGCTGCCATTTTGCGTCAATTCGTGCGAGAACCGGAGGAACTTCAGCGGCTGGCTGATGAGCGAGCGGTGCTCTGCGACCGCTACGATTACGCCCTCGAACGAATGTGGATCATGCCCTTACGTGGCTGGACTACAGTACAGCAGGGACTGGTAGAAGAGGGGACCGCACAGATTCGTCAAAGCATAGAGGCGCTTCGCTCAATAGGCGCCGAAGCGGGTATTGAATACTTCCTTTCACTGCTGGCCGAGGGGCTCTGGAAGGACCGTCGCTGTGATGAGGGATTGGCCGCGGTGTCGGAAGCAGAGAATCTGGTGCATCGCAGCGGTCGGCGATGGTGGGAAGCGGAGCTGTACCGCCTTGAAGGTGAGCTGCTGCTTGCGCAGACGCCCGGTCAGAATATGCCATCTCACGCTCGAGAGGCCGAGGAACGCTTCGGTCTGGCTATTGAGATTGCCCGAAATCAGAGCGCGCGATCTCTCGAGCTTCGGGCTACCTTAAGCCTGAGCCGCCTCTATGAAGGACAGGGCAGGAGAAGGGAAGCCCGTGAGAAGCTTGCCGCAATCTATGGCTGGTTCACCGAAGGGTTTGATACCGCGGATTTGAAAGAGGCAAAGTCGCTCCTCGACAGCCTGGCATGACTCTTGGCGAGGATTTTCGAGCCAAGCCGCTTATGGGAGTCCTGCGATGGAGGCCGGACAAGAACGCTAGCGACTGCCGAGTTCACCAGATCAAGCTTTAACAAGCTGCTGCCCCCTCTTGCGCCCCCTGCACCGAGCGCTTGACAAATTCGTAAAATTTCGGTATCCTTTCGTTGAACATTCAAGCTGCCAGGAGGCGCCAGATGTCGGCAGAATTGATCGCAGGAGCACCAACTCCTATCTACCCACAATGGACCGTCCAGGAGCCTGTAGACCACGATTACGGCTTGATCTACCGCGTGGCCGGAAGGCATGGCAAGGATTAAGCGAATCAACTTGAAATGCTTGTGCTCTCAAACACATGTCTAATGGGGACCTGGAGAATTTCCCGAGGGGAAACGCAAAATCCCTGAGTCCGTTTGCCTCTTGGAGACCGCACTCGATCAAACAAACGAGCAGCGGGCCAGCAGGGATGCAGGCGGTTCGGGCGGCTCGGGTGTCATATTGGCCAGAATCTGCTACAACTGGAGGGCTCGTATCTTGTCAAGACTTCCACCAAAGGCTACTGAGGAAGAAAAACTTAATTGGGAAGTGGAAAAACTGCGAAACGAAGTTCGCAACCTTAGTCGAACTTTCGTCTTTGCCATTGTGACGGCGATTCTTGCACTTGCAGCCACTGCTTATCAAATATATGACAAGGTTTCAAGTCTCAGCGTTCAGCAGTACGAAAAGGACAGACTGCAGGCTGATATAGATGACCTAAAGAAAAAGAGGCAGGAGCTAGGAACTCAGCAGGAAGTCGCTACATCAAATTTCAATCAGTATCTTGCGGCGTTTAACGATTTGGTGTCAAAAACTTCCTTAACGGACAAAGAGAAGATTCAGCAACTTCAGCAGACGCCCCCAGCCTTTCAATTTGCCGCCATGGAGCGGGAAACGAACCTTCCCGCTCGAATATATCTTCAGTATCTTGACAGTCAGGGCGCAACGAATACCTTCATAGCCCAAGCAAATGTCTCCGCCAGTAGCTGCTGAGTAAAATATTCTTCGGGTCGCGCCTGGCGCGCAGGTCCATAAAGTCGTCCCATCGCGGGTATTGGGAGCGCAGGTATGCTGCCCACCCCGGATAATCATACTAAGGTAAGAATTTACCCCAATGCAGGCGGAACGGGACTTCGTTGCTGTGGAAAAGCTCCCAGAACTGGCTGTAGAATCCATCCTTTGCTGCGGGGGTTCCTTCGTTGTTGATGTACCAGGCAACGAGGGTCAGACTTGACATATTGACATTTGCCCGCTCCCCAAATACGGTCGGGTGTCTAAGCGGGGATATCCGTCCTCCAGGTGGTGGCATCGACATAAATGCGGGTGCATCAGATACAGTGATCCTGCGCGGGCTCACGGTGCAACAACCAGGGCAGCAGCACGGACAACGGCACCGTCTTAAGCACCGGGGGGACACTGGGGGACACCAATGATCACTTGATGCGGCTGACGCAATCCGCCGCGCGAGCAAGGAAGCTGGCCGCACCCGCCGTGATGTTTGCGTTCGACATACTCGCCGATGAGGGCGGCCCGCTTGCAGGCCAAACTCTGATGAAACGCCGCGCCAAGCCAGAAGCCTTCGCGGTAAAGCATCTGAATGACAACGGCACACCCTGCGCCTCTCTCCGCTACCACCGACATCACTGCGGCCAGCCTGGCGGGGGAAACGGCTTGCCCAGTTGATCGAGGGCATTATTGAGCAGCCCGGTTTCACCGGCAAGATGCCTGGCGAGTTGAGAGGTCAGTTCGGCACGGTGATCAGCGAATGTCACCCTTTGCTGCAAAGCATTGTTGCCGGTAGCTCTTCGCTCACAGGCGACGCATCAACACGGACAACCTCCCATTTTCGGGTTCTGTCACCACCAGGGAGGAGCACTCCCCGAAACCAATAGAAGCCGGCTGCTGTTGGAATGGATGTGGTTGACTTCACCTGACTACTATACCCTTGCGACCCGTAGCTGCCGCCCTCTCTTGCAGTGACCGCCGACCACGCAGTGATCGCGGGCCGCGTTCTGACTCTTAATCATGGATCTAGGTCTTCTTGACCACATGCCCCGACCTGGGGTATTTATCCACACGTCAGCCACTGCCCAAAAACACTGCTTGCTTCCTAATTGGTGATATTTTCCCCCGTTTTCGACCTCACTGCAAAAAGTCCTTGAAGTCAAGGAAAATCCGTGCTAATACTATAAGTGACAACTCATGCGCTCTCCGTGCCACCCGCGTGTTCCGCGCCACTCGCGGGGTTCCGCGCAGGATCGAGTGCCAAGCCTTACCAAGCCAGCAATCGCCTTTTGCTGTAATCGGGCGAAAAGTGTGTCCCAACACTCGCTGGAACCTAGGATAAGTGTCAGTACCGCGAGCAATTCCCCTTGGCGCAGTAGCGACCGGGTCTTCATCCAGGAAGCACGTGAAATGTCCAAGAGGATTCGCCATCGCCATCAACGCAAGCGCACCTGCTACGGGACCCCCCAATTCCCTCTTTCAGGCCTTTTGCGTCCGTTGCGCCTTTTGCGTGAACCCCAAATCAGAAAAGGAGAACCATGCCAGAAACTGACGCCACCGACATACAGGCCAAAGCAGTCCAAAGCCATCGACTCTCGGGACTGTCTAGAGACTCTCCAAACTCTCTAGACTCACTAGACTTCCCTGCAATGGGGGTAGCCCAATGAGGCCCATCCAGACCAATCGAATCAGCAAGTTAGCACCTCCGGTTTTCTGGGGGCATTGCATTTCCGTGCACGCTCGGCGCCCTCAATCGTCGATTTTTCGCAAAAAACGCCGATCCGACCGCTCCAAAACGCCATCAGCCATGACATGGGCCCCATTTTCGAGGACTTCCGGGGGGTCACAAGCTCATTTTTGCAATGTTTCACCGCCCTGGCATTTTCAGAGCGCCAAAAGCCCTCAGAGTACGGCGTTCAGAGTACCGCCTTTAGGTACCCGGCTTTGCCGCCGGGCAGTATTCGTAGTTCCGCCTTTAGGCAGGCCGTAAGGAGACAACACAACCATGAAAAACCAAGACACCCAGATCATCTCGCCCGCCGACCTCGACTGGTGGCACTGGCTCGCCGCGATGTTCCCGCGTCACTTCACCAGCGAATTCGCGCCGCACCACCACGAGCTGTGGCAATGGCTCTGGAACATTCAGCTCGGAGACGCTCCCGAGCCCGGAGCCTGCATCGCCATCTGGCCCCGAGCCGCCGGTAAGTCAACCAAACGCCGAAGCCGGCTGCGCCTCCTTTGCCGCTCGCCTAACCCGAGGATGGATTCTCTAACAAGCTGGCTGATACAATGAACGCACTACGCTTGTAACCATCAACCAAGGGGTAGTCTGAATATGAGCACCGCTCAAGACGCGATCATCATAGGTACCGGGCAGGCCGGCCCGGCGCTGGCGCGGCGACTGGCTGGAGCCGGCATGAAGGTGGCCATAATCGAGCGCGGTCTCTTCGGCGGCACCTGCGTTAACACCGGATGCATCCCTACCAAGACCCTCGTTGCAAGCGCGTACGCGGCGCGAATGGTTCAGCGGGCGGCGGAATTCGGCGTGGCAATCGATGGAACATTCTCTGTCGATATGAAACAAGTAAAAGCGCGAAAGGATGCGATATCAGGGCAAAACAGTAAAGGCGTTGAGACCTCGCTTGAAAAAACGCCGAATTGCACCGTCTACCGCGGCCACGCGCGGTTTGAATCGCCCAACGAAGTGAGCGTCGGCGATGCTCGTCTGATCTCGGAGCGGATCTTCATCAATGTCGGCGGACGCGCCGCGATACCGCAACTCGAAGGGATCGACGGCGTCCCCTATTTCACCAACTCCTCGATCATGGGAGTCGATTTTATCCCCAAGCACCTGATCATCGTCGGCGGCAGCTATATCGGATTGGAATTTGGCCAAATGTACCGGCGCTTTGGCAGCCAGGTGACGATCATCGAGATGTCGCCGCGCTTGATACATCGCGAGGACGAGGACGTGTCCGACGCGATCAGGGAAATAATCGAAGCCGAAGGAATCGAGGTTCACCTGAACGCGAAGTGCATATCGGTCAGCCGGCAGGGTGATGGAATCGGCGCCGGCGTGGATTGCGCGGAAGGAGCGGGGCAGCTTGTCGGATCTCATCTGTTGCTTGCGACAGGACGGCGCCCCAATACCGATGATCTCGGTCTCGAAAAGGCGGGCGTATCAGTGGACGAACGCGGTTACATAGTGGTGGACGATTTCTTGCGGACTAACGTTCCCGGGATCTGGGCGCTGGGCGACTGCAACGGCAAGGGCGCTTTCACCCACACCTCCTACAACGACTACGAAATCGTCGCAACGAATATCCTCAATAACGATCCACGCCGGGTCAGCGATCGCATAACGACTTACGCGCTGTTCATTGACCCGCCGCTCGGCAGGGCCGGCATGACCGAGGCTCAAGTGCGCAAATCGGGAAAGAAAGCGCTGATCGGGAAGAGACCGATGAAGCGAGTGAGTCGCGCCGTCGAAAAAGGAGAGACTCAGGGCTTCATGAAGGTGCTGGTCGACGCCGTCAGCCAGGAGATCCTGGGCGCCGCGATCCTCGGGACCGGGGGCGACGAAGTAATTCATTGTATCCTCGACGTTATGTACGCCAGGGCGCCCTACACGGTTATGCAACGTGCGATGCACATCCATCCCACGGTTTCAGAGCTGATTCCCACTATGCTGGGCGAACTGAAGCCTCTCTAACATAGTTGCTCGGTCGAGTTGATACTCATTTTGAGCCATCTTGAGACCTTCCTCAGGGATATACGCACGAGTTTGCGGTCGCTGGTCAGGCAGCCGTCGTTCACTTCAGTAGCAGTCATCACCCTGGCGATAGGAATCGGCGCATGTTCCGCAGTCTTCAGTGTGATCCAGTCGGTTCTGATTGCTCCCCTGCCATACGATCACAACGAGCAGATAGTGATGATGTCCGAAAGCGGAGACGACGTGGAACATCGGATGGTCTCCTATCCGAATTTCGTCGATTGGCGAGAGCGCAATCGGGTGTTTGAATCAATATCTACCATCCGCGATTTCGATTTGAGCATAACTGAGGGCGCCGAGCCCCAGCCGGTAACCGCGAAAATCGTGGCGGCCGGCTATTTCAGAGTGTTACATCTCACCCCGCTGCTCGGACGCGATTTCGCGCTTGATGACGAAAGGACGCGCTCTCGCGTCGCGATCATCAGCAACAGCT
>Ga0210410_10003368_pt1 | contig 14176 bp, 14 predicted proteins | sample IncBWC4MmetaG_FD_161058 | JGI IMG/M metagenome (GOLD analysis project Ga0210410, IMG submission 161058) | Forest soil microbial communities from Barre Woods Harvard Forest LTER site, Petersham, Massachusetts, United States - Inc-BW-C-4-M | ecosystem: Environmental > Terrestrial > Soil >... | reverse complement strand
GATTGAACCCTTGTGTGCGGCGGGATCGCATAGATGCGCTTCTCGCGGCCGGCGCCGAACAATTGCAGCGCCGGACAATCGTCCATCTTCGGATTGTCGAATTTCGGCGTCGGCGACGGGTCCATCACATAGCGGGCGTTCACCTTCACCGGATAGGCGTAGGAGGTGGCGATGTGGCCAAAGCGCGCGATGTCCTCATAGAGCTTGACGTGCATCAGCCCGTATTCGGCAAGCGCATGCATGCGGCGCGTTTCGGTCTCGCGCGGCTCGAGGAAGCGCAGCGGCTCGGGGATCGGCACCTGATAGACCAGCACCTGCCCCGCATGCAGCGGCGCTTCGGGGATCCGGTGCCGGGTCTGGATCACGGTGGCGTCCGCCGTCGAGGTCGTGGTTTCCACGCCCGCGGTTTTCGCGAAGAATTTCCGTATCGAGATCGCGTTGGTGGTGTCGTCGGAGCCTTGGTCGATCACCTTCAACACATCCGAGGGCCCGAGGATCGCCGCCGTCACCTGCACGCCGCCGGTGCCCCAGCCATAGGGCATCGGCATTTCGCGGCTGGCGAACGGCACCTGATAGCCGGGGATCGCGATCGCCTTCAGGATGGCACGGCGGATCATCCGTTTGGTCTGTTCGTCCAGATAGGCGAAATTATAAGCTGGCGCGTTCATTCCGCGGCCTCCTGCAGGTCCGGCAGGCTGTCGGCCTGTTCGAACTCCTTGCGCAATTTGCGCAACAGGCCGAGCTCCGACTGGAAGTCGACGTAATGCGGCAGCTTGAGATGCTCGACGAATCCGGTCGCCTGCACATTGTCGGAATGCGACATCACGAATTCCTCGTCCTGCGCAGGTGCGCCAACTTCCTCGCCTAGCTCGCGGGCGCGAAGCGCGCGGTCCACCAGCGCCATCGACATGGTCTTGCGTTCGCTCTGCCCGAAGGCGAGCCCGTAGCCGCGGGTAAAGCACGGGGCTTCGGTGGCCGAGCCCTTGAACTGGTTGACCATCTGGCATTCGGTCAGCGCGATGGCGCCGAGCGGCACGGCGAAGCCGACCTCTTCGGCGTAAAATTCCACCTCGACCTCGCCGAAGCGAATTTCGCCGGCAAAGGGATGGTTGCGGCCATAGCCGCGCTGCGACGAATAGCCCAGCGCCAGCAAAAAACCCTCGTCGGCGCGCGCCAGATTCTGCAACCGCAGATCGCGGTCGGCGGGAAAGCTCAGCGGTTCGCGCGTGAGGTCGCCGACAGGCGCCTCGGCATCGGATTCCGGCGAAGGTTCGATCAGGCCGTCGCGGCCGAGAATGTCGGTGACGCGCGGCATCGCCGCATCGGGTGCGTCCACCATCGCGGGCGGTTCGGGTACGAACCCTTCCGCGAGCTGCGGGTCCAGCAGGCGATGGGTGTAATCGAAGGTGGGGCCCAATACCTGGCCGCCCGGGATGTCCTTGAAGGTCGAGGAAATCCGCCGGCGCACGGCCATCTCGCCGGTATCGACCGGCTCGGTGGCGCCGAAGCGCGGCAAGGTGGCGCGGAACGCCCGCACCAGGAAGATCGCCTCGATCATGTCGCCCCGCGCCTGCTTGATCGCGAGCGCAGCGAGTTCGCGGTCGTACAGCGAGCCTTCACTCATCACGCGGTCGACGCCGAGCGAGAGCTGTCCGGAGATCTGGTCCAGCGTCACCTCGGCGACGCCGCGATCGCCGCGGCGCTCATGCGCCAGCAGCCGATGGGCGTTCTCGATGGCACGCTCGCCTCCCTTGACGGCGACATACATGTCTCAATCTCCCTTCGCGGCGAGCCGCGTGGTGCGCGGTATCGCGACAATGGCATCGTCAGCCACCAGCACGACATCGATGCCGCGCGGAAACAGCGCGGCGTTGACGCCAAGCCGCTCGAACAGGTCGGTCGGCTCGATCCTGGCCTGCAAAACCGCCGTGCCGGCGATGCCGGGGCCGCGCAGTTCGAAGTGCGAGCCCTCGGTCAAACTCCCGACCTGCAGGATCAGCGTGGTCGAACGGTCCGGATATTCGTTGCTGCCGAAAGCAAAGCGATCCAGCGCCGGCAGTGCCCGGGGATCGCCGATCAGCGCGAAACTGCAGATCGAGGAATCGGCGATGACAGGCGCGCCCGTGTGGAATTTCAGCCATTTCGTCACGTCAGCCGTCTCTGACATCGCGGCGTCGAGCCAGACCGGCGTATCGTGGTCGAACAGGGTCAGCGCAATCGCCGCCGCGCCGCGCATCAGCGGTGAAGGCGCGCCGGTGGCAACGGCGATCCGCCGAATAGTGCCGGGGCGCGCCATCGCATCCATCACGGAGCGGAATGTCGATTGCGCCGACAACACCTTGTCGGCGAAGCCGGCGGGAAGTTCGGCAATCGTCGTCATCGCTTCAGCCTTCCCCGCGCACCAGCGTGTAGAAATCGACCCGCGTCGCCGCGGTCTCCCGCGCCTTTCGGTCCCGATCGGCTACGATGGCCACGCGCAAGGGCGACAGCACCTTGGCTTCCACCGCCTCCGAAAATTCATTCGACTGCATCAGCGCGTCGCACAGTGCAATCATCCGCGCCTTCTGCCGGTCGCGGCCGAGCGTGTAGCCAAAACCCACCTCGCCGGTCGCAAGCCGCACCGCCGCGCGCGATACCGTGGCCTCGCCGAGATTGAACGCCGCGCCGTCGCCGCCGATCCGGCCGCGCACCATGACGAGGCCGTTCTCCGGCTCGCGCAGATCTTCGTAAGGAGGCACGGCTATGCCGCCGAGGCAGCCGGCGATATCGGCGGCATCCGAATGTGCCAGCACCGCCATCGCCGCCCGGCGCTGACTTTGTTTGCCGTCTTTGCCGCCTGCCGCCATATCCGCCTTCCCGAATTCGGTTCTTGCCGGACCCAAGTTGTCTATGATATTAGACAACTTGATAGCGGCGCGCCATGACTGTTTCGTGACAAGGGAATGTTTTTTCCAATGCCCCTCCCCGGCTTCGCATGAGCATGCAGGACTCGGCCTCCGGCGTGGCGCTGTGGCGGCAGGTTGCCGACGGCATCGAGCGCGGCATTGCCGACGGCAGCTTTGCCGCCGGTGAAAAGCTGCCGGGCGAAACGGAGATCGCCGAAACCTACCGGGTCAACCGCCACACGGTGCGGCGGGCGATGGCGACGCTGGCCGAGCGCGGCCTGGTGCGCGCCGAACGCGGCAGCGGAACCTATGTCGAGGCCGCAAGGATCGCCTATCCCCTGCGCTCACGCACGCGGTTTTCGGAGATCGTCGGCGCCGGCGGCCGCGAACCGGACGGCCGTTTGATCGGCGCTTCCGGGGAATCCGCGAGCCGCGAACTGGGGCGACTGCTGGCCTTGAAGACCGGGACGCCGCTGATCCGGATCGAAGTGCTGCGACTGGCCGATCGCACGCCGATCTGCGTCAGCACCATCTGGCTCGGCGCGGAGCGCTTTCCCGAAGCCGGGCGGGTCTATGAACGGATGCGCTCGATGACAAAACTGCTGGCGCATTACGGCATCCGCGACTATCGCCGGGCCTCGACGCGCGTCACGGCATCGATTGTGGACGCCACCGATGCGGTGCGGCTCGACCTTGCGCTGGGGCGTCCCGTGCTCGTGGTCGACAGCACCGACGTCGAGGCCGACGGAACTCCGCTCGCCACCAAGCGCTCGCGTTTTGCCGCGGAGCGGGTCGAGTTTTTGGTGGAGAACGGCTAGGTATATTCTCGCACTGTGGCTTTCATCCTTCGAGGAGCGCGCAGACGCGCGCTCCTCAGGATGAGGTCTCAGGCGTTGCCTGTTCGGATGAGGTCCCAGACCCTCATGATGAGGAGCGCGTATTCGCGCGTCTCGGATCATGAGCCCACCGGATGCGCGTCACACGATCGCGCGCCGGCCGATGATGGCGAAACGGAGCTTGCTGGAAATCCAGTCGATGGCGGCGACCGCCACCAGGATCATCAGGATCAGGAACGACACTTTCTGCCATTCCAGCACGCGGATCTGCTCGGCGAGCTGCAGGCCGATGCCGCCCGCGCCGACGATGCCGATGATGGTCGCCGAGCGCGTGTTCGACTCGATGAAGTACAGCACCTGCCCCGCGATCACGGGCAATACCTGCGGCATCAGGCCAAAGCGGATTTCCTGCAGCGCGTTGCCGCCGGACGCGCGGATGCCCTCGACCTGCTTTTGATCCGCGCCCTCGATCGCCTCGGAGAACAACTTGCCGAACGCGCCGAAATCGGACATCGCGATCGCCAGCACGCCGGCAAAGGGACCAAGACCGACGACGTTGATCCAGACCAGCGCCCAGATCAGCGTATCGACGCCGCGGATCGAATCGAGGAAGCGGCGTACCGGAAAGCGGAAGATATTGGAGGGCACGATGTTCCTGGCCGCGAGCAGACTGACCGGCAGCGCGAACAGAGCGGCAAGCGTGGTGCCCAGGAGCGCGATCGACAGGGTCTCGCCGAGCGCCTTCAGATAAAGCGGCAGCGAAGAGCCGGGATCGGGCGGGATCATCATCATCGTGATCCAGCCAAGCTGGTGCATGCCCGCCAGCATCCGCGCCGGCGAGAAACCGAGATGAACCAGGCCGAAGGCGAAAATCGCCACCGCGCCGAGCAGCATCAGCGGCGTGGCAAGCCGGGCGGATAGCGGCCGGTCGAATACCCCGGGATGTCGCGCCTGCAGGCCTTCGGTGTCCGGCGCCGGCAATCTGCTCATGTGTGCCGGCCCCTGCCAAACAGCCGGCCGCGGATCCATCCGGTGCCGATATCGATGACGAAGACGGTGAGGATGATCATCAGCAGGATCGCGCTGACATCGGAATAATAGAACTTGCGGATCGCAACCAGGAGTTCCTGTCCGATGCCGCCGGCGCCGACGAAGCCCATTACCGAGGCGCCGCGCACGTTGATCTCGAAGCGCAGCAGCGTGTAGCTGGCGAAGCCGGCCGCCACCTGCTGCCACACCGCAAAGCGCATGCATGATATCCAGCCGGCGCCGGTGCATCGCACCCCTTCGACCGGCTTCATGTCGATGTTCTCGACCATCTCGGAATATTGCTTGCCGAGCGCGCCGATGGTGTGGATGGCGATGGCGAGGACGCCCGCCATCGGACCGAGGCCGAAGGCGATGACAAAGATCAGCGCGAACACGATGTCGGGAACCGTGCGGCAGATTTCCATCAGGCGCTTGACGACGATGCGCAGCCACGGCGCCGGCGCGGTGTTTTCCGCCGCGAGAAAGTTCAGCCCAAAGGCCAGCACCGCGCCCGACACCGTGCCGACATAACTGATCAGGATGGTCTCGCCGAGATAGAACGACCATTTACGCCAGCCCCAGAGCCATTCGCCGATATCGGTCCAGACCCGGCTGCCGTTGTCCAGCTTGAGGATACGATCGAAATAGCTGGCGAAATTGCCGAGATAGGTGAAGAACGTCCGCAAGTTCACCTCGGCCCCGACCGAAGCGACGAGCAGAGCCGCAAAAAACACCGCCGCGCCGAGCGCGATGCGCAGACGCTTGCGCGCCACCGCCTTGCGGTAGGTCTCGTTGAGCGCAGCCAGTTGCTGGCTTGGGAGAATGCTGACGGCGACGGTCATGCGCGCTTTTGTTCAGGAGATCCGGCAAACAAAAGAGCCGGGTCGCGGGACCCGGCTCAGTTTTCGTGTCCCTTCGATCAGGACGCCTTCTTGCGCAGATTGTCGACGAATTTGATCAGCTCGATGGTCTTGTTATAGTCGTCGTTCGTGATCGTCTGCCACGGCAGGTTCTTGCCGTCGGAGAGTTTCTTGAACGCGTCCTTGTCCTTTTCGGGCGCGTCGAGGAACGCCTGCTTGATCGCGGCCTTCATGTCCTCGGGCAGGTCGCTGAGATAGGCATAGGGCGAGTTGATGATGAGGTCCGATTTCACGATGATGCGGAAATCCTCCTTCTTCAGCGGGGTGCCGTCGCTCGACTTGACCATGTTCTTGGCGAGCATCCGCGTCAGGTTCGAATCATCATCCGCATTCCACCAGTTGGCGGCCACGTCCACCGTGCCCTGCGCCAGCGCCAGCACCGCGTTCTCGTGACTTCCGGTGAAAACCACCTGCGAGAAGAATGAATCGGGATCGACGCCCATCTGGTTCATCTTGAAGCGCGGCATGTTGTTGCCCGAGGTCGAGTTCGGATCGACGAGGCCGAGATTCTTGCCCTTCAGATCGCTGAGCTGGTGATACGGACTCTTCGCGAGCACGTAGAACACCGAATAATAGCCCTTGGAGCCGTCGGCGTTGACGTCGATCACGAAGGCGTCGGTCTTGACGCCGGTCAGGCGGGCACGCGAGAACGACGCCGGACCGTAATAGGCAAGCTGGATGTTGCCGGCACGCTGGCCCTCGATCACGGCCGCGTAGTCGTTGGCGATGCGCAGATTGACCTTGATCCCGAGTTCCTTCGACAAATAGCCGACGAACGGGGTGAAGCGCTCGGTCACGCCCGAGGCGTTCTCCGCCGGCACCACAGCGAAGGTGATCTCGGGGTATTTCGTCTTCCATTCCTGCGCGGACGCGGCTGTTGCCGAAAGTGCCAGCAACGCGGTGCCTGCAATCATCGTACGACGGTTGATCATGACGTCCTCTTTTCCTGTGTTGAAGTCGGTCGCTAGCGGTAGGGGCGAAAACGCGTTGGCGACTGGAGGTACTCAGGCCGCCGCGGCGGTGCCGAGAGCCGGGATCGCCTCACCGGCGGGCAGACCGGCCGGGGCGGTACCCATCACTTCGTTGGCCTCGAGATCGTAGAGCTCGCGCGCAATGTGCTCGGTCAGGGTCGCGGGTGCGCCATCGAACACGATGCGGCCCGAAGCCATCCCGATCAGACGATCGCAATAGCTCCGCGCCAGGTCGAGCGAATGCAGGTTGCAGATCACGGTGATGCCGAAGTGCTTGTTGATGCGCAGCAGCGCATCCATCACGATGCGGGTGTTGCGGGGATCGAGAGCGGCGATCGGCTCATCGGCCAGGATGATGTCGGGCTCCTGAACGAGCGCGCGGGCGATCGCGACGCGCTGCTGCTGGCCGCCGGAGAGCTGGTCGGCGCGCTGCGCCGCCATCGAGGCCATGTCGAACTGTTCCAGCGCCGACATCGCGACGGCGAGGTCCTCCTCCGGCCAAAGCTGTGCCAGCGAGCGCCACAACGGAATTTCAGACAGCCGCCCCATCAGCACGTTGGTCAGGACGTCGAGGCGGCCGACCAGGTTGAATTGCTGGAAGATCATCGCCGAACGCGCGCGCCATTCCCGCAGGTCCCTGCCGCGCAAGGCGGTGACATCGACTCCGTCGAAGACGATCCGTCCCGAAGTCGGCTCCGCCAAGCGATTGATCATGCGCAGCAAGGTCGACTTGCCAGCACCGGAACGGCCGATCACCCCGATGAAACTGCCGGGCGCAACCGAGAATGACGCATTGTCCACCGCGGTCTTTGTGCCGAAGCGGCACGTCAACCCTTCCACCACCAGCATGCAGCGCTCTCAGCTCGTTGTTTGGGCATGTCTTCGAGCAAACGCGTTGCGCTCGCCCTCAGGAAGAGTTGCCGCTTTTCCGGACCATGCTTCAGCCGTCACTATCGCTAGCGTCTGGATTCAACAGTTTTGTGACAGCCGCGCTGCGGTGCGGCGGTCGTCCACACCCGCGCGCACTGTCATGAATTCGTCATGACAACGTCATCAAGCCCACCGATGACGTGCAGCCCTGACATTCATTGCTCGTGAGAAGCCCGCATGGCCGGCAAGATGCTTTCAGTCGATCCGACGGTGGACCCAAGCGCGAAGCTGCACGACGTCAAGCTCGGCGCCTATTGCGAAGTCGGCGCGCGGACGATCTTGCAGGAAGTGACGATGGACGATTATTCCTACGTCGTGAACGACGCGCAGATCACCTATGCGACCATCGGGAAGTTCTGCTCGATCGCGGCGATGACGCGGATCAACCCCGGCAATCACCCGATGCACCGCGCCACGCAGGCGCACTTCACCTATCGCGCCAGCGCGTATTTTCCGGAAGAACGCGACGAGGCGGAGTTCTTCGAGTGGCGGCGCGGGCATCGCGTCCATATCGGTCACGACGTCTGGATCGGACACGGAGCCATAGTGCTGCCGGGCCGCGGCATCGGCACCGGCGCGGTGGTCGCGGCTGGCGCGGTCGTCACCAAGGACGTTCCGGCCTACACCATTGTGGCCGGCAATCCGGCGCGGACGATCCGGCGCCGTTTTCCCGAAGAGGTAACCAACCGGCTGGCCGCGCTTTCGTGGTGGGACTGGGACCACGAGACCCTGCGCAAGGCGCTGCCCGATTTCCGCAAGCTGGCAGTCGAGGACTTTCTCGCAAAATACGAGGCGATCGCCAGCGTCAGCCGATCGCCTGTTCCGAAACGAAGTGCAGCATCATGACGGACATACTTATTGAAGGCGGCGAGGCGCTGCTCGGCGGCGAATTCGTCGACACCTCGCTGCGGATCGAGGACGGCGAGATCGGCGCGGCCGGCTCACGCCATGGCCGCGCCGCGCTGGGCCTCGACGCCGGCGGCTTGAAGGTGCTGCCCGGGATCATCGACCTGCATGGCGATGCCTTCGAGCGGCAGATGATGCCGCGCCCCGGCGTCGATTTTCCCACCGATGTGGCGCTGGCCGACAGCGACCGGCAGGCGATCGGCAACGGCATCACCACCGTATTTCACGCCGCGACCTGGTCGTGGGAGCCGGGCCTGCGCAGCGCCGACAACGCCAGGCTGCTGCTCGAGGCGATCGAAGCCATGCGGCCGCAACTCGCGGCGGATACGCGCTTCCATTTGCGCCAGGAGACCTACAATCTCGATGCCGAAGCCGAAATCAGCCGGTGGCTGTCCGACGGGCGCATCGACCTGTTCGCGTTCAACGACCACATGGACTCGACGGTTGCCAGTCTTGCAAAGCCGCAAAAGCGAAGCCGCATGGTCGAACGCACCGGGCTCACCAATGAGGCGTTCGACGCGCTGGTGGCGCGCGTGGTCGCTCGCGCCCACGATGTCCCCGCCTCGATCGCGCGGTTGGCCGAAGCGGCCCGCAACGCCAATGTGCGGATGCTCTCGCATGACGACGATACCCCTGAGATGCGCGAGGCCTTTCGCGGCATGGGCGTGAATATCGCCGAATTCCCGGTCAACGAGGAAACCGCGCGTGCCGCGGCGGACGCCGGCGACGCCATCGTGTTCGGCGCGCCCAATGTCGTGCGCGGTGGCAGCCATACCGGATGGACCCGAGCGTCCGACATGATCGCCAAGGGCCTGTGTTCGGTTCTGGCCTCCGACTATTATTATCCGGCGCAGCTGATCGCGGCGTTCCGCCTCGCCGCCGATGGCGTGCTGCCGCTGACCCGCGCGTGGGACCTGATTTCAGCGGCGCCAGCGCGGGCGGCCGGGCTTTCGGACCGGGGCGTTCTGGCGGAGGGCTATCGCGCTGATATCATCCTGGTCGATGACGATGTGCCGCTGCGGCCGCGGATCATCGCCGTCATTGCCGCGGGACGCCTGGTCCACCTGACCGATGCGAGCCGGCTGATCCTTTCATCGTCCGCGCGGCGCGAGGCGGTTGCAGCCGCGTGAGCAGACTTTATGCTGGCGGCATGGCATCCCTTCCGCGTTATGCAATCTATTACGTCGCAGCCGCAGGCAGCGATCTCGATCGCTTCGGCGCGGCATTGCTGGGCTACGACGCCCTCAGCGGCGGCGACCTGCCCTTTCCTGATGGCGTTTCGCAGTCGGTGCCGGATTGGCGCGAGTTGACGCGCGATCCCCGCAAATACGGCTTTCATGCCACGCTGAAGGCGCCGCTTTCGCTGGCATCCGGCAAGACCGAAGCCGGCCTGCTCGATGCGTGCGAAACCTTTGCCGGCACGCCTCGGGCGATTCCGATGATCCGGCCGGTTGTCGATTCCATCAGCGGCTTTATTGCCGTCGTGCCCGCTGAGCCGTCGGCCGAACTGCAGCAGCTTGCCGCGGACTGCGTGCGCGAATTCGATTCCTTTCGCGCGCCGCTTTCCCCGGAAGATCGGGCACGGCGCAATCCCTCCGCCCTGACGGCGAGGCAATGCGACTATCTCGATCGTTTCGGATATCCCTACGTGCTGGAAGACTTTCGCTTCCACATGACACTGACGGGACGGCTTGACGCCGAGCGCCGCCGGCCGGTCCTGACGATGCTGAGGGATCGTCTTTCGACACTCGGCCTGCAAACACTTGATATCGACAGGATCGCGGTATGCCGTCAGGACGCCGACGACTCCCGATTTCGGATCCTCGGTCAGTTCGCCCTGACGCGGACCGTCAGCTAGCCGCCGCTCGTCTCAGCCGGCGGCGCGTCAGCAGCCGCGGCAGATGTTCAGCTGCTTGTCGAGCTGTTCGTCCAACTTCTGCTGCTGGGCATCATAAGTCGACAATTGCTGCTGCTCGGCCTGGTTCGCAGGCGAAGCCGGTGAGAACTGCTGGGCGCGGGGCTGCAAATGACCGATCGGCGCGTTGCCATAGACGGTCAATCCGGGCGCTGCGTTGGCGACAGCACTGCCCCAAACAAGCGCACCACTGAGTATCGTTACGATGATAAGAATCTTGCGCATGGGTTTACTCCGCCAAGATCAGAGTGGCAGGCGCTCACAATGATGCGCGTCTCGCCATCGTCGTGCATTCAATCAACACAGTATAAATCGGGTGCGACAGGCCGCCATCAAATGCGCTTTTGCTCATTCGCCCTGCAGTCACGCGCGTTTGATGCCTTGTAATACAGCGCACCGCTCTGATTTTTATCGTAATCGCACGGCGAGATCGCACTCAACGTTCAGGCGTGCTGTCTGTCGGACAGATGATGTCGACGCGGCCGCCGGGACCTGCGTGAATGACCAGCCGAAAACCGTGCAGCCTGACGATGGCTGCCACCAGGTTCAGGCCAAGGCCCACGCCCGGTGTATTCCTGATCTTGTCGGAGCGATAGAAGCGCCGCAGCACGGCCTCGCGCTCCTGCTCGCTGATGCCGCATCCGGTATCGGTCACGCGCACGACGATATCCTTATCCTTGCGCAACAGCTCGATGCTCACCTTGCCGCCTTCCGGCGTGAATTTGATGGCGTTGTCGACGAGGTTGGCGACCGTCTCGAACAGGAGGTCGCGGTCGCCGCGCACGCTGAGCCGATGGCTCGCCTCGACCCGCAAGGCGATATTCTTGTTCTCGGCGATCGGCTCGTAGATATCGCAGACCTCGCGCAGTAACTCCTGCAGCGCCACGCTGCCGAAACCCGCCGACCGCCGGCTGTTTTCGATCTCGGCCAGACGCAATAGCGCGGTGATGATCGAAAGCGACTGATCGATGTTCGCGATCGCCTTGTCGGCGACGACCTGAAGCTGCTCCAGGCTGGTCGCGTTGGTCCGCCCGCGCTCGAGCGCGAGCCGCGCCCGCGTCAGCGGTGTGCGCAAATCATGGGCGATATCGTTGCCGACGCCTTCGAGCGCATGGATCATCGTCTCCATTTCATCGAGCATGCCGTTGACGATGACCGCGAGTCTGGAAAACGGCTCGTCGACGTTACGATGCGGCAGCCGCTCCCGCAGATCGCCGGCGATGATGCGCTGGACCCGCTGGTTGACCTCCTCGACGCGCTTCTGGGCGCGCATGCTCATCCACGCGCCGGCCAGCAGGCAAAGCACAAAGGCCGGCAACAGGCCGAGCGCCAGCGCCTGACCGACAACATGAGAGATCTCGCGCGCCTCGTCGACCTCGCGTCCGATCACCAGCGCATTGCCATTCGGCATGCGCCGGGCGATGGCGCGGATCGCGCGCCGCTCCTGTCCGGATGGTATCGTCCTGACGATCGGGACGCTCTGGACGGCGTCGTTCATCTTGAGCTCGGGTGGAAAACGGTCGAGATTGCCCGCAAGCTTGCGGCCGTCCGCATCGAACAGCCCAGCGTATTGAACGCCGCGGGAATCCTCCCTCAGGTGTTCTTCGATGGCGTCGATCCGGCGCTCTTCGGGCAGCGCCGCGATGAAGTCGAGTTGCCTCGCGATCATCTTGTCGGACCGCGCGACCAGGTAGTCGTCGGTCTGCCAGTAGATGAAGCCGAACAGCACGATGACGAAGACCGCGAAGACGGCCGCCACCGCGAGCGCCCAGTGAAAGGTGTTCGAGCGTATGAATTGCGGTTGACGCATCGGATCCTGCCGCCCGCATGCCATGACCGACGTCAACGGCGGCGCAATGCTGCCGGCCATCTGAACGCTATGATCCCGTTCGAAGAATGAATCCGGCACCGCGGACGTTGTGGATCATAGGGACTTCATCGGGCCCATCCACCTTATGACGCAGGCGCCCCATATGCACGTCCACCAGATTGGTGGCGGGCACGAATTTGTAATTCCAGACCTCCTCCAGAAGCATGGCTCGCGTCAGCAACTGGTCGCTGCGTTGCATCATGTATTCGAGCAGCCGAAACTCCCGCGGCAGGAGGTCGATGGTGCGATCTCCGCGTTTGGCGGTGCGTTCGATCAGGTCGAGTTCAAGCGACCCTACCCGGAGCGTCGTCTCGCGCGATTCGGCCGGCCGGCGCAGGAGCGCTTCGATGCGGGCGACGAGCTCCACGATAGCGAACGGTTTTGTGAGATAATCGTCGCCGCCCATCCGCAGTCCGCGCACGCGGTCGTCGACCGCGCCGAGTGCGCTCAGCACCAGCACGGGTGTCCGCATCTGGTCCTTGCGCAGCGCCTCGATCACCGTGAGGCCATCCATTCCCGGCAGCAGCCGATCGACGATCATGGCGTCAGGCCGCGTCGAGCGCGCTTTGCCGAGGCCTTCGATGCCGTCGGCCGCCCATTCGACTTCAAAGCCGCGGTCGGTGAGTTCGGCCGTGATCTCCTCCGCTGTTTCGCGGTCGTCCTCGATGAGGAGCACCTTTGCCATCAGTTCATTCTCTATAGCCGCGTCAACCTTCGCGGCGCGCTCGCGCGGTCCTCTCGGAACCCCAGTCTTGCCAGCAGACAATGCCATGACGTCAACGACCTGCAAATGCCTCGGTAAAGGAGCCGGACAGCGCCGCCACGCCCTGCTCGGGGGGCTCAAGGCGCGGCGTGCGCCGTCCGCTCTGCGGCCACTTAACCACCGCCTCCGGGGGCAAGCGCGGTGGGGCCGCTCGATCATGAAGATAGCTAAGACCGCCCGGCCGCACCATTAAATAGCGTTTTAGAGTTGGTGACCGCCCGCGCCGGCCGCCCGGCGTCGCGATGTCAGTCGGAACACGGGTGTTGCCGTCAGCAGCCCGAAGGCGATGAAGGCGCCGATACGCCGGGTGTTGCGGGCGCGCCGGTGGCATTGGCCGGCGTCATCATGCCGGGTGTCGCCAGATTCATCGTCACGCTCTCGGCGCAGGCCGACGTGTTCGGCGTCGGCATCACGGCCATGGCCGGATTCGGCGCCATGCTCGGATCGATGCTGGTGCCGCCGAGATCGGCGACTGTGGGCCCGATCGTGCCGGGCGGCGGGCTCGCCGGAATTTGCGGCGTCGACAGCGGCAAGGCCGCACCATTGGTCGGCGCGCCACCCGGCGTCGAGCTGCATACGATGGTCGAAGGACTGCCGAGCGGCGACACCGGCGAAATGGTCCCGGTCGTGCTGGCGACGACCGGCGTGGGAATAGTCCCGAGCGGCGTCCCTGACATCATCGCGGTCGATGGCGTGATCGTGGTCGACGGTGTCATCGTGGCTGTGCTGCCCACCATGGCTGTGGAGGTCGGTACGATCGCTGCCGGCGGCGCGGATGGCGCGGCAATCGGCGACGGCAGCGCTGGTATTGCGGGCGGCGGCGGCGCGGGTACATTCGAGCCGGGAATAACGGACAGGAATGACGTCGCGGGCTGTGCCGACAGCCCGAATGGCGCGATCGAGTTGGCCGCTGTGGACGCGGAAGCGACAGACGGTGCGGTCGGCGGCGCTCCGGGAGCCGGTGCGGTCGTCATGGTGACGCCGCCTGTTACCGACGCGGAAGCGACCGGAATCGTCGGCGTTGGCGGGCCGATCTGTCCTGTCGGTGTGGAACAGGTCACGACCGTTCCCGGCGTTGTCGGGTCGGAGGCCAGCGGCACCGGCGCCAATGTCGTATCGGGCGTGCCCGGCTGGGGGATCGCCGAGCGCGG
>Ga0210410_10003367_pt1 | contig 14176 bp, 8 predicted proteins | sample IncBWC4MmetaG_FD_161058 | JGI IMG/M metagenome (GOLD analysis project Ga0210410, IMG submission 161058) | Forest soil microbial communities from Barre Woods Harvard Forest LTER site, Petersham, Massachusetts, United States - Inc-BW-C-4-M | ecosystem: Environmental > Terrestrial > Soil >... | reverse complement strand
AATCCCAGGCAGAATGTCACGTTAGTGCAGCCGACGCCGAATCCGTTTTTCGTCAATGGCCAAGCGTTGGCGCTCACTGGGCCGACGACGACGGCTGGACAGCTTCTTCGTCCGTATCCCCAGTACGCCAGTGTCCAGCTTGCCGGCCAAGGCTCGTATGACAGCGTCTATCACTCGCTTCAACTCACGGTGCAGAAGCGTTTCGCAGGCGCTGGATCCCTTTCGGTCGCTTACACCAATGCGAAGCTAATCAGTGACACCGACACGCTAACGGCGTGGCTGGAAACCGGTGTAGGAGGCATCCAAGACAGTAACAATTTGCGGCGAGAACGTTCTTTGTCTTCGCAAGATATTCCGCAGCGCTTGGTCATCAGCTACGTGCTCGATCTTCCCGTGGGCAAAGGTAAAAAATATCTCGCGGGCGCCGGTGGAATGATGGACAAGATCGTGGGAGGTTGGGGAATTGACGGCGTAACCATATTTCAACGGGGCTTCCCGCTTGTCTTTACGAACGGACAAGTCAATGGCACGACGCTTTTTGGAGGGGGTTCACGTCCGAACCTCGTCCCCGGTTGCGATCCGTCGGCATCCGGGAGCGCGGCTTCTCAGCTCGGGGGCCCGAATGGATTCAACGTTGCGAGATGGTTTAATACAGCATGTTTTGCGGCGCCAACTGACTTTACGTTTGGGAACGAGCCGCGTGTCGATCCTCGACTGCGTTCCGAAGGCATTGATAATTTTGATTTCGCATTGTTCAAAATGACGAGGTTCGCGACCAACGAGCGGTTTGGCTTCGAGTTCCGCACTGAGTTCTTTAACATTTTCAATCGAACTCAGTTCGCCCCACCGAACACAATCTGCTGCACGGCTAACAATCAAAATTTTGGAGTGGTAACGGCGACGGCCTCGGGGACGAATCCGCGACTGGTTCAATTCGGTTTGAAATTCTTGTTTTGAAATTGGTTGCTAAGGGGAATTCTATTCTAGGCACGAATAATGCCCATTTCATGGGTAACGTCCATCTTATCTAATACGGACTCCGAAGCCGCTCTGTACCAGCTTCGCGAATCGCTAGCAGAATAAAAAATAGTGGTCCGCATCGAAAAATCTTCTCGCTTATCGTGAAGCTGGTGTATGTTTCTGAAAGCATCGGAGCTTCGCCGGGGGAGTTCGTCGATGCCACGGGGTCTCGCTGAGGGCAGCGCCGACTACGGTCCCATTTGGAACCACGCATGAGTTCTCCGCCGCCAGGACGCGCGCTGACATTTCCTATTCCTTGGGGCAAAAGCCAGGAGCGATCGGCTGCCTCGCCGGGTGCGCCCAAGCAACGAATTCCAAGGGATGAAGAAGTAATGGCCGATCTGCAGGCAGACGACGTAGGCGCCTTGGAGATTCTCTTCGACCGCTATTCTCGTTTGGTACTCAGTATTGCGCGAGGTGTCGTACGCGATGGCGGCGAGGCCGAAGACGTAGTTCAAGAAGCGTTCTTCTATGTCTATAAGAAATCGATGCTTTTCGACGGATCAAAAGGGAGCGTCAAGAATTGGATTCTTCAAATCGCCCTCCACCGAGCGCTTGACCGGAAGTCACACTTGGCTCGAAGAGGGTTTTACGCTGGTACAGACATTGGCTCCCTCGACGATACATTGTTGGGGGAGACGGATCTGGATCGCGAAATCGAATCGAAACTGAACCGTGCGCAGCTCGAAAAAGCTTTTGGGCAGCTTCCCGAGAGCCAACGTTTAACGCTTGAGTTGTTTTACTTTGAGGGGTTAGACTTAAGGGAAATCAGTGAAAAACTCAACGAGCCATTAGGGAACACGCGACACCACCTCTATCGTGGTTTAGAAAGGCTGAGGAAAAGCGCGTTTGTGCAGCGGCTTCGGGGACCGAGGCGATGCTAGAGGGACAGCAAAACTGTCAAGAACACAGTAGGTTCGAGGAACTCAGCGCGCTAGCGGGCACTGGCACGCTCACGCCACGTGAGAGGCTGGAGTTACACGCCCACCTGGAAAACTGCGAAGAATGCCGCGCAATCGCTCGCCAATACCTCATTCTGAAGACGCAAGGGATACCTACCCTCGCTGCATCGTATAGTGAAAAGCAGGAACCACTCTCCTGGAATGAAGCATCGACGCGTCAGAAATTGCTCGCGCGTGTTCAAGCGGACCGCCAGCCCCGGCTTAACGTGAAGCGTGATCGGTTGGTTGTTGTGCAGCCTCCTCTTCAGCGGCGTGCCGCCCTCAAGCCATCCGTACAAATTTTAATCGCTGCATGCCTGGTGATTGCGATTGGTCTTGGGGCGTATGGCCTAGGCCTTCGCGAGCAGAAGCGCGGCCGCGTCACTGCGCAGGAGATTACTCCTGACTTCCGATTCGGGAAGCTCGCGGACGAGAAGAGGTCCGTTGACGAACTGCTTGCGGCTCAAGAGAAAAGGCTCACCCGTTTGCAGGAAGAGAGTTCGCAAAAAGAGCAGGAACTCGCGAGACTGCGGGCGGAGTTGAAGTCAGTCGGCGATCATTCCCTTGAACTCGCGGCTGCGAATGACCAGTCAGCAGGACAATTTCAGGCGCTCTTGAAAGAACGCGACGTCTTAAGGGCGCAACTCCTAAACGCGAACCAGAGCTACCAGAGCGTTCACGATGAGCTCCTGAGTCTTCGTGACGACCACGACAAAACCGTTTTGCGCACAAACTCGCTTGAAGCCAAAATCGAAGAACTTACCGCCGTCAATCGCGATCAAGAACGCCGGCTCAAGGACACTGAACAATATCTGACCTCGGACCGCGACATTCGCGAACTGATGGGCGCGAGGAAACTTTACATTGCCGACGTTTTCGATGTGGACAGCGGCAGCCGTACGCGTAAGCCGTTTGGCCGAGTCTTTTACACGCAGGGTAAGTCTCTGATCTTTTATGCTTTCGATCTGGATCGCCAGCCGGGCGTTGTGAATGCCAACACGTTCCAGGTGTGGGGCCAAAAAGAGACGCCACAGGGCGAGCAGGCGCTGCCGATGAATCTAGGAATTCTTTACATGGACAATGAGTCCAATCGCCGGTGGGTAATGCGTTTCGACGATCCAAGGCGGTTGGCAGAGATTGACGCGGTCTTTGTCACGGTTGAGCCGCGTGGCGGCAGTCGAAAGCCAACCAGCAAGCCGTTCCTCTACGCCCTGCTTCGAAACGAAGTAAATCATCCCTAACCGTAGACCGCGTCTTCCGCTGTAAGTAAACGGGAGGTTCTCGCGCTGTCCATTTTTTCCGTCTCCGCTCCAACTTTCAGAACCTTTCAGAACAATGTTGGTACATCTCCTCTTGTCGCTCCGTATCGATAGGTAAATACGGAAACTGTCGAGGAATTGTGTTGTGGAAACGTTCCCGCCGTGGAACTTAGGGGTTTTGTGTGTCTCATCAAGAAGTTCCGGTGCGGCGAAGGACTCTGACGTCAGGAGAGCAGATCATGGGAAAATCACGTTTTGGAGCCATCTCACTAATTGGCTTGGCACTCTGTTTTTGCGTTACGTTGATTTTTAGCTCGCCGCTGTCGGCGCAAACAACCTACGGATCTATCACCGGGACTCTCACAGACACCTCGGGAGCGGCGATAACGGACGCCCAAGTTACTCTGACCAACCCCGATACTGGGGAGAAAAGAACCGAGACGACGGGGGTCGACGGCTTGTATTCCTTCGTGAACGTCCTGCCCGGCCGCTACCGGATTGAAGTGGAAAAGACCGGTTTCAAGCGCACGACGCGGCCCGAAGTGATCGTCGACGTGGGGCAGAGTGTGCGAATCGACCTCACGATGCAGGTCGGCGATATGACCCAGACTGTGGAGGTCACTGGGGAAACTCCGCTGCTTCAGTCGGAGACTTCCTCATTGGGGCAGGTGGTCGAAGAGCGTAAGGCTAATGAATTGCCGTTGAATGGCCGCAACGTATTTAACCTCATTAGCCTGGCTCCGTCCGTAGTTCCACAAGGAAGCGCGACCGGCACTCCAGTCGGCGTAAATCCATTTGGCTGGGGCAACTATCAGGTGAATGGCTCTTTCGGAAATGAAAGTGCGGAATACCTAGACGGCCAGCCGCTTAATATTGGCTATATAAACCTACCGGTGATAATCCCCGTACAGGACTCAATTCAAGAATTCAAAGTGCAGACCAGCAACCTTGGAGCAGACTGGGGAAAATTCTCCGGCGGCGTGATCAACTTAAGCACGAAATCCGGCACGAACAGCCTGCACGGGGAAGCATACGAATATCTTCGTAACAAAGTCCTCAATGCAAACGATTTCTTCCTGAACAAAAACCACCTGCCCAGGCCGCCATTCACTCAAAACCAATTCGGAGCTAACGCGGGTGGGCCGGTGTTAATTCCGCATTACGACGGCCGGAATAAGACTTTCTGGTTCGTCAGCTGGGAAGGCTTCCGTCTGCGGATCGGCACACCATTTACCACGACCGTTCCAACGCCGGCGGAGCGAGCGGGCGATTTTTCAGCAATTCCGACTCCGGTCAAGGACCCCTGCGGTGGCACTGTGGCGACACCGGTAGCGTGTCCCGGCTTCACAGGAGCGGCAACCACATTTCCGGGCAATGTAATTCCGGCCAACCGGTTAAATCCAACATCACTGGCGCTCTTGAAATTCTTCCCACTGCCAAATAGTCCGGGCACGGTGGACCCCAAGACAGGGATCTTGACAAACAACTTTACGACGGCAACAAGCGGTGGCGGCAATCAGAATCAAGTTGTAGGACGGTTTGATCAGAATCTTGGCGCAAATCAGCACCTATTTTTCCGATTCAGCTATTGGGATGTGAATGACCTTCCGATCGATCCCTTGGGAACGGGTCTTTGTGCCGATCGCTGCTCGGAACTTTATTACAGCTATCTGGGTGCTATCGGCTATTCCTATAGTGTGACTCCCAACACCATCGTCGGGATCAACTTCAGTGCCAGCCGGTTTAGGTACAACCGTGCTCCCAAGAACGCGGGATTCGATCTCACAACAATTGGCTGGCCTGCCCAATACAACAATGTCGTTCCTTCAGCCGCGAGGACGCCGCCCACGCCGTGCGTTTTTAACTTCGCGGACAACATCATGTGCACGCAGGGGCAAAGTTTCATCCAGGACCGCAACACACAGTTCGACCTTTCTCCGAGCGTCACACTCGTGCGCGGGCGCCACACAACCAAATTCGGTATTCAACTAGAGATCGGGCGTGACAATTATGCGCAAACCAACGTCGCAAGCGGCTCCTTCGCCTTTTGCGGCTCGGGCTTGGCCTGTTTTTCTGGCTTTAGCTTCGCTGATTTCCTGCTTGGATTTGCGGACAACCCAAGCAACGTGGAGAACCACTTCTTCGGTCAAGCCGTAGTCCCTGCCTTTGTGGCTGCGCAGCAAATTTATCGAGCGTTTTATGTGGATGACACCTACCGTGTCACCAACAAGCTGACCCTCAATCTAGGGTTACGTTACGACCTGCAGGGACCTTGGTCTGAGCGATTCAACCGTCAATCGTTTTTTAACTCAACGGCACAAAGCTGGCTTTCAAATCCGGCCGCTACTGCAGGCTTAGCTAGTCTTCCTGGCTTACCCGGTACCAAGGGGGACGTTTTCTTGGTCAGTCCTTCGGGCAAGCGCACGAACATTCCCCTCGACAGAACGCAAGTGTCGCCCCGAATTGGCTTTGCCTATAGCATCAATCCCAAGACCGTTGTTCGTAGCGGCTACGGAATCTTCTGGATTCCGAACTACGTTTCCTTCGGCCTCAATCCGAACAACGATCCGGTGAACGATGCGACTACTTCTTATACTGGAACAGTTAACGGCAACGTGCCCACAAACACGATTAATACGCCGTTTTTACCGACCATTGTTCCGCCCGTTGGCCGTAGCTTGGGAACGCTCGGCACTCAACAATACGTAACGCAGACGGTGCAGAGCTTCGCGATAGCCGGTGATGGTCTTACCGACCACCCTAGCGGGTATGTCCAACAATGGAATTTGAACATACAACGGGAACTGCCTTCACATTTCTTTGTTTCGGCCGCCTATGTCGGCTCCAAGGGCACGCACCTTCCGTTGTACGATTCAGAGATCGACCAATTGGGCGATAACTTCTTCGCGCAAGCCGCGACACAATGCGCCGCTCAGGTAGCAGTCACGGGGACACGATGCGTGGGCACGGTACCCACCGGAGTTCCCACCGTAACCGCACTGACACCGGTTCCAAATCCTTTCTTTGACACCGCGACGGGTACAGCGTTTGCTTTGGGGAGTTCTACGACGACCATCGGCCAGCTTAACAGGCCTTTCCCACAGTATTCGAGCCTCCGCCTTGCAGGTCAAGGTAACTTTGATAGTACCTATAACTCGTTCCAACTCACTGTTGAGCGTCGCTTCCCTGGTGGTGGTTCGCTGCTGGTTGCCTACACGAATGCCAAGCTTCTTAGTGATGCGGACACGCTCACGAATTGGCTCGAAGTAGCCACTGGTTCCATCCAAGACCACACTAACCTCAGGGGTGAACGCTCACTATCTTCCCAAGACGTTTCTCAGCGTCTCGTCATCAGCTACGTCCTTGATCTTCCGTTCGGTCGCGGCAAGAGATTTTTGTCGAGCGTCAGCGGTGTGAAAGAGAAGATCGTGGGCGGTTGGGGCATTGACGGGGTGACCACTTTCCAGAAAGGATTTCCCCTCGTCTTTTCTAATGGCGCACCTAACTATACGACGCTCTTTGGCGCGGGTTCGCGGCCTAACTTCGTCTCCGGCTGCAATAAAGGGACTTCCGCCAGCACCAAGGCGGCGCAGCTGAATCAATGGTTCAACACCGGCTGTTTCACTGCCCCGGCGGATTTCACGTTTGGCAATGAAGGTCGCGTCGATCCGAGTCTCCGTGGGTCCGGAATCAACAACTTTGACTTCGCGCTGTTCAAGAGGACGCGTTTCGGTCCTGACGAAAGAATTGGGTTCGAGTTCCGGGCCGAATTCTTCAACATTTTCAACCGGACGCAATTTGCTCCACCGAACACGAGCGTGACATCGTCAACCTTCGGTGTGGTTAGTAGTACGTACCCGGGCACCAATCCGCGGCTCATACAGTTTGGATTGAAGCTCCTGTTCTAATTCTCTCGAGTAATCTGGGGGCGATGCCGGCACGAATCGTCCCCGGATGCTCCTGTTTTATTGCCTACTCTAAGGTGCGTTATTCTCATTCAATCTTTGCCTTCCGATAAGCCGCTCGTGCTTCGTGTTAGCCTATTTCTATCCATACTTCCACGCAGAGCACGTTCTCGCGCAGCAGGGAGGCACGCAAACAGATGCTTCGTCGGTTCACGCGCCGTAACTTTTTGAATTTTGCGGCCCTCACTGCCGCGGCGCCCATTTTCGACGTTAAGCCGCTGCGTGGAATCGACTTCATCCTCCAGAATTCTCCTACCCCTCATAAATATTTAATCGAGACCATGCCTGGCGGCGCGGCCCTCTTCGATTACAACAACGACGGCCTTCTCGACATTTTCCTAGTGAACGGTGGCAAGATTGCCGGCAGCCTGCACGTTCCCGAAAACTTCGACCGCGGCACTCCTCGTTATTGGAATCGTCTCTATCGTCAAAATCGCGATGGCAGTTTCACCGACGTCACCGAAGCCGCGGGGTTGGCTCACGCCGGGAACGGTAATTACGGCATGGGTGTCGCCGTCGGTGACTACGACAACGACGGTTACCCCGATCTCTATGTAACCAGCTACGGAAAAAACATCCTCTATCACAACAATGGCGATGGCACATTCACGGATGTCACCGCCAAAGCAGGAGTCGCTGGCGGAGGCTGGTCTGTTTCTGCAGGTTTCTTCGACTACAACAACGATGGCCATCTCGACCTGTTTGTGACTCGCTATATGGAATGGGATGCTGACCACAACAAGATTTGTGGGGGCGATTGGCACACCTACTGTCCGCCAGCCGAATTCCCGGCAACCACGTGCCTCCTTTACCGAAATCGCGGCGACGGCACCTTCGAAGATGTCAGCGAGCGGTCAGGGATTGCCGCAAAGAAAGGGAAAGCGCTGGGCGTCGCGTTCGCCGACTACGATGGCGACGGCTTTACCGACATTTTTGTCTCGAACGACGGCATGCAGCAATATCTCTTCCATAACAATGGCGATGGCACTTTTAAGGAATGCGCGCTCGAATCCGGGGCTGCACTCACCTCCGACGGCAAGGGTCTTTCCGGGATGGGCACCGTCTTTCAGGATTACGACAATGATGGTCGTCCCGACGTTGTGGTTACAGTCCTGCCGCGCGAGCTTTACGGCCTGTATCACAATGATGGTGGCGGCGTCTTCAGCTATGAAAGTCTTGAGACCGGCCTCGGCGCCCTAACCTCGGGGAGCTCCGGCTGGGGCGTAGGCCTTGAAGATTTCGACAATGACGGCTGGAAGGATCTTTTCGTCGCGCAGAGCCACGTGCTGGACAATGTCCAGCAGATTGACGCTTCCTTGCGCTACAAGGAGCTGCCGCTGCTTGCGCTCAATCACAGCGGCCGTTTCGAGCGCGCCGATTCCGGCGCGATCAATCCGCTGGCTGCCCGCGGTGCCGTCTTCGGCGATATCAACAATGACGGCTGGATGGACGTGCTCATCACGACGCTTGGTGGTCCTCCCGTTCTTCTCCTGAATCGTGGCGGTAACCAGCATTGGTTGTCCATCAGTTTGCGCGGAACGCGTAGTAATCGCGATGGGTACGGCGCGCGCGTGCGCGTCAACGGCCAAACTCGCTCAGCGACCTCGGCCGGGAGCTACATCTGCGCCAACGATAAGCGCCTTCACTTCGGACTAGGCGCTGCTGAGAAGGCCGCAGTTGAGATCCTTTGGCCTTCTGGAGTGAAACAAGTTCTGAAGGACGTCCGCGCCGATCAATTCCTCAATCTCCGTGAGCCGGAAGGCTCATGATTCATCTCCTTCTATCTGCATTGCTTGTGGCGCAAGCCGTGACATCCGATGCGGCCGCGGACCACATTCGCACAGGCCTGGAGGCGCGCAAGCAACATCAAGTGGATGTAGAGATCGCCGAGTTTCGCAAGGCCACGGAACTCGACCCGGGCCTTGCCGATGCCTTCGTAAATCTGGGCGCGGCGTACATGGAGAAGCGCGACTACGGTTCGGCCATCGCTCCGCTGAAGCGGGCGCTCGAATTGAGTCCGGACCTCCCAGTCGCTCACCAATTTCTAGGTTACGCGCTTCTGGCCCAAGGCTACGCTGCTGAGTCCATTCCGCATCTCCAACGAGTCGGCGCACAGGATGCTCTGGGAATCGCGCAAATCGAAACCGGTCAATTGAGCGAAGCGGTCGCGAACTTCAATGCCGCACTCGCTCAACGCCCCGACGACCCTGATTTGCTCTATTACCTCGGCCACGCCAGTGGACTGCTCTCCAAGAGCGCCATTGATACGCTTCTCGCCGCGCATCCGGACTCCGCCCGCGCGCATCAAGCGCTCGCCGAAAACTATTTTGTCCTGCGCCAAATGCCACAAGCCGAAAAAGAATATCAGGAGGCGCTGCGCCTTCGTCCCGAATTGCCGGGCCTCCATCTCGAACTAGGCCAGGTGTACGCGAACTCCGCTCAATGGCCGAAAGCGGAAGCCGAGTTTCGTGCGGAGACCAAGCTTCGCCCGGGCAATGCCGAGGCCGCTTATCGTTTGGGTGCAGCACTGCTCCAGCAGGGAAAAGCCACTGAAGCGCTTGAGGAATTAAAGCGCGCGAATGACCTGAAGCCAGATATGCCGGAAACCCTCTACTCGCTTGGCAAAGCGGCGTCATTGAGCGGCGATGCTCGGACTGCCGAGAACGTGTGGACGAAGGTAATCGAACTTGAAAAGGAAACTTCGCTCGCCGCGCAGGCGCATTTCGGACTGGCGGGTCTCTATCGGAAGCAAGGCAAGTCCCAGCAAGCGCAAAGCGAAATGAAAGAGTTTCAGAGGCTCCAGAGCACGATTGGGCCTCCCCGCTCCGAATAGCGGTCCGACACTGTTTTGCCAATTGGTCCCTAGTCCCGGTCCCGGAACGAATTTTTCTCATAACGTCACGCCACCTCGCCGCATCTAGCAGCCAAGCCGAAATTAGCGGTCGAGGTCTGCATGCGAGTAAGTCATTAGCCGGCTTTCCGCAGGCGACCCGTTACAGTAAAATGCTTCGCATCGCCTGACCTACGCAACGGCCCTGATATTCTCCGTCCCGCCCTGCGTAGTACGGATGTGACTCCCTTAAGGATCGCCGAACGCATGCCTATGCCAGCAACTGCACCCGTACACGATCTCGGCTCTCTGCGCATTGACGACCATCACCGCTCGGGAGGGAGTTGGGGCAAGCGCCTGGCTATCTTCTTTGGTTTGCTTGTCGTGCTTGGCGGTCTTTCCGCCGCTGTCTTTACCTTCTGGAACCAGAAGCCGGTCGTGGAAGTCGCGGTAGTACAGAGATCAGCCAATAACGGCGGCCGCGAAGCTCTGCTCAACGCCAGCGGCTACGTCACGCCACGGCGGCGCGCGACGATTGCCGCGAAAATCACCGGCCGTGTGACCGGCGTTTTCTTCGACGAAGGCACGCATGTCAGTGAAGGGCAATTACTTGCAACGCTCGACGATTCCGATGTTCGCAAAGCGTTGGAAGCCGCCAAAGCTGACTATGAGGCGTCCAAGGCAGCCATCGCCGACTACGAAGTGCAACTCAAGAACGCCAGAATTCAGCTCCGCCGCGCAGAGCAACTCCAAGACGCAGGCGTGCAAACGCAGGAGCAGCTCGACAACGCCCGCACCAACGCGGACAGCCTCCAGGCTAAAATCGCGCTCGCGAAATCACAGGTGATCAGTTCCGAGGCGCGCATTCAGGAAGCCCAGCAGGCTGTGGACAACTGCACCATCCGCGCGCCATACACCGGGATTGTGGTGTCCAAGGATGCGCAGGTTGGCGAGATGGTCTCGCCGGTTTCCGCGGGTGGCGGGTTCACGCGCACCGGCATCGCCACCATCGTGGACATGAACTCCAACGAAATTGAAGTCGACGTCAACGAAAATTTCATTGCCCGCGTGCAGCCCGGCCAGCCCGTCACCGCGATTCTCGACGCTTATCCGGATTGGGAAATCCCCAGCCGCGTGCGCACGATTATTCCTTCGGCCGATCGCCAAAAAGCCACGGTAAAGGTGCGGGTTTCGTTTCTGAAACTGGACCCGCGCATCCTCCCTGACATGGGAGTCAAGGTAACATTCCTGGGCGCTGCGCACGAAAAGAAAGCCGGCGCCGACGCCGCGACCATCCTGATTCCGCAGAGCGCAGTGCATGACGAGAATGGCAAGAAGATCGTGTTTCTCGTGAAAGACGACAAGACCGAGCGCCGCGCCGTGACTCTCGGGGGCGATCGCGGCTCCGATAAAGAAGTGATCGCAGGCGTTTCGGTTGGGGACACCCTTGTGACCAAGGGCCCAGCGAACTTACGGGACGGTCAGGCCGTAGAGATTAGAAAATAGCTTTTGCGCGGCGCAGAAGCGCCGGGCTGCCAGGGAGAGAACACAATGATCCGAGTGGATGGCAGTGGAAGATCCAACAGCTTGATTCAAGTCCGCGGTCTGGACAAATCATATCGCCGGGGCGGCGAGGAGATTCAGGTTCTGCAGCGACTGAATCTGGACGTCGATAAAGGCGATTTCGTCGGCTTTATGGGCCCCAGCGGCTCCGGCAAGACTACGCTGCTAAATTTGCTTGGCGGACTCGACGTCCCCACGCATGGCAGCATTACCGTAGCGGGCGACGAAATCACGCACATGTCTGCTAATAAGCTCACGCAATGGCGGGCTCGCCACGTCGGTTTCATCTTCCAGATGTACAACCTCATTCCAGTGCTCACCGCCTTTCAAAATGTCGAGCTGCCTCTGCTACTCACAAAACTTTCTAAATCAGAACGCCGCAAGCACGTCGAAACCGCGCTCGGCGTCGTCGGCTTGGCGGAACGCATGAACCACTACCCGCGCCAACTCTCCGGCGGACAGGAGCAGCGTGTGGCTATTGCGCGCGCTATCGTCGCTGATCCAACGTTTCTCCTTTGCGACGAGCCTACCGGCGACCTTGATCGCAAGAGCGCCGACGAAATCATGGAGCTGATCCATCGTCTGGTGAAGGAATACGGCAAGACGGTGCTGATGGTCACGCACGATCCGGTCGTGGCGAAGCGCGCGGACCTCACGCTCCATCTCGAAAAGGGTTTGCTTGTTGAGTCCGGCGCGTTGGGCGTCACGGCAGGAGGTGTCGCGTGAAATTTCGTGGCCTGATCTTCGCAAACCTCTTTCGCAAGAAGCTTCGCCTGATCCTCACCATCGGTTCGTTTGCTGTTGCGCTGGTTCTCTTTACGTTTCTCGCTGTAGTGAAGAGCGCTTTCAGCCGTGGCACCGAAATCGCCGGCGCGGACCGCTTAGTGGTTGTCAGCCGCATCGGCCTGACGCAACTAATGCCGATTTCCCATCGCGACAAAATCCTGACTATTCCCGGCGTCAAGGCGGTCACCCACAATCACTGGTTCGGTGGCGTCTATCAGGATGAAAAGAACTTCTTTCCGCAGTTTGTAATCGACCCGGAAAATCAACGCCAAGTAATGACCGAGCTTGTAGTCCCGGACGACCAATGGAACAATTTCGTGAAAGACCGCATGGGCGCCATCGCCGGCGCTCGGACAGCCGCGCGCTTCCATTGGAAAATCGGCGATCGCATTCCGATCAAAACGACTCTCTATGGCGGGGGTTCGTCGGAGTTCAATCTCGACGGGATCTATCACAGCGAGCGTCCCGGTGGCGACGAGAGCCAATTTTGGCTGCAGTGGAAATACTTTGACGAAAATGCGCCCGCTCCCGTCAAGAGCACGGCCGGATGGTACGTGGTCAAGCTCAATAGTCCGGATGACGCCGTCAGCGTCGCCAAGGCCAGTGACGAAAAGTTTGCCAACTCCTCGTCTGAGACCAAAACCGAGACGGAATCCGCCTTCGCAGCGGGTTTCGCCAAGCAGTTCGGAAACATCGAGCTCTTAATCCTCACCATTGGTGGCGTCGTCTTCTTCACGCTTTTATTGGTCACCGGCAACACCATGGCCATTTCCGTTCGCGAACGTGTTGGCGAGCTGGCCGTTCTCAAGGCCATTGGCTTCTCCGGACGTGCTGTTCTTTTCTTTGTCCTGGCGGAGTCCGTTATCATTGCGCTTGTTGGCGGCATCCTAGGTTTGACTCTCGCCTACTTGGCAATCCCTGTTATCGGGTTGGCTCTTACCGGCCTGCTGCCACCTCTTATGCTTTCCAAGTCGCTGCTGACATTGGGCCTCGGGTTTGCGCTCGTTGTCGGCGTAGTTAGCGGCCTGCTGCCGGGGATTGGCGCCATGCGCATGCGCGTCGTTAACGCGTTGAGGAGAGTCTGAAATGACGATCCCGATTATCTACAACGTGCGGAGCGTCAAGTCTCGCTGGACCTCCACGATCGTTGCCGTGGCGGGAATTGCCGGAACCGTGGGTGTCTTTATTGCGATGTTGTCGATGGCTCGCGGTTTCAAGGCCACCCTTGTTTCTTCCGGCTCTGCGGACAACGCACTGATTACCCGAGCCGGCGCCACCTCCGAAATGACCAGCGGAGTCGGTATCGATTCCGTGAAAATTATCCAGGATGCTCCGGGCATCGCTCGCGGACCCGAGGGCCCGTTGGTAACGTCGGAGGCTGTCCTCATGGCGCCGATTCCGTTGCGTTCCACCGGGACCGACGCCAACGTCGAGCTTCGTGGTGTCTCGCCGAACGTTCTTGCCATCCGCAGCAACATCAAGATCAAAGAGGGCCGCATGTTCCAGCCTGGCCTGAACGAAGTCATCGTGGGAAAAAACGCCAGTGCGACGTATTCGGGCCTGAACGTGGGAAACACAATTCCGCTCGGCAGCGGACGCTGGCAAGTCGTGGGAATTTTCGATGCGGGTGGCAGTGCCTTCGATTCCGAAGTCTGGGGCGACGCCCATCTTCTCAACGGCGCGTATAAACGTCCGGACACTCTTTCTCAGTCCGTTACAGTGCACCTCGCCTCGCCTGCCGCCCTTCAACAATTGAAGGATTCGCTCACCAGCGACCCGCGCTTGAACGTCGACGTAACCCGCGAAATCGAC
>Ga0210410_10003364_pt1 | contig 14180 bp, 14 predicted proteins | sample IncBWC4MmetaG_FD_161058 | JGI IMG/M metagenome (GOLD analysis project Ga0210410, IMG submission 161058) | Forest soil microbial communities from Barre Woods Harvard Forest LTER site, Petersham, Massachusetts, United States - Inc-BW-C-4-M | ecosystem: Environmental > Terrestrial > Soil >... | reverse complement strand
GATTGCTTCGGTTTTGACCCATAGACCTGCCAGAAAATCATTGTGCGTTTATGCTCTTGCAATCGCTGCTCGACCCGGCGGACGAGGTCGGCTTTGTTCGTGACCTCAATCAGACGCCTCACATCGTTCTGATAGTCAGGCGGCAGATCTTCCAGACGATAAACGCCCTTGTTGATGTACGGCAGCGAAAGCAAATCCAATAGAATATTAATGGGGGACAGCATCCAGACGAGGAAGCCGTTGCCGATGAAATAGCGTCGGAACGTGGATAATTTCAGCCCGGTATTGCGGCTGAGATCATACGCGCCGCAGGCCGCGTAGAATAACGCGATCCTTGGGAAGAAAAATGCGAACGGCGCCAGCACGCAAACGGGAAACAACACCCGCCTGAGTGCAAGCTTCCAGATTCTGTCAAAGAGCGCCCGGCCTCTTAGAGGTACACTGACTGTACTACTCACGCGCTACCGCCTTTGATTTGTGAGAGGGGCTTCGTGTAAAGGCCCAATCGGGATAGATACTAGTCTTCTTTGCACCGCTTGGAACCTCAAAGACTATCCCATTTTGTCCGTTGTTGGCCCTTACCTGCCGCGCCGATCAATAACTTGCGCGGCAGCTTTCGGGCAAGCCGTTATCCGACACGGATGATGAAGACTTGCGCAGCCAGGTTGCCTCGACATTGTTTTTATTCTTCGCCGCGACCGGCGTTCAATAGTGAGTGGTGGTCGGGACGCGCCCTTTGGCTCCAGGGGGCGGGCGATACCAGTCGTTCTGCTGGCAAAAGCCGCCGATGCCTCGCACATTCTCCATGCATTGCTCGAAGGTGACGAAGCCACAATTCTTGGAGCCGCCCGAGCCGTCGCTATAGATCGAGCACCACGGGTAGTTCTGCGCCTTAGCTTGGGTCACGCCCCCGATTGCGGCGACGGCAACACTCAGCGCGAACAAAAATTGTTTCATGCTTCCTCCAGTTGCTGCCCCCGAGGACGGCTAACATAGCAGATTTGACTCAGGGACGCCCAGGCGCTGTCCGCATAGGGATGCCGATTGCTGGTGCGGTGGCGTGCACGTTGATCTTCGGCGGGGCGCGCATCCGCGGGCCACGGGTGTGGCGATTTGCAGAGCTTTATTTCAACGTTGTTTCATTCTTGTGCCACACCGGTGCTTCGTCCGATGTCCGCTTTCGAGCGAATAGCCGACATGGCTCAAAAAGGTGGGAACGTCGGCTTTTGACCCAAGGCGGACATTCGCGCGGTATTACAGTTGCTTCCGTTGCAGCGATTTAGGATGTAGCTTCTGAGGGTGCAGCGCCGCCGTTATGATCGGGTATCTGAAGTCTCATGATGAACCAAATACTACACGCCGGGGTGTGCGCTTAGGAAAGTCCAAGCGAGAGGTGACTCTTTGAAGCAGAGACGTATTCCCGGCATCGTCAACCTATTTGAAGTGAGCGATCCGAGCCAAATCAAGGCTCTTGCCAACGACCCTATTGTGGATCGCTTCTTCGATACACGTACATCCCCCATAAATTGGTTTCTGCTAAAACGCTCCCTCACAGTACTATCGTTCAAAGGCCGGCGTTTCCCGACGATGGAGCCACGGCTTTGTGAAAAGCGAGCTCGTGCGCAGGATGAACTGTGGCGCAAACTAAATGACCAGGTGGCTACGGTTAGGGCTGGACCAATTGGCCTGGAGCCCTTGGCGGAATGGGTTAAGGGGGTCGGTTCGGAAGCAGGGATCGGCATACTCGCGCAACAGGTGTTGGGGCGGTTATTTCGAAACGATTTCACCGCAACGCCGGAGAGTTGGGCTGCAGCATTGGTTCTTGTAGCGGCTCCCCGATCTTCGAATCTGGCGAAGATGTGCTGGTGGTTTATTACGGGAAAGGTCCGCCGCGCCAAGGGCCTTCTTGCGAAGATGGTTGGCGACGATCTTTCTGCGGTGAACGCGATCGGAATCGCTGTTCATAACCTTGCGAAAAGTCTTCGCCAGATGCGTTCGCTATATGCCGATGTAGATTCAAGGACGGCACTCTCAGCCGAAGTGGCTGCAGGGAAGTGCTTACGCGCACCCGGCACCTATCTCGCATGGCACGCTCTTGCCCTAACGGCAGGAGAACTCCTTCTTGAGAGGCCTCTTGCGCGGCTCGAAAGCTATGAGGAGTCTTGGAACGAGTGGTTGTCGAAGTATCGCATCACGCGAGCTGATGGATTGTGGTTATCCGACGGCACGGGCCGCTATCCAGCTTGTGCACGGGACGAGCTTTTGGACGAGGGCACGTCCAAGGAGCGGAGACCGACCGGCGATCACAACACGCTGTTGAAGCTCGCCGGTATCGGCGCGCTCGGTGCGGACTTTCTCGCTACGGGCAATTGGAAATCGCCGGATGGGATACGCGTCGATATTTCCACTGCGCTTGTCCCCGCCAAAGAGGTGCATCGAGCGGCCGTGGCGCTTGGGCTGTCGACAGGATTTCATATGTATCTGCCGATGGCGACGGCATTTGAGGATCAAGACGATGACTACAGGAGCCGCGAATATGCTCCATGTAAGGAGTGGGTTAGTCGCCGAGAAGGCTACGTGAAGCTCGATGAGTTTGATCCCTACGGATCACGAGCCGCCATTCAGCGCGACCGGCTTACGATGGCGATCAACAAGGAGTATTCGCTATCGAGCCGTGATCCGTGGTCCGCAATTTGGTCAAGACCACGCGGTAAAGTCGCTTACACGGCCGAGGCGTGGGGTATGCGTCAAGGTGAGGGCCGCAACGAAAGCGGGGAGGAGGGTACGACCGTCACCTGCCAAACGGATCTACTCCTAGAGGTGCTTAAGAAGTCCGGCTGTGCCGAAACGGGTCAAAATGAGCCGAAAATGGTACGACATGAGCTAAAGCTAAAAGTCATGAAATGATTGAATTAACAGAAAAATCGCAGCAGAGTCGGTCCTGGCGATTTTCAGTCGCTCCGATGATGGAATGGACTGACCGGCATTGCCGGTTCTTCCATCGCGGGCTGACGCGCCGGGCGCTGCTCTACACCGAGATGCTGACCACGGGCGCGGTGCTGCACGGCGACCGGGCGCGGCTGTTGCGCTTCGATCCGGTCGAGCATCCGCTGGCGCTGCAATTGGGCGGCTCCGATCCGCGCGCGCTCGCGCAATGCGCACGCATCGGCGCCGATGCGGGTTTCGACGAGATCAATCTCAACGCGGGCTGTCCGTCCGATCGCGTGCAGGACGGCCGCTTCGGCGCTTGTTTGATGGCGGAACCGCAATTGGTCGGGGACAGCGTTGCCGCGATGAAGGCCGCCGTGCGCATTCCCGTCACCGTCAAATGCCGCATCGGCATCGACGACCAGGATCCCGAACCGGCTTTGGAGAACTTCACGCAAGCGGTGAAGCGAGCAGGGGCCGACGCACTGATCGTTCACGCCCGCAAGGCCTGGCTCAAAGGTCTCTCGCCGAAAGAGAACCGCGAGGTGCCGCCGCTCGATTACGATCGGGTCTATCGGCTCAAAGCGGCGCATCCGGAACTCACGATCGTTCTCAACGGCGGCGTCGGCGGCGTCGAGGACACGTTGACGCATCTGCAGCACGTCGACGGTGTAATGATGGGCCGCTCGGCCTATCAGGAGCCATGGCGATTGCTGGCCGTCGATCCGCTCGTCTTCGGCGAGCCGGCGCGTTTCGCTTCGGCAAAAGAAGCCGCCGCAGCGCTCGCGCCCTATATCGCGCGCGAACTCGCGCAGGGCACGCGGCTTCACTCCATCACCCGGCATCTGCACGGCCTGTTCCGTGCCGTGCCCGGCGCGCGCGCATTCCGGCGTCATCTCGCAGGTGCGGCAAGCACGGCGCATGCGGATGCCGAATACCTTCTCGCCGCGCTTGCATTGGTGGCGGACGGCGTCCTGGACAGAAGTGCGGATTTGGCGCACATCGCGGCCTGACGTTCCGTTCGCCAAAACCGAAACACGACCATAACAAAATGCTTCTCGGCGTTCCGTTGAGCGAGATTGCCTGGCTCGCCCTTGCCATCGTCGTCGGCGGCGTCATCACCGGGCTACTCGCCGGGCTGTTCGGCATCGGCGGCGGCGCCGTCATCGTGCCGGTGCTCTACGAAGTCTTCACCGTGCTCGACGTGCCGGAAGCGGTGCGCATGCAATTGTGCATCGGCACGTCGATCGCGATCATCCTGCCGACGACCGTGCGCTCATATCTCGCGCACCGCGTCAAAGGCCTGGTCATCCCGCAGGTGATCAGATTGTGGGCGATCCCCGCCATCGTCGGCGTGATCTGCGGCTCGCTGATCGCGGCTTTTGCGCCGCCCGCCGTGTTCAAGATCGCTTTCGTGCTGATCGCGGGTTTCATCGCCGCCAAATTTCTGTTCGCCGGCGACCGCTGGAATCTCGGCGCGGATCTGCCCGGCACCGTGCCGATGACGTTTTACGGTTTCGGCATCGGGCTTGCCGGCTCGCTGATGGGGGTGAGCGGCGGCTCCTTGTCCAATATCGTGCTCACGCTCTACGGCAAATCGATCCATCAGGCGGTGGCGACATCCTCCGGCTTGGGCGTGCCGATCACCGTGGTCGGCACCATCGGCTATATTCTCGCCGGTGTGCACGACCGCGCGCTGTTGCCGCCGCTGTCGCTCGGTTTCGTCTCGCTGATCGGGGTTGCGGTGATGGCGCCGGTGTCGAGCCTCGTCGCGCCTTATGGCGCGCGGCTGGCGCATCGTATGTCGCGGCGCACGCTCGAAGTCGCGTTCAGCTTGTTTCTCTTGGCGGTGTCGGCGCGGTTCCTGATTAGTTTGTTCTAGAGCGAAGTCGCTCTAGATTTTTTAGTTGAGCATGATCTTTTCGGAAAACCGGTACCCACTTTTCCGGATCATGCTCTACGGATAGCCATGCATGATCAAGCGGTCGCCCGAGACTTGCCAGCTCTGCAGCCGGTTCAGGAAACTCATGCCGAGCAGGCTCGTGCGCAATTGGCCGGGCTGCACGATCAGCGCTTCGACGGAGCGTTCTTCGAGGCCGCCCACGGCGAGACGGTCGAGCGTGACTTGCGCGGCGCGGGTGCGGCCGTTGGCGGTGTCAATACTCACCGTATAATTGAGCACTTCGAGCGGCAGGCCGATGGCTTTGGCGTCTTGCTGGGTGAGCACGACCGAGCTTGCGCCGGTGTCGAGCACCATCGCCACGTGTACGCCGTTGACCCGCGCCGAGATATCGAAGTCGCCGCTATTGGTGCGTGCGACTTCGACAGTGCGGCCGTGCGAGATGACGTGGCCGGGAATGAGCTCGGCCATCACCCGGTCGGCGACATTGCCGAGCTCGAAGCGGTACGAATAGCCGATCACCAGCACGAGACCGACGACGACCCATAGCAGCGCCGCTGTGATCGTCTGGGTGAAACGCTCGCGGAACATGGTCAGCACCGCGGCGCCGAGAAACACCAGGATCGCGAGCTTGTAGGCGAGCGAGCCGAAATCGTCGACCGAAAGCGAGCCGATCCGGCCTTCGCCGCGCTGCGCGACGATCATCAAGATGGCGATCAGGATGCCGATCAGGAGGAGCCAGAGCAGGCGATGACGCACGTCGCGATCCTCTACGCTCGAGCCGATGCGATGCCGTCTTTGGCGCCGTTCAGTGCGGCAAGCCGCGCCGGCAATTGCGCCATGATCGCGGTACGTTCGGTTTCCGACAGCGTAATCCAGCGCGTGATCTCATCGAGCGAGCGGCCGCAACCGATGCACATCCGCGCTGTCGGATGCACTACGCAGATGCGGTTGCAGGGCGAGGAGATGCTGGTTGCGCTAGCCATCAAAGAACCTAGCTATCGGGAATTCTCCCGTCAAAGATTCGGGCTGAAATCGCGAGGCAAGATAGACACGAGGCAGGCGAAAACAAGACGCTCGCGTGCTTTGGCCATTTAGCCGCCGTTGCGCAACAGCGTGCGCCGGGCGCGGCTTATCGATTCGTCAGGCGAGGACGAAGAGGACGACATGTCCGCGTTCGAACCGGGTCGCGGGTCGTGGCTCCGGTCCTGCCTCGGATCGTATCTCGGCTGCAGCGGCGGCGAGCTTTCTGTAATCGGCGCCAGCGCCGACATCACGCGTTCGGGCGGGAAGGTGACGACCACTTCGGTGCCGATCCGCAGCTTCGATTTCAGCGTGAAGGTGCCGCCGTGAAGATCGATCAGATTCTTGGCGATGGGCAGGCCCAAGCCCGCGCCCTGTTCGGCGGATTTGATCGAGTTCGAGCCCTGGCCGAACGAGGCGAGCACGATCGGGATTTCCTCTTCGGGAATGCCGGGGCCGGTGTCCTTCACGCTCATGTATTGGCCGCCCGAAGCCGTCCAGCCGACCTTGAGCCAGATCTCGCCGCCTTGCGGCGTAAACTTGATGGCGTTGGACAGAAGGTTGAGACAGATCTGGCGCACCGCGCGCTCGTCGGCCCAGAGCCGCGGCATGTCGGGCTCGAACAATTCGTGGATGGTGATGCCGCGATTGCCGGCGCGCAGTTTAAGCAGATGATGGCAATCCTCGACCACACGGGTGAGCGACACCGGCTCCTCGTTGAGCTCGTAGCGGCCGGCCTCGATGCGCGACAGATCGAGAATCTCGTTGATGAGATTGAGAAGGTGCACGCCGGAACTGTGAATGTCGCCGGCATAGTCCTTGTACAGCGGTACCGCGTGGGCGCCGAAAATCTCGCCCTTCATCACTTCCGAGAAGCCGAGAATGGCGTTGAGCGGCGTGCGCAGCTCGTGACTCATCTGCGCGAGAAATCGCGACTTGGCGATATTGGCGGTCTCGGCGCGGCGCCGCGCTTCGTCGGAGATTGATTTCGATTGTTCGAGCTCGCCGATCAGCGCGTCCTTTTCCGCGCGCGCTTCGAGCGTCGCCAATGTCGTCGAATAGAGGCGATAGGCGAGGAGGGAGAAATAGGCTTCCGCGGTAAGCGCCATCACGGCGAGGATGTAGTTGTGCAGATTGCCCTTCATCGCGAAGTCGAGTGCGATCGCGATCGTCACCGGCAAGGTCAGCGCCAGAACCGCGATCGGCAGGCTTGAGGCCAGCATGCTCGATATCGCCACCACCAGCAGCATGACGAACAGCATGAAGGTCGCGGCCTGATCGTCCATGCCGACCGGATTGATCAGGATGAAGGTCCAGGCCATGCCGAAGAACAGATCGAGCAGGATGAAGCGCATCCGCCACGTGCGCACCGCCGACGTATTGGCCGGCTCGGCCAGGAACTGCCGGCATTTGCGAATGATGACGACATGAATGATCAGCGTGCCGGCGGTCCACACGCCGCAGACCAGGGCGCCGGTCCACAGTCCCGAGAGCGCGCCGATCGTCAGGATCAGAAGCAGGATGACCGGCGATGCCGACAGCCGGTTCTGCGCGAACTGGCGCAGCAATTCGTAATCGAACACCGGGCGGGTGCCGCTGGTCGAGGTCAGCCGGTCGCGTGCCTCGCGCACGTGCTGCGAGGCGAGCCGCCGCTTGGTCGATGGCGCCGCGGCCGGCGAAGCAGGATCGCGCGGTTCGGTCTGTGGATGGGGCATCGCTTTCCGGCTGGCATTTTGTTGGAACGTGTTTTTCCCGAAAGCCTGCAAGCCGCCTTCCGAGACCACGTTCGGCTCACGGTAAAAATGGCCCAAATTCCTTAAGACGAGGCTTAATTTTTGATGTGCAAAGCGTTGCCGCTCTTGGAAAGCTTTTGTTTACGCTTGTGGCGCGTACGCTGCACTGGTCGGCCGCATCAGTGCGCGATAGGCTCGCGCCTTCAAAGGGCTAGGGAAGGAAATTGAGATGAAGCTCTATGATGGCGGCCGTGCTCCCAATCCGCGGCGGGTGCGCGTCTTTCTCTCCGAGAAGGGGATCACGGTTCCGGCCGAGCAGGTCGATCTCGGCGCGCTGCAGCAAAAGAGCGACGCCTTCACCGCGGTCAATCCGATGCAGCGCGTGCCGGCGCTGGTTCTCGACGACGGCACCGTGATCACGGAATCGATCGCCATCTGCCGCTACTTCGAGGCGCTTCATCCCGATCCGCCGCTGTTCGGCCGCGGCGCTTTGCAATCGGCGCTGGTCGAAATGTGGAATCGCAGAGTCGAGTTTCATCTCTTCATACCCGTGTCGAACATTTTCCGGCATCTGCATCCGGCCATGAAGGAAATGGAACAACCGCAGGTGAAGGAATGGGGCGAGGCCAACAAACCGCGGGCGCTGTCGTTTCTCGAACATCTCGACAGTGAACTCGCCAAGCGCAGCTTCATCGCCGGCGACGACTATAGCGTCGCCGACATCACCGCGATGATCGCCGTTGACTTCATGCGGGTGTCGCGCCTCACCGTGCCTGACGAACTCGCGCATCTCAAACGCTGGTACGCGGACGTCTCGGCGCGGCCGAGTTCGAAGGCCTAGTTCCAAGACCTCGTTCCAAGATCAGTTCCAAGACCTGTTCCAAAGCTTGGCAAAAATATTCCAGGGAACCTAAGCCCTTACACCCGGCTTATTCGCGTGGGGACTGAAGGGGCTTCTCGTCTTCTGGAGGACTTATGGATAAGAAACTAGCCGGCCTGCTCGGAGCCGCTGCGGCGCTCGCGACGATGTCGAGTGCACAGGCTGCAGCGCCGGTGCAACAAAGCGAAATAGCGCCGGCCACGAGTTACCGTGATCTTCTCGACCCGGTTCCCAACGCGCTTTCCGCGCTAAAGGCCGACAATGCTCGTCTTGCGGAGTCGCAAGGCACGCAAAACCAGAGCACGCAAAACCAGGGCACGCAAGACGGAGTGCGGGTCGCGCAGATTTCGGTGCAGGTGGGTCATCATCATCACCACCATCACCATCATCACCGCGGTGTCGTCGTTCGCGTCGGGCCTGGCCACCCTCGCCATCACCACCACCATCATCACCACCATCATCATCACGACTGAGGCGATGGAGGAGCGACGGGGTGTCCGGCCGGATGCCCCGTTGCTCTTTTCATTCACGGGGTTTTCATTCGCGGACCTTGCCTTTTGCTGCACGGAGCAAATGGCGATACGTGCCGTCGAAGACGGTGTTGGTTTTCGAGGTCCACGTTGAGTCGGCGGCGAGGTTTGGGCGGCTACCGTGAATGCGCCGGCCGCGCATCTCGCGCTCGGCGGCTTCTTCTTCGCTCATTTCGACGAGCGTAAAATCGGCGGTGAGCGGCAGAACCAGGATTTGCAGCATCGGCTCGTTGGGCCGGAAAATATGCGTTCGTCCTTCCGGCGGCGCTTTGAACACGATGAAGGAAATCATCGGCCACCATTCGGTGCGCAACAGCGCCGGCACCGCGATCGGCACGGTGTCGGTCGGATCGGTGTAGAAGCGCGGATGCGGCTCGGTGCGCACCGCCCAATCGCTTCCGACTTTCAGATCGAGCAGCAGCTGATAGGTGTAATAGTCGATGCCGAAGCTGCGGAACGGTGGCCACATCACATCACCGTCGTCGGGCTTCTCGCCGAAGTCACCGTTGAATTCGAGCTTGCCGTTCTTCGTGCTGACGTGCAGCTCGTTCTCATAAGGGTAGAAGACCTCGATGCCGTATTGCGCGCTTTCGGTGAACGGCACGCAATGCCAGGCATATTCCTGCGAGCCGTCGGTCCGCGGTTCGGGCTTGCCCGCCCAACCGGGCATTTCGACCTTGGTGCGGCGCGGGCGCAGTCCCGGATTGGCCAGCCGGTATTTGATTTCTTGCATCTGCGGCGGTCCGTTTTTCGGCAATTTATCCAATGAAATGAATTGGCGGGCTCAGCGACAAGTCGCGACCCCGACGAAGAGTTCCGGGCACTTTCGGCGTGTTAAGCCTAAGGCCGGGAGGCGCGCGGCTGCGCCGATCGGTCATCCTGTTTCGGGCCGGTAAAAGCTGCTATCACCCGCAATAGTTGGTAAGCGCGGGTTGGGGACCATTGTAGGTCCCCTTGCGCCGATCGGCATGAAAAGCGTTGGGGAGGGTTACGTGTTGTCACTGCGCGCAGTCGCCGGGGTCGTTCTCGGCACCGCCATTCTTGCTACAAATCTCGCCGCCACGGCTGCGCTTGCAGCAGACAATTATCCCAGTCGGCCGATCCGTGTCATCAGTCCATTTCCGCCGGGCAGCGCGTCGGACACGGTGGCCCGCGTCGTGCTCGACCAAGTGTCGCAAGAGCTTGGCCAGCCGATGGTGATCGAGAACAGGCCGGGCGCCGGCGGGCTGCTGGGATTTGCCGATGCCGCGAAGTCCGATCCTGACGGTTATACGGTGGTCGTGAGCTCGACCTCGATGGGCACCGAAAGGGTCTTGCACAGCAATCTGCCATTCGACCCGGCCAAGGATTTCCAGTCGGTCGCCATGTTCGGCGTTCAGCCCAATGTGCTCGTCGCCGCCAAGCAGGATGGCTTCAAGAGCGTTGCCGATCTGATCGCTGCGGCAAAGGCCAAGCCCGGCATGCTGACATTTGCGTCCGCGGGCGTCGGCTCGTCGTCGCATATGGCCGGCGAACGCTTGCGTCTCGCCGCCGATATCGATGTGCGGCACGTACCGTTCCGCGATCAGGGTCTCACCGAGGTGATGGCTGGACGGATCGATTACTATTTCATACCGCTCGCGGCTGCGGCTACCGCGCTTGGCAGCGATAAGCTGAGCGTGCTTGCGGTGAGTTCGCCGAAGCGGGTCCCGCTGTTGCCGGATGTGCCTTCGATAGCAGAAGCCGGCTACCCAAAAGCCGAGTTCAGCTTCTGGGTCGGCCTGTCGGTGCCGGCCAAGACGCCGCGCGCCGTTGTCGACAAATTGCACGGCGCCGTCGAGAAGGCGTTGCAGATCCCCGAACTGCAACAGAAATTGGCCAAGCTTGGCGTCACCCCGCAGCTTATGAGCGTCGACGACTTCAGCAAATATGTGAAGGACGATCTCAAAGCCACGATAGAGCTTGCCAAAGAAGCCAATATTCAACCGACGGATTAGGAAATATCCGCCTTCGCGCGCGCGGAGGCGGAGTTTCTCAGCGGTTCAACAACGCAATCAAACTCGACGTATCCCAGCGCTTGCCGCCCATCTTCTGCACTTGCGCATAATATTGATCGATGGCCGCCGAGATCGGCAGGCTTGCGCCGTTCCGTCGCGCCTCTTCGAGACAAATGTTAAGATCCTTGCGCATCCAATCGACTGCAAAGCCGAAATCAAACTTGCCGGCGACCATGGTCTTGTAGCGGTTCTCCATCTGCCAGGACTGCGCCGCGCCCTTGGAAATGGTCGCGATCAGCTTCTCGATATCGAGGCCGGCCTTCATCGCAAAGTGCAGGCCCTCGGCGAGACCTTGCACCAGGCCGGCGATGCAAATCTGGTTCACCATCTTGGCAAGCTGGCCCGAACCTGACGGACCCATCAGCGTGCAGGCGCGCGCATAGGCGGCGATGACCTTTTCAGCTTTGGCGTACGGCGCCTCGTCGCCGCCGCACATCACCGTGAGCACGCCGTTCTCGGCACCGGCCTGGCCGCCGGACACCGGGGCGTCGATGAAATCGAAGCCGCGCTTCTTCGCTTCGGCGTGGAGCTCGCGCGCAATTTCGGCGGAGGCGGTGGTGTGATCGACCACGATCGCGCCCTTGGCGACGCCTGAGAACACGCCGTCTTTGCCCAGCATCACTTCGCGCAAGTCGTGGTCATTGCCGACGCAGGCCATGACGAAGTCCTGGCCTTCGGCCGCCTGCTTCGGCGTCGGCGCGCTTCTGCCGCCGTGCTGGGCGACCCACTTCTCGGCTTTGGCGCCGGTGCGATTATAGACCGTGACCTCATGGCCGCCCTTCGCCCTGAGATGCCCCGCCATCGGGTAGCCCATCACGCCAAGCCCGACGAATGCGACCTTTGCCATCGTTTCCTCCGTTCAAGCGTCTTTCGCGTCACCGCGCTTGGACCGCCCTTGCACCGCGCTTGGACTACCCTTGCTCTTGGCCCGGCGGGCGGCGCCGCGTCAACCGGGTTGCGCCCGATTGACCCCGACAACGGGGAGCCTATGTAGGGCGGACGCAACCGCGCAATGGTAAAGCTGATGGCCGCCCTGAAAGACGACGTCCTCGCCGCACTTGGCAAAATCTCCGGCCCCGACGGGGTGCCGCTGCCGGCCGGCGGAAAATTGTCCGAGATCGTTGCGGCCGACGGCAAGGTGTTCTTCTCGATCAGCGTCGAAGCTGCGGCAGTCAAGCAATGGGAAAGCGTGCGCGAGCGCGCCGAAGCCGCGGTCCGCGCGGTGCCCGGCGTGACGTCGGCAATGGTCGCCTTGACCGCCGAGCGCGCCGGCGGCGCAGGTGGCGGAACCCGCTCGCAACCCGCGCAGCGTCTACAGCCGGGACAGCGTCCCGCGCAACGTCCGGCGCCGGGAGGCCAAGACTCAGCTCCACGCGCGCCGTCGCCCGCCGGCATTCCCGGTGTGGAGTCGATCATCGCGGTCGCCTCGGGCAAAGGCGGCGTCGGCAAATCGACCACCGCGGTCAATCTCGCGCTCGGTCTGCGCGACCTCGGGCTCAAAGTCGGCATTCTCGACGCCGACATTTACGGCCCCTCGATGCCGAAGCTCCTCGCCATTCGTGAGAAGCCGCAGACCGTCGGCGGCACACGCTTAAAGCCGATCGAGCGCCACGGCATGCCGGTGATGTCGATCGGTTTTCTGATCGAGGAAGAGACGCCGATGATCTGGCGCGGGCCGATGGTGATGTCGGCGCTGACGCAGATGCTGCGCGAAGTCGAGTGGGGCACGCTCGACATACTCGTCGTCGACATGCCGCCCGGCACCGGCGACGCGCAGCTCACCATGGCGCAGCAGGTGCCGCTCAAAGGCGCGGTGATCGTCTCGACGCCGCAGGATCTTGCGCTGATCGACGCGCGGCGCGGCATCGCCATGTTCCGCCGCGTCAACGTGCCGGTGCTCGGCATTGTCGAGAACATGTCGACGTTCATCTGCCCGCATTGCGGCACCCGCTCTGACATTTTCGGTCACGGCGGCGCGCGGCATGAGGCCGAACGCCTCGACGTGCCGTTTCTCGGTGAAGTGCCGCTGGATATCGTGATCCGTGAAAAATCCGATGCCGGCATGCCGGTGGTCGCGACTGCGCCGGACAGCGCGCATGCCCAAGTCTATCGCGACATTGCCGCGCGTGTGCTCGACAGCCTCAAAGGCTCAAGCCGCCCGGCGCCGAAGATCGTCATCGAAGCTTAGGTAGCTCGGCTGGAGTCGAGACTATTTGCGCCGGCGCGGCGCGACCCGTTCCGATGGCGCCGTTGATGCCGCAGCGCCTCCAGCCGGATTTTGTGTGCAAAAGCCGCGATTGCCGCCGGCGATCTCCGCAAGGCAAGCCTGCGAACTGGCGTAATAGCAGTGCAGGTTGCCCTCATCGTTGATGATGCACCACGGCGCGTCGCCCCCGCCGGCAAGGCTTTGCGGCATATCGAGACCCAGGCCAGCGGCGAAGAAGGCATTTCCAAGCAGAAACAGCGCGAAGATTCTCACCGCGGTTGGCACCCATAGCTTTGCTTCATGGGACACGAACACCGCAGCGCGGCAATTCTTTCGCCGCGAAGGCAAAAGTTCAGCGAAAATACGCCTTGGTATTTTCGTGCACCCGATCCGACGCCAACAGATCGCGCTCGGTCCACCAACGGAAGTCGCTGTGCTGAAAGTCGGCCTGCAGCAGCCCGGCATCGCCGATCTTCAGCTCGTGGCCGAGCGTGATGTAATGGGTGCCGAAGGCCGGGTCGCCGAAGCGGTTGTTGTCGTAGATGTGCTCGTAGGCGCCGATGAGACGTGCGTCCGCAATCGTGGCGTCGAAGTTCGTCTCGCGTTTGAGAATGCGCTTGAAAGCATCAGCAAGCCGCTCGTCTTTCAGGATGATGCCGCCGGGGACGAAATAAGTGTCCTTGGCCGGCGCGTTGTTGCGCAGCCCGAGCAGAATCTCCCGCCGCGGATTGCGGATGATGAAGTCGATGGAGATCAGCGGTGCAAGCCGCACCAGCGTGTGAAAGTCGGCATCGTTCAAAAAGGCAGGCGGCATCGCATCAGACTATCACGCCGCGCCGGCGTGCCGTGGCGCGGCTCTTTCCGGAAGATGCCTTGTTCCGGAAGAAGATGTCTTGGCAAAAACGCCGGAGGCCGCGTGACGGCCTCCGGCAGCACTCATCGGG
>Ga0210410_10003363_pt1 | contig 14189 bp, 14 predicted proteins | sample IncBWC4MmetaG_FD_161058 | JGI IMG/M metagenome (GOLD analysis project Ga0210410, IMG submission 161058) | Forest soil microbial communities from Barre Woods Harvard Forest LTER site, Petersham, Massachusetts, United States - Inc-BW-C-4-M | ecosystem: Environmental > Terrestrial > Soil >... | reverse complement strand
GACCGTGGTTGGCGGCCAGACTGTGTACGAGGGGAAGTAAGCGTCGCTCTATGGCTTGGCTGGGACTCTAAGATCTCAGCTTTCGCTCTCACCTACCGCTCGCTTCTTTAAGCATGGCAGTACGCAAAAGGCGATTCAGCCGCGTCTGGTAGCCCTTGCCGTTAGTGCGCAGCCACGCGATCACGTCGGCGTCCAGGCGCACCGTGAGTTGCCGCTTCACCGGGCGATAGAACGGATTGCGCATGGCATTCTTAAAGAAATCGTGGTCGAGACGCGGGATGTCGGAAAAATCGATCTCGCTGTCAGGCTTGACCGCCAGGGCTGAAATCTCGCGCTTTTGACGGTCAGACAGCGGCTTACCGCGCGCGATTCTCTTGACGTTGCTTTTCATAATGCTGCTTTTCCTTTCGGTCAGCGCGTCGCGCTGAGATGATTCGAATGACCTGGTCTTCCTCGTTTTCAAACCTGACCGTATGGGCAACGAGCAATAGCAGCACTCCGCCGACCGAGCCGAGCGTCCGCCAACGATCCTCGCCATCGTCGGTAAGGTCGTGGTCGGCCAGGGCATCGGGATCGTCGAAGACATGCTGGGCTATGTCAAAGCTCACACGGTGCTTGCGCTGGTTAGTTCTTGCCTTGACCGGGTCCCATTCAAAGAAGATCATGAAGCCTACAGTAGTATAACACTAATATTGTAGCTACAAAACTGGCGATATGTCCCACCAGGGCAAGTCTGCCGAATTACCTTCTTTACCATCAAACTCTTTCCGCTGGTGGAGCGTCTAACCAGAGGAGCCGCAGACCAATGCGGCGCGGGTGTCGTCTGCCTTCACCCCGTTCTGGTGCTCCTCGTAAATAGGTATAATGTGAAGGGTTTCTGAGTTTTCGGAGGAAGTGGTCTTATGGATTCGGGCGCAATATGGATGCGCGTTAGGGCCCATCGCTGGGCTTATACCTTCAGTATTCTGGCAACGCTCTCGGTCGGGATTCTGATCGGGACCGTCGTGTCGTATGGAGTAAAGGGCAAAGAAGGACAACAGAAGAGCGACGCGACGCCTCTGGCCATGCCCTCTTCCTCGCAGACCGCTGCCGGATTTTCGCAGCAACTCTCGAATGCCTTTTCGCAGGTGGCGAAGCAGCTGGAGCCCACCGTGGTGAATATCAATACGGAATCGACGATCAAGAATGTCCGCCGGCGCCGCGGTGGAAATGGGCAAGACGACGAAGAACAAGATCCCAACGGCGGCGGCGGGGGGATGGACGACTTCTTCAACCGCTTCTTTGGTGGCCAGGGCGGCGCCGATGCCGGGCCGATTCGCGAGCGTTCGCTGGGATCGGGCGTAGTCGTGGACTCCAAGGGCTTTATCGTGACCAATCGTCACGTAGTCGATAAGGCCGACCGCATTCGTGTACGTTTTGAAGACGATCCGCCGGGCGTGCAGCACGACGCGAAGGTCATCGGCGTGGATCAGGAAACCGATCTGGCGGTAATCAAAGTAGACGTGGATCGTGCCCTTCCGGTGGCGAAGATGGGCAACTCCGACAGCATGCAGGTGGGCGATTGGGTACTAGCGGTGGGCAGTCCGTTCGGCCTGTCGGAGACGGTTACGGCGGGAATTGTTTCGGCGAAGGGCCGCGACATCGTGCCCAACCGGCAATTCCAGACTTTCATTCAGACCGATGCGGCGATCAATCCTGGAAACTCGGGCGGACCGCTGGTCAACATGAACGGGGAAGTCATCGGCATTAACACTGCAATTTTGAGTGAGACCAATGCTTACGCAGGCGTGGGTTTCGCGCTGCCTTCGAAGACGGTGGTCGATGTTTACAACCAGTTGACCGGACCGGAGCACAGAGTGTCGCGGGGATCGATCGGCATCATGTTCGATGCGGTGGAGAATCCGGCGATTGCGCGTGTGTACGGGATGGGTTCGGGCGTCACCATTTCCAGCGTGGTGCCGGGCAGTCCGGCGGATCAGGCGGGATTGAGAGTCGGCGACACCATTACGACGGTGGACGGAAAGAAAGTCGCCAAAGGGTCAGAGTTAGTGGGGGACATTGCTTCGCGCAAGCCGGGATCGAAAGTCAGTCTGGGCTTTCTGCGCAACGGTAAACCGCAGGAGGCCGCGGTGACCATCGCCGAGCGCTCGAAGCTGTTCGCGGCGCGCCTGGGCGATGAGCAGGATAGTAATGACGAAAACACGCCCAAGCAGAGTAAGTTTGGCGTGACCGTGCGCAAGGTAACGCCGGAAGTCGCCGATCGGCTCGACATGCCGAGCGCCAAGGGCGTGATCGTGCAGGATGTGAAGCCCCGGTCGTTTGCCGAAGACGTGAACCTGGGCCGCGGCGACATTATTCTGGAAGTGAACAAGCAGCCCGTCAACAGCGAGGAAGAGTTTGCCAAGATCGAGGCGAGCCTGAAGAGCGGCCAGGATGTGGTCTTCCTGGTGCGCCAGCGCGGCTCGCAGCGGCAGGATGGCACCATCTTCGTGGCCGGAACACTTCCGTAACCTGAACTGGCCCAACGGGAACTGGCACTGGACTCCTTGATCGAGGATGATTACAGTGTTGGCTTCGGTTGGGCCTTTGCTTTTGTGCGAACCATTTGCGCGAACTAAGGGAAATGAAGGTGTAAACGCTGGCGACCTTGGGAACAATTCGAAGAGTTTGTGTGGCGGGCGCGATTTTGCTGGCCTACGCAAGCCTGGCTGGCGCGCGGCAACAGGATGCGGCGGCGAATTCGACCGCGGCTTCTACAAAGCCTGCAGCGAAGAGCAAAGCCGCTTCCAGTTCCAGGAAACACAAAACCTCGCAGAGTGGTTCTAGTTCGGCCAGTGGTAAGTCGACCAGCGGAAGTTCGGCCAGTGGAAGCTCGAAATCGTCCAAGTCGCACACGCCCTCCTCCAGGAAACATTCGAGTTCAGGAAAAAAATCGGCCAAGTCGCGGGGACAGCAGAAGATCGATTCCGAGCGGGCGCAGGCGATTCAGGAAGCGCTGATCCGGGAACATTATTTGAGTGGGGAAGCGAGCGGCACATGGACACAGTCCAGCGAAGAAGCCATGCGGCGCTATCAGGCCGATCAAGGCTGGCAGACCAAACAGGTTCCCGACTCGCGCGCCTTGATCAAGTTAGGGCTAGGTCCGAATAAAGATCAACTGCTGAATCCTGAGAGCGCAATGACGACTGTGCCGGACTCGCCGCGCGCAAGTTCTTTGCCCCCTACATCGCACAGTGCAGCGCCGGTGAGCACGGATGCCGCGCCCGCCGCGACGTCCGATCACCACGACAGCTCAAGCCCACAGTAATTTTTCTCGGCAATTCACGGACGCTGGTAGACTCTCGGTTCTCTGCTACACTGTGCGGCGATGAGAACAGTCCTGGTTCGAATCCTTTGCGTTGCGGCGCTCCTGGTGACCTTCGCGACCGCGCAGGAAGTCATTCCCCTCTACTCCGGCACTGCGCCTGGCTCCAAGCAGGAGAACTATCCGGAGAAAGAGTACTTCTCGAATGTCTGGCACACCGAAGTCGTCGCCAATGTGACCAAGCCGAGCCTGACCATTTTCAAGCCTGCTCCGGAGTTGAGAAACGGCACTGGAGTTGTGATCTGCCCGGGCGGCGGTTTTATGGCGCTCTCCATCACTAGCGAGGGGACCGACGTGGCCAGGTATCTGACCGCGAAAGGCGTGACGGCGTTTGTGTTGAAGTACCGGCTCGCGCACACCGGCGAGGACGCCACACAGGAATTCACCATGCTGTATGCCGACCGGCAGAAATATCATGACACGGTCGGCAAGGTCATTCCCCTGGCCATCGCCGACGGCTTAGCCGCGGTCACTTATGTTCGGCAACACGCATCGGAATGGGGAGTTTCGCCCGACCTCGTCGGCATTATCGGATTCTCCGCCGGTGGAGGAGTCACGGCCGGAGTTGCTTTCCATTACAGGCCGGAAGGCCGTCCCGCCTTCGTCGCCCCGATTTATGCGGGTGGGGGAATATCGAAAGATGTACCGGTTCCCGCCGACGCACCGCCGATGTTTATCACGGCGGCGACCGATGACAATCTGGGGCTCGCGCCGGAAAGCGTGCTTTTGTACAAGATGTGGACGGACGCTCATAAATCGGCCGAACTGCACCTCTACGCCAAAGGCGGCCACGGCTTCGGAATGCACAAGCAGGATCTGCCGACCGATCACTGGATTGACCGGTTCGGCGACTGGCTGGAGCTGCAAGGGTTGCTGAAGAAGTGACTTCCGCACACATGCAGTGTATTGGCTTGAAGCAGGCGAAGAGTTGGCCAGTCATCCTTGCCGTAACGATCAGTTTCCTGGCCGTTGGCTGCGACGTATTAACCAGGAAAACCTATCAGGCCACGGTCGCCCTAAATGGAAAAGGGCCACTGGGAATAGCCGGCCCACCGTGGGACGGGCCGGATGGGGTTGTGCTGTACCGCACGGGACGCAACGGCGTTATTTGCTACGATGCATTCCATTCGAAAGACCTCCACGACCGTTTGTCAGCCAAGAACGGGCAGTCGGTCACCGTGGAATATGACACCTTCAGTGACTTCGGAAGAGTGCACGGATACAACGTGCATTCGGTCGACGGCATGATTCTGGCCAACGGGGACCACGTACTACGCGATGACTTCGCCGGCGCGGCTGGTTCCGCTAGCGAGGGGCTGGGTACGTCTGGCGGGGATGACTGTTGGCAATAAATCGCCGTTTGCGGTAGCTCCGAGGTGCGGGAGGGTAATCCGTTGGCTTCCATCCTTCGATCTAGTTGCCGCTCTTGCGGTAGCTGCCGATCAGTGGCCGTGGGAAGTAGGGAAGCGGCTCATTCGTGACGATGGCGCGGGGGTTCGCTTCCACCAGCGCCTCTGCGACTTCCGCGCCGCAAATTTCAGCGGCGGCATCACGCGCAGTGGAAAGGATCGGGACGCGCTTCTCGGTGTCGTGCGCGTCAGTGGCCAGCACGTGAACCGCCTGCCGCTCGATGAGCCATTGCGCGGCGCGGCGGACGCGTTCTCCCCAGAATCCGGTCAGCGCGGAGCCGGTCATCTGAATCACGCAGCCTTGTTCAGCCCATTCCACCACGCGTTGCGGAGTCTCGCGCAGAATCGGATTGCGTTCGGGATGCGTGATGATCGGAGTGATCCCGCGGTCGCCGAGGTGCATGAAGCAGTCGGTAGTCTGCGGCGGCACGCTGTAGTTGCTCAATTCGACCAGCATGTAGCGCGTATCGCCAATCGCGTAACGCGCGGGACTGGCCAGCACGTCCTGCATGTTGTCGTAGGAGAGATGGAAATCGCAGCCGAGAATGAGCTTCGGCGTCTCTCCGATCAAGCCTTGCAGGTGAGCGAGCAGGCCTTGCAGATACTCGCGGTCGTAGTGGTAGCGGTCGTTGGCGTGCGGTGTCGCGACCTGATGCGTGATGCCATCGGCGGCGGCGGCGCGGCACATGGCAACCGAAACGTCCCACGATTTAGGGCCGTCATCTACTTCCGGAAGGATATGGGAATGAATATCGACCACGATTTACGAATCCAGTTACAGGAACTTAGTTAGGAACACCAGCACGCCGCCGATAGTTGCCCGTTGTTTAAGATTTAAGCAGATTCGGGGGGAAAGAGAAAGTCAAAGGCTTTACCGCAGAGGACGCCGAGAGCGCCGGTGAAAATCGAGTGGTGAGTCGTGCTTACCAGATGGTTGGAACCGCGCGCGATTTCCGAATCGCTCGGTCGGCGGTGAGAAGCGGAATGTCTTCTATGAGCGCGGTCGCGCCGATGATGCGATCCGCCGGATCATTGGGATAGTCCTCTGGCAGAGCATAAGCCTGGAGGGCGATATTGGCTGTGATTGGAAGAATCACAAAGCGACGCTCAACTTCGGCCAGAACGGTCTCCGCGTCGGGATTCAGGGAAACTCGTCCGCAGCTTGAAAGCCGGGCGATTTCGACGAGCGCGATGCTGGGGACTGCCAGTCCGCCGTCTTTCTGGCGAGCTTCTTTGATCATCGACTGCGCCTTCGTGGATATCCGTCGATAATCCTGTGCGAGCCATATCACCACGTGAGTGTCGAGCAGGATCAATAGAGATCGCCCCACTCTTCCGGAGTAATTATCGGAGAGACAATATCACCCTTGATCTCAATCGTACCTTTGCCCTTCATGAATCCGAAGATGTCGTCTTTTTCTTTCTCCACCGGGACGAGCTTGGCCACGGGTTTGCCGCGCTTGGTGATGAGTACGGCTTCGCGTTTCGATTGAACTTCATTCATCACCTTCAGACAGTGAACTTTGAACTGGCCTGCCGCCATGGTTTTCATAACAGGATGATCCTTTCGATCATGGTCATTCTACCATGGTCATATTGGGGGGGCAAACCGATGTGCACTGTGGGGACCTGCGACGTGGGCATGACCGAAGCGATGCGGAAGCGGCGGAGCTTATGGTTTAGCATAGCGTCCGAGGTTCGGAAGGCATGTCCAATCCAACTCCAGTGGCGCTGGCTACGCTCGGCGGCGTGATTCTGTGCTGGCTCCTTTTTACCGCAGTCTTCGTGCTTCGCAAACGGCCACCGAAAGGGCCGGAGGCCAAGCGGGACAAGGTCGCCTTCTTCGGTATCGCGTTGCAGGGATGCGCTTACGGACTGGCATGGTTCCAGCCGCCGGGGAGGCCGTTCTTGCCACCGGTGCCCGCATTGGCGGGCGGCGCAGGGATTGCTTTTGGAGTCTTCACTGTCGGTGTCGCGGCGGCATCGGTGTGGCTGGTTTGGGCAGCGGTTCGTCATCTCGGCAAGCAATGGGCAGTAGCGGCGCAGCTGGTGGAAGATCACAAGCTTATTACAACGGGTCCATACAGCTATGTGCGTAATCCGATCTACACCGGCATGCTCGGGATGCTCATCGCAACGGGCCTGGCGATGGAGCATTGGATCGCGCTGATCGTGGCAGTTGTTCTTTTCGCGATTGGCCTGGTGATTCGGGTGCGCAGTGAAGAGAAGTTGCTGCGGGCGGCGTTCGGGGAAGAGTTTGAAGAATATGCGAAGCGGGTGTCGGCGGTGCTTCCGGGAATCTACTGAGCCCGCAGATAGAGCAAGGACCTCACTGCGCAGAGCCACGATGTCTTAACAAAAGGCAGCAAAGAAGGCCTGCCTTCCATGCACACGCTAAGAAGGTTCTTTTTTGACCTTGGTTACCCGGGGACATAAGCACTAAGTTCCGTACCGTTCCCGAATGAACTCTGCAATTCCCGCGTACGCCGTCGTCAGTATCTTTTCATCCGGTAAGAACACAATGCGGAAATGTTGCGTGCCGGGTTTCTGACCGAAGCCCGATCCGTGGACGACCATGACGTGCTTCTGGCGGATCAATTCTTTTACGAAGACTTCGTCGCTCTCGGGGATATCGATTTTGGGGTAAGCATAAAAAGCCCCGCGGGGAGCGACGCAGCTTACGCGCGGCGTCGACTCACACCATTTCTGCGTCAGGTCCCGGCGGGAGCGCAGTTTGCGCTGCACTTCGATGAGATGATCCTGCGGGCCTTCGAGCGCGGGCTTGATGGCGTACTGCTCAGGATGGTTGGCGCAGAGCCGGGCACGCAGCAGGCGGTGAACTCCTTCGGTGTATGTCTTGACGGCAGCGGCGTCGCCGGAGACGATGCCCCAGCCGATGCGCCATCCGGGGACGAGATAATTCTTCGACATGCCGCCGAAGGTCACACAAGGCACGTCGGGCGCAACTTCGGCGAAGGCGACGTGCGGCGTGCCGTCCAATATCAATTTGTCGTAGATTTCGTCGGAGAACACGATCAGATTGTGGCGACGAGCGATGTCAGCGATTTGCGCCAACGTTTCGCGAGTGCACAGCGCGCCCGTTGGATTATTCGGATTAATCAGTACAATCCCACGCGTGCGCGGCGTGAGCTTGCGCTCGATGTCGGCAAGCTCGGGCTGCCAGGCGTCGTCCTCGTTCAGGTCGTAGGCGTTGAGTGCGATGCCGAGTTTGCACAGAACAGCCGAGTAGAGCGGGTAGTCCGGCTTCGGAGCAAGAATGTCTTCGCCGAGATTGACCAGTGCAGAAATGCAGAGATCGACCGTCTCACTCACTCCGGATGTAACGAAAACATCCTGCACCGTGGTGATGCCTTTGCGTGCGGCTTCGCCGCGAATGGCTTCGAGCGCTTCGGGAATTCCCGGCGATGGCGCGTAGCCGTTCTTGCCGTCGCGCATAGCCCTATGGACCGCTTCGATGATGTGCGGCGGAGTTCGAAAGTCGAAGTTCAGCGGATCGCCGACGTTCAGCGGCAAAACCTTATGACCTTGCGCAATAACCTCGTCGGCCACGCAAGCCAGATCGCGGATGGCGTAGCGAACGTTGTCAAGACGGGAAGCGGCGGCGATTTCGCGGGCCTGGGTGAGCGGCATGAATCAAATTCTAACCGCTGCCAGCCCAGAGGGTGCAGAGAAAATCCAGCAGGGAAAAGAGTCGATGAGCGGGGGAGATGGAAATCAGTGTGGATTGAAGTTAAACGAGACTTCTTCGACCGTTTGCGCAGGTCCGGGAGCGTATTTCCACTTCATCACAGCCTCGACGGCATATTGCGCCAGCATCGGATTGCCGCCTTTGGTCTCGACCTTGGAGACGGTTCCGTTGGGAAGCACCGTGGCCTCCAGGCGAACTTGACCTTCGAAATGGCCATTTCTCAGCACGTAGGGATATTCGGGTTGGGCGGAAACCAGAACCTTGCGCTTGGTCTTGGCTGCCGCTTGGCCGTGCAGTCGAGGCGCAGTGGCAGTCAAAAGAGCGAGCGACAAAAAAAGGGCGATCGAGGCATATATCGCAATGGCCGGGCGTCCTGCGTGAATTCGATGCTTAGATTGGAAAGCCATAGCTTAGGTGCAGAGCGAGAAGAAACGCTCGTCTGCACCCACGCTAGGCCCCGAAGTTACGGGTCGCAAGATTACCGACGTACTCAGTCATCGCGAAGAGCGAAGAGCCTTAAACACAGGGGGCACAGGGGAACACAGGGGAATACGCGATCACGCCAAGAAAAAACCGTCAGATATTCTTCTGACGGCTGATGGTGGACAAGTGAGCGCCCGCGGTTAGTCTACGCGGTCGATTTGCGCCTTTTGCAGCTTGTCGGAGTAATCGACGTAGATTGCCTTCCACTCGCTGTAGAAATCAATGGCGCCGATGCCGCCTTCGCGATGGCCGTTTCCGGTGGCCTTCGTTCCGCCGAAAGGCAGGTGGACTTCGGCCCCGATCGTGGGGGCGTTGATGTAGGTGATGCCCGTATAGAGATCGCGCATGGCCGCGAATGCCTTGTTAACGTCTTTCGTGTAGAGCGACGAAGACAGGCCGTATTCGATCCCGTTGGCAATTTCGATGGCATCTTCCAGGCCGTCGCAAGGAATGATCGAGACGACCGGCCCAAAGATTTCTTCTTGCGCAATGCGCATCTTCGGATCCACGTCGGTGAAGACCGTGGGTTCCATGAAGAATCCGTGCTTGAAGTCGCCCTGGTCGAGGCGATTGCCGCCGGTGACAAGCTTTGCGCCCTCGTTCTTGCCGATGTCGACATACTTGAGATTGGCCTCAAGTTGCCGCTGGTTCACGGCGGGACCCATCTCAACGGACTCATCCAGCCCATTGCCGACTTTCAATTTCTTAGCGAGTTCCACGTAGCGCTCGACGAACTCGCGATAGACGCCCTTCTGTACGATGATGCGGCTAGTCGCAGTGCAGCGCTGGCCTGTAGTGCCAAAGCCTCCCCACAACCCCCCTTCAATGGCCAGCTCGAGGTTGGCGTCGTCGAGAACGATCATGGGATTCTTGCCGCCGAGTTCGAGCGAGCAGTGCTTGAAAGATTTCGCGGCGGTGGTGCCGATCAGCCTGCCGACGGCGGACGATCCGGTGAATGAAACCACGCTCACGTCCTTGTGCTCGACCAGCGGCATGCCTGCCTCCGGTCCGTAGCCGCTGACGATGTTGATCACGCCCTTGGGCAGTCCGGCATCGACCAGCGCGCGGACCAGATTGAAAGTTGAGAGCGGAGTATCCTGCGCGGGTTTGATGACGCAGGTATTGCCGCAGACCAGAGCGGGCAACAGCTTCCACGACGAAATTGCCATGGGGAAATTCCAGGGCGTGATCATGCCGCAGACGCCGATGGGCTGGCGCACCGCCATAGCAAATTTATTGGGCAACTCGGAGGGCACAGTCGGACCAAACAGGCGTCGGCCCTCGCCGGCGTTGTAGTACGCGGCGTCGATGGCTTCCTGCACGTCACCGCGAGTCTCCTTGAGCACCTTGCCCATCTCGCGGGTCATCTCGTTGGCATGCTCTTCTTTGCGCTCGATCAGAATTTCGGCGGCGCGGAAAATAATTTCGGCGCGGCGAGGGGCGGGAACAAGCCGCCATTTAGCGAAGGCACGCTTGGCGGCGTCGACGGCTGCTTCTGCGTCTGCTTTGCCGGATTTCTGGAAGATTCCGACCAAATCGCGAGTGTCGGCGGGATTCAGATTCTCGAAGGTTTCCCCGGTCGAAGACTCAACCCACTCGCCGTCGATAAAATTCTTGAAAACCTTATTCGGGTTGCTGCTCCCCAGAATCGCCGGGGACGTCAAAGTATCGGTTGCCATAATCGCTCCTGTCGCCCTTTATGAAGGCCCGGATATTGATGCTACAGAAGGGACAGAAGGTGCCGCAAGCGAGTTGCTTGCCCCTTTTCTACAGAAAACGCCTTAAGGACGCTACGGTTTCGTTGACCGCAACCAGCCCTGCCTCCTCCCGCATCCGAACGTGCGCTCGTCCGAAATTTACCTCCACAGAAGGGATTTATGTCACGCATCAGTCGTACACTCTTGCTTGCCCTCCTTGGGGCCTGCGCCAGTACAGTTCTGGCATCCGCTCAGGCCGCGTCGTCACAAACTGAAGTCGGCAATTCCACTCAGGCAAGTTCTTCTCCGGTCGCTTACGTGTACGTTGCCAGCTACGGCAGCACCGCGAACCAGGTTTATGGATATTCCGCCGCTGCCAACGGATCGCTCACCGCAATCCCCGGATCGCCTTTCCCCGACAACATCAGCGGCCTCGCTCTGAACGGTGCATGGCTTTTCGGAGTCCAGGCGGGCACTGGCACTTCCAGTGGCCAGGTCATAGAGTCGTACGCGATCGCTGCCAACGGCGTGCTGAACTACAAGACTCAAACCACCGTAAACGATTCGGGCGGCGGAGCCACCTACCTCTATCTCGATCACACCGGCTATTCGCTCTATGCGGATTACTACACTACCAACAACGACTATCTCGCGTACAGCATCGACCAATCCACCGGCGGGCTTACCTTCGTCAACTTGCTGGCCGGAGGCCCGCCCAATAACGGCCCGGTGAGCTTCGTCGGCAATAACCAGTTTGCCTACTCCTCCAGTTGCTATCACTTCGGCCCGTCCATCTACGGCGTGCAGCGCGCGAGTGATGGATCGCTCAGTTATCTCAACATCAACCCGCCGTATCCCACGCCTCCCGCTGCCGGAGACTTCTACTGTCCATGGTCGGCGGCGGCCGATCCCACCACTCATCTTGCGGTGGCGATGCAGCCGCTCACTTCGAACTGGGGGAGCGCCGGGCCGTATCAACTGGCGTCTTACACCGTAGACAGCGCCGGCAACCTGACCACCAGCAGCACGTACCTGAACATGCCGAAAGTTCTGGTGGGCGGCGTCATCAACTACACGATGTCCCCGAACGGGAAGTACCTGGCCGTGGCTGGCAGTTCGGGATTGCAGATGTTTCGCTTTAACGGAGCGAATCCGATCACGCACATGACCGGTTTGCTCACCAAGGACGCCGTGTATGAGGTGTTCTGGGACAACGCGAACCATCTGTACGCCGTCACCCAAAGCACGGGCAAGCTGTATGTGTTCAGCGTCACTTCGACTGCCGTGAAGCAAGCGCCCGGCTCGCCCTACTCGATCCCGAACGCGCAGTACCTAATCGTGCTGCCGAAGACCTAGTTAAACGATGATTTGTCATCCTGAGGCCCGCGTTTTTTGCGGGCCAAGGGATATATGTAATCTCAGGCCGCGCCGCGGCTTACTCTCCCGCTTTCCTCGAAACGGTTTCCCCGGCCGCGTCCTCGAACTCCTCCGCCATCCACTTTTGCAATGCGGTCATGCTTTGGGGGTGGCCCAGAAAGTTCTTTACCAGGTCGTTGGCGGACATGGATCCGCCGGGTTCGAGGACTACGCGGCGATAGCGCATGGGGGCGTCGCCGGCGAGCAGGTTGTTGTGGTCGAATTGCAGGAAGAAATCTTCGGCGATGACTTTGTCCCACAGGTAGGTGTAATAGGCAGAGGAGTAGCCGCCAAGATGCCCGAACGACGCCCACATGTGGGTCTCGGGGATATCGGTAAGCAGGGTATAGCGGCTGCTGTCTTCGTGGGTGACGGCGTCGAGATTTACGTTTTCCGGTTTGGTTTTGTAAATATCGTAGGAGAGCGCGCTGAAAGAATTTTGCCGCGTGACCCAGTTGCCGCGTCCGAAGGCGGACGCGCGGTTCATGCGCTCGACCAGTTCCGCTGGGATCGGTTCGCCGGTCTTGTAGTGCTTGGCAAACTTTGCCAGTACCTGCGGGCTGCGAATCCATTCTTCCAGCATCTGCGAAGGTGCTTCGACGAAATCAGACTCCATGCTGATGCCGGTGATGCCCGCCCATTGCTGTTGCCCGCCGAGAATGTGGTGCATAAGATGGCCGAACTCGTGGAAGAAGGTGGAGACGTCGCTGTACTGCATCAGGCCGGGATCGTCGGCGGTGGGCGCGGGGAAGTTGCAGACCAGAATCGCCTCAGGCAGTTGCTTGCCGCGAATGCCGTCGAGGACAGGCGCCATTTCGGCGTGGCTGTACTTGCCCTTGCGCGGGTGCATGTCGAGATAGAAACGTCCGACGGGCTTGCCGTGATCGATGACGATCCAGGTTTCGACGGCCGGGTCCCACGAGGGCACGTTCGGTTCCTGCTGAAAGCTGACGTGGAAAAGATCCGCGGCGGTGTCGAGTATGCCTTGCTTGACCTGCACGAACGGGAAGTAGGGGCGGACCGATTGCGAGTCAAAATCGTATTTCGAGCGGCGTAGTTGTTCCGAGAGATATCCGCTTTCGTCGACGGAAATTTCCTTCGCGCCGGGGTGGGTCTTCTGCTTCTCGGCCAGCAGCATGGCGAATTCGCGCACCGCCAGGGGGCGGGAGGCGTCGTTCACCTGCTGAATGAAGCCGGCAATATTCTGGCCCTTCTCGATCATCTTGTCAGCGGCGTTGTAGTCGGCCCACGAGGGATACCCGAGCAGGGTGGCGATTTCGTAGCGCGACTTCATCAGGCTGGTCAGCGTTTCCACGTTCTTCGGATAGGCACGACTGCTGAAGGCAATCATCATGCGGTGCCGCAGAGCGTCGGACTTGGCGAAGGTCAGCACCGGGATCGAGTCGGGATAGTCGGTAGTCAGTTGAATCTTGCCGTTGGCATCGGGCTTGTGATGCTCGATGTAGTCCGCGGGCAGGCCGTCGAGTTCGGCGGGATCGGCGTCGACAATTTTCTTGTCGTCGGCAATGTTGCGGTCGAACAGGGACTGCTCGTTGGTCGCCTCTTCGTTTAACTTCTTGAGGCGGGTACGGGTGGCTTCGTCTTTATCGACTCCAGAGAGGCGGAATTCCAGCAGTTGGCGTTTTACGTAGTACTGAGTCGCGGCGTCGGCGTGGGAAAGGTCGATGGCCGCGAGGGCGTTGTACACCTCGTGATTGAGAGTGATCGCGGTCTGCACGGCGGCGGCTTTGGTCGTCATGGTGGTGGCGTCGTCGCGAAAAGCCGAGTCGGGATGCACCTGCTGCATCAGGCTCGCAAAATAGATGGCCGTATTCACCTCGCGAGTTGCATCGTCGAAGGGAACGAGCGTGTTGTCGATGGTGTGCGAGCCTTTGACGGCGACGAGCGTGTCGATCGATTTCTGGGCGGCGGCGAGATGATCGTTCTCAATTTTGTCGAAGGCCGCGATGTCGGGCTTGGTGGCCCAGATAGTCGGCTGAGAGACCGAGACGGATTGGGCCGCAGCCAGCGTGGCTAGAAGAGGCAGAAGACGGAAGAAGCGTTGGATCAGCGACATGGATGACCTCATGAACAATTCAGGCGCGCGGGAT